>Ga0111538_10000605_pt1 | contig 48564 bp, 46 predicted proteins | sample SoiMethybrSBSTD1_FD_79669 | JGI IMG/M metagenome (GOLD analysis project Ga0111538, IMG submission 79669) | Bulk soil microbial communities from a Populus tree surrounding site in Tennessee, USA - Soil MetaG P. TD hybrid SBSTD1 (version 2)... | ecosystem: Environmental > Terrestrial > Soil >... | reverse complement strand
GGATGTTCTTGAGCGACACCGGATGCCGACCCTCGGAGGCGCTCGCGATCCAATGGGAAGACCTTGACCTGGCCGGGCGCACGGCGCACATCCATCGGGCGCTCGACCTGGACGGCTCCACGAAGCGGACGAAGACCGGCGCCGGCCGGTACGTCGACCTGTCCGCGCGCCTGGTCGCCGCGCTTGATCGCCATCAGGTGGCGCAGGAGGCGGCTGCGCTGGCCGCTGGGCGCGACGTGAACGCGCTGGTGTTCCCGAGCGAGGCCGGCACGGCCCTCGACGTCAAGAACGTCGCGCGCGTGTTCCGCAAGCTCCTGCGCCGCGCCGAGCTGCCCAAGCTGGGTGGACCTTATCTGACCCGCCACACCTGGGCATCCCACGCGCTGGCGATGGGCGCGCCGCTGCCTTACGTCAGCGCCCAGCTCGGGCACGCCTCGTCAGCGGTCACCCTGAGCACCTACGCGCACTTCCTCAGCGCCGACAGCCACGGCATGGCCGACAAGCTGGAGCAGTGGCGGACGGCGCAGCGTCCCGTGGTTCGCTCGTGACGGTCCGCGCGCGCACGCGACGTTGCCGCGCTCGTGAAGTGGGGCGCGTTCGCTCGCCTCAACTTCCCGGCGGGTTTAGTCTGCCAGTAGGTCTGCCAGAACCCCCTCGCCCACCCTATCCCGTCGATGCGATCGCTAAACTACTGTGAAGCTTGACTTGTATTGGTGAGCCGTCTCGGGATCGAACCGAGGACCCCCTGATTAAAAGTCAGGTGCTCTGCCAACTGAGCTAACGGCTCGCGCCAGGATTCTCGCGTAGTTACGCCCCAGGAGCAATCTCCGGAGTCGCTATTGTGCCCGAAATTGTGGCCGCGAGGCGGCTCTCAAGCCAGGCGCTGAATCTCCGCGTCCGCGTTGTCTCGCCAGACGTCCATGTCCATCTCCCGATAGAGCCTGGCCGCGGTCACCAGATGCTCTTTCGCGTGATCCGCGTGACCGGTCTCTCCCAAGAGCCTGCCGAGATCGAAATGGCAGTGCGCGGCGAGTGGACGCATGCCAAGCTCACCGGCCAACGCCAAGGCCGCGCGGTAGTACGCCTCCGCTTCGTCACGATGTACGGAGTCGCCACGCGAGACGATCGCGCCGAGCAAGTGAAGACTCCACGCCTCGTGACCGCGCTCCTGGGACCGCACCGCGAGAGAATTGGCCTCCTGGGCGAGGTCGCGCGCCGCGTCGAGACGGCCCTCCCGCAGGTGTGCTTCGCCGAGCCACGCGAGCTGCATCGCCCGCCCCACGCCCATCGAGCTCATCGTGGTCGCCGAGCGCGCGACGTCCTCGAGCAGGTCGCGGGCCTCGACGGGCCGCCCGGCGAGGGCGAAGGCATGTCCGAGCCGGGCGACGAGCGCCCAGGGTTGGAGGCTCCACTTCCGCGCGATGACGCGCGCACGCTCGAGGGCTTCGATCGCTGGACTCACGTTCCCCTGCGCGAGAAAGACGCTCCCGAGCCCGGTCAGAGCCTCGGCCAGGGTGAAGGGATGGTCGGCGCCTGCCGCGATCCGGAGTCCCTCCTCGGCATGGGACCTCGCCTCGGCGAATCGGCCCAGGCTCGAGAGCGTCAGCGCGAGCCACGTGTGAGCCCATGACGCGAAGAGCGGGGACAGCTCGCGGCGGCCCTCGTCGGCGCCGGCCGCGCACCGGGACAGCAAGTCGAGCGCCCGAGCATAGTCGCCGATCGCGAAGTACGCCTGGCCGGTGCGGTACTGGGCCTCGAGCTCGAGGGCCCGGTCGCCATCCTCGGCGGCGATGGCCAGAGCCCGCTGCCCGACCTCGATGGCCTGAAGGTGCTCGCCGGTGACGTTTCGGAGGCGCGCGCAGATGTCGGCCAGAACTCGCCCCAGGCGCGCCCGATCGTCGAGCCGGGTGGCCAGACCTTCGGCCTCGCGCATGACGGCCAGCGCGTCGTGGTATCGCCCGAGTGGGACGAGCGCGACACGCAGCTCCAGTCGAGCGTCGATCGCTTGCGCGAGGCTGTCGCGCGTGTCGGGGAGCCGCTCGAGCGCTCGAAGCGCCTCGCGGAGCAGCTCGGTCGCGGCCGCGTACGAGGACCGCGCGATCGCACGGCGGCCCGCCTGGCGAAGGTAGCGCGCGGCCTTGTCCCACGCCTCCGCCCCCTGCGCGTGGCGCGCGAGATGCTCGACCTCCTCGCTTGGCTGGTCGGCCTGCTGTCGCTCCAGCGCTTCCACGATGCGCAGGTGGAGCGCTCGCCGTCGCTCCATCACGAGGCTCGCGTAGGCGACCTCGTGAGTCAGCGCATGCTTGAAGGTGTACTCCAGCTCGGGATAGAGGCGCGCCTCGTAGAGGAATTCGGCCGCCGTGAGCTGCGCCAGCCCACGGTCGAGATCCCCCTCGCCGTCTTCCACGATGGCGCGGAGCAGGCCAAACGGCACGCTCTTGCCGATCACCGAGGCAGCCTGGAGCAGACGTTTCTCCTCGGGTGCAAGCCGGTCGATACGTCCGGCGAGAAGCGCCTGCACGGTGGCCGGGATCTGGATCGCCCCGGGATCCTTGATCAGGCCGTATGCCCCGCGCTCGCCGGCGAGGGCCCCGGTCTCGACCAGGGTCCGGACGCTTTCCTCGAGGAAGAACGGGTTGCCCTCCGTCCGTTCGATCAGCAGCCGCTTGAGCGCGTCCAGCTCAGCCCGGTCACCGACGAGATTCTGCAGCAGCGTCTCGGCGCTGGCCGGTGGCAGCGGATCGATCCTGAGCTCGCGCCAGTGCGGCTTTCCGAGCCAGTCGTGCTGGTATTCGGGCCGATAGTTGACGAGGAGCAGCACCGACGCCGTGGACACACACTCCACCAGGCGGTCGAGCAGGGCCTGTGACTCCGCGTCGATCCAGTGGAGATCCTCCAGCACCACCACGAGAGGCTGAACCCGGCTCTCGCGGAGGAACAGCCGCTTCAGCGCATCGAGCGTGAGGAGCCGGCGCTGGGCCGGCTCGAGGTCTCGAAGGCCATCGTCCTCGGGCAGGGCATCGAGCAGCCAGAGGAGCGGCGGGAGCAGATCCCTGAGTCCCTCGTCGAGGGTGAGCAGATGTCCCGTCGCCTTGGCGCGAATCGAGCGGACGTCGTCACGCTCGTCGATCCGGAAATACGACTTCAGAAGGTCCACGACGGGGAGATAGCTGGTGGACCGGCCGTAGGAGACCGCGCTGGCCTGCAGCGTCCGAAATGGGCGTGCGCGATGCGAGCTGATCAGCTCGTGGAACATGCGGGACTTACCCACCCCCGGCTCACCCACGACGGCCACGACCTCGCCGCGGCCGTGCCCCGCCGCATCGAGTGACGCGTGGAGCTGCGCCAGTTCCGCATCCCGCCCGACAAAGCGGCTCAGACCCCGCTGGGCAGCGGCTTGAAACCGGGTCCTCACCTGGCCCGCCGACAGCACCTCGAAGACTTCGACGGCCGTATCGAGGCCCTGCACCGGTACGGGTCCGATCGGCTGGACCTGGACGAAGGTCTCGGCCAGACGGAGGGTCGGGGCCGTGATCCAGATGGCGCCGGGTGGGGCGAGATGCTCCATGCGCGCGGCCAGGTGCGTGGTCTGGCCGACGGCCGTGTAGTCCATCCGGAGATCCGAGCGGATGGAGCGGACCACGACCTCTCCGGAGTTCAACCCCACCCGGATGCGGACCGCGATGCCGTGCGTACGGAACGTCCGATCCGCGTAGCTCTTCACCAGCTCCTGCATGCGCAAGGCGGCGTAGCAGGCTCGCACCGCGTGGTCCTCGTGGGCGACGGGCGCGCCGAACAGCGCCATGATCCCGTCACCCATCACCTGGTTCACGGTCCCCTCGTAGCGATGGACCGCTTCCATCATGCGCTCGAGGACCGGATCGAGGAGACTCCGCGCTTCCTCGGGATCGCGATCGGCCAGCAGCTCCATCGAGCCCTTCAGGTCGGCAAAGAGGACGGTCACCTGCTTGCGCTCACCTTCCAGAGCGCTTCTCGAGCCGATGATCTTCTCGGCCAGGTACTTCGGCGTGTAGGCCTGCGTCGATTGGAACTTCGGCCCGGCGGCGGCTGCGAGCGACGTCAGGGATCGGCCGCAGCCGCCGCAGAACTTCTCGCGGCCTTCGTTCAGGAAGCCGCACGCCGCACACGTCGAGTCGAGCGACAGGCCACACTCGCCACAGAAGCGGCGACCCTCGCGATTCTCGGCCCGGCACCGCGGGCACGGCACGTCAGCAGGTCCTATACGGCGGGCACTACGTGTGCAGCTTGATCGGCCCACCGATCGCCTTCCATGCCGAGTGGCCCCCCTTCATGTACTTGGCGTCGAATCCGGCTTCGCGCAGGACGATTGCCGTCTTGCATCCGACGTGAAATCCGTACGCGCAGAACACCACCACCGGGTCCGATTTCGACAGCTCCCCGATCCATTGGTTGATCCTCTCCGGGTCACGCCAGACGGCACCGTCCATGATGTCCCCCTGGCGCGAGATGTACGACCGGGGCCGAGCATCGATGATCTGAACGGGCTGGCCCGAGTCCAGCATCGCCTTCACTTCCTCGACTCCCACCGCCGGCAGATCCCCGAACTCCTTCTGCACGAGTGGCCGGGGTGGCTCCACCCTCGACGCGTCCTCGAAGCGTACCTGCATCGAAGGCCAGTCGATGTTCCGCTGGAACGCATCGATGTAGGCCGTCGCGTTGGCCCCGAAGTCGATGTGGTAGGCGTGCTCGTACATGTCCAGCGCCAGGATGGGGATGCCCCCCGCCGTGGTCTGGCCGTGATCCGCCGCGTACTGGTTGATGAGCCGCCGGTCCCGTGGAACATACACGAGCAGCACCCAGCCTGAGCCACCGGCCAGGCCCTTCGCCATGGCCACGAACTCACTGCGCCAGCGGTCCACCGATCCGAAGTCGCGGGCGAGTACCTGGGCGATCGTCTCGGTCGGCCTTCCGTCGCCGAACGCCATGCTGGCGAAGTACAGCTCGTGGAGCAGCGTCGAGTTGAGCGCGATGAGCTGTTCTCGCTTGAGGCTGTTCACGACATAAGGCGGCGTCTTGTCGAAGTCGAGCGAGTCCAGCTGTTCCGTGATGGCGTTCAACCTTCGAAGTGCGCCTCCGTAGTGGTTCTCGTAGTGACTTTCAAAGAGCCGCAGCGACAGACCGTTGAGCAGCCAGGGACGGGTGGGGATGGGGGTCAGCTGATATCGCATCACTGAGTCTCCTTCGGGTCCACAGTGTTGCCATGTGTAACCTTAGTTTCATTTTACGTCAATGACTCCCGTCAGCACTCGGTCAGCTCGCATCGCGCTCCTCAACCGTCGCGGCAAACACGACCACGCCGGCGACCCCGACCAGCCCGGCCAGCCAGAACGGAAGCGCCGGCGCCACCTTCCACAGAAGGCCGCCGATGAAGGCGGCCGGCGCCACCGTCAGGCTCCGGATGAGGTAGTAGAGACCGACCGAGCGAGCACGGAGCGACGGTCGCACGAGGTCGACGATCATCGCCTTGCGGGCCGGCTCGCCGACCTCGCGCAGGCCACCGACGATGAAGGCGCCGACCAGCGTCGTGAAGTCGTGGGCCAGCACGACCGCGAGCGGGAACGCCGCGAAGGCCACGAACGTGGCGATCACGAAAGGCCGCCGGCCGACCCGATCGGCCAGTCGGGCGGCCGGCAGATAGCTGACGATCGCGGTGGTCGCCTGCACCCCGATGAGGACGCCATAGGCGGGAGCACCGATCCCCACGACGTTGATGGCGTACAGGATCAAGAAGACGTCGACGAGACCTTCGCACGTCCGGACGAGAATGTCCGAGGCGAGGAGCCAGCGGAGCGGCGCGGGCAACGACCGCCAGACAGCCGCGATGTTCACGCGGGTCTCGTCGCGGATCACCGGGATGTCGATCCGCCCGACCGCCGCGACGGTGACCGCGGCGAGGGCGATGGTGAGCGCGAGACCGAGGTGAACGCCGCCGAGCACGCCGTAGGCGGCGATCGCCAGGCCGCCGAGCGTCGGGGCGACGGCGATCGGGATGCGTCTCAGGATCGACTGCACGGTGAATCCAAGCGCCCGACGCTCCCGGGGGAGCGCGTCTCCGATCACGGCGAACAGCGTGGGGCTCGCCATGCTGGACCACGCCATGGCGAAGACGAGCCCGGCGAAGACGAACGGCCACCTGGGCGCCCACCAGTAGAGGCCATAGCCGATCATGGCCAGCACGACGAAGAACGTGAGCGCGCGCCGACGCCCGTAGCGGTCGCCGATCCATCCCCCCGGGTATTGATAGATACCGTCGAGGAAGTCCTGACACGTGCCGAACAAGCCAATGGCGGTGAGCGGGGCGCCGAGCGCTTCGAGATACTTCGGGATGAAGCGCTTCCACAGATTCTCGCCGAGCGCGAGCAGGAACACCGCGCCGGAGACGGCCACGATGTTGCGCTCGAGGCCGCGGACCGTGATCACGTCCTTGACAGTATCATGAAACTAGTGTTTCATCGCGACATGAGCCAGCAACAGCTACTACTCCTCCTCCTGATCGGGCTGCCGCCGACCCCGTCGAGCCTTCGCGTCCGGGTGTGGCGGCGGCTGCGGTCGCTGGGCGCGGTGGCCCTCAAGCGCTCCGCCTATCTGCTGCCCGACACGCCCGAGCGGTACGAAGACTTCCAGTGGCTCGCGCAGGAGATCCAGCGGGACGGGGGAGACGCGACGCTGATCCGCGTCCAGCAGATCGAGAACCTCAGCCCCGGCGAGGTGCTCCGGCTCTTCCACGAGCCGCGCGACCGGGATTATCGCCAGCTCGCGGCGCGGTACCGCAAGGTGCTCCAGAAGCTCGACAAGAAACCGAAGACGACCCTGCTCCGCGCCGAGGAGGAGCTGGCTCGCATCTCCAAGGACCACCAACGGATTCGTGACATCGACTTCTTCGACGCCCCCGGCGGCGCCGAGGTCAGGCGTGTCGAGGAGGCCATTGCCATGCGCACCCGACGCCCGGAGTCGGCTCGTCCCCAGGAGCCGCCGACGCTCGATCTGACCAAGCTTCGCGGCCGTCGCTGGGTCACCCGCCCGCGTCCGCACATCGACCGGATCGCCTCGGCGTGGCTGATCAAGCGCTTCATCGATGCCGAGGCGGTCTTCCTGTTCGCGCCGCCGGCGGAGTTCCCGAAAGACGCCATCCCGTTCGACGCCCCCGGGGTGGAGCTGAGCCATCAGGGAGAGGACTGCACCTTCGAGACGCTGGTCAAGCGCGCCCGCCTGCGTGATCGCCGCCTGACCCGGCTGGCCGAGGTCGTCCACGAGGCGGACCTCCGGGACGGCAAGTACCCGCACGAGGAAGCGCGCGGCATCGACGTCGCGATCCGTGCGCTCCTCGCCGCGTCGGCCGACGACCATCAGGTGCTGGCGAACGGCTTCACGCTATTCGAGGGGCTGTACGCGACGACGACGAAGAGGGCCTGAGATGGTTGCCAGCCATTCGACCTCTACCACCCTCGTCCTTTCACGACGCGACGTGCTGGATCTCCTCACGCTTCGTGACTGCATCGACGCGGTCGAGCGCGCCTTCCTGCTCCACGCCCAGGGGCACAGCCTGGGGCCGGGTGTGCTGGCGGTCCACGCGGCCGACGGCGGGTTTCACATCAAGGCGGCCGGCCTCGTCGGCGAACGGAGCTACTTCGCCGCCAAGACGAACGCCAACTTCCCGGACAACCCGCGGCGCTTCGGGCTTCCCACGATTCAGGGCACGGTCGTGCTGGCCGATGCCAGTACCGGCCAACCGCTCGCGATCATGGATTCGGGAAGCGTGACGGCGTTGCGCACGGGCGCCGCGACAGCGGTGGCGGCCAGGCTCCTCGCCCGCCCCGATGCGCGAACAGCCACGATCGTTGGCTGCGGCGTCCAGGGCGAGATCCAGCTCGCGGCCATCGCGGCCGTCCTGCCATTGCAGCGCGCCTGGGTACTCGACATCGACCAGGCCCGCGCCGAGGCCATGGCCGCCACGGCCAGCGCCACCCTCGGCCTGCCGGTCGAAGCCTGTCAGGATCTCCGCGCCGCCTTCCAGGCGAGCGACGTGTGCGTGACCTGCACGCCGGCCCGGCGCGCCTTCGTCACGGCGGCCGACGTTGCCCCCGGCACGTTCCTCGCCGCCGTGGGAGCCGACAATCCCGCCAAGCAGGAGATCGACCCCTCCCTGATGGCGGCCTGCACCGTGGTGGTCGATGTCCTCGACCAGTGCGCCGAGATCGGCGAGCTCCATCACGTGCTGGCGGCCGGCTTGATGACGCGTGAGCAGGTCCACGCCGAGCTCGGCGACGTCGTCGCGGGGCGCCGGCCCGGTCGGACACGTCGGGAGGAGATCACGATCTTCGACAGCTCCGGGACCGCGCTGCAGGACGTCGCGGCGGCGATCGCGGTGTACGAGAAGGCCTGCGTCGCCGGGCGCGGCACGGAGGTGAAGCTCGATGGCTGAGCCGCTCGGCAATACCTGGAAGGAGATCGCGATCGGCTTTCTCAAGGTCGGAGCGACCGCCTACGGAGGCCCCGCCATCATGGGCATCATGCAAGCGGAGTTTCAGGAACGGCGGCAGTGGACGTCCCAGCCGCGCTTCCTGGAAGGCATGGCGCTGGTCAACGTCCTGCCCGGCGCGACGGCCACGCAGCTCGGCATCTTCCTGGGGTATGTGCGGGGCGGCTGGTGGGGCGGCCTGCTGGCCGGGCTGTGCTTCGCGGCTCCGGCCTTCCTCGTGATGCTGGCGCTCACGATCGCTTACGCCGCGATCGGCGTGAGCCCGATCCTGCGCGGGGCTCTGTATGGTCTCGGACCTATGGTGCTGGCTATCTTCTTCGCCGCGCTCGTCCGCCTCGGTCGGTCGGCACTGCGGTCGTGGTCCCACGGACTCATCGCGCTCGGTGCCGCGGTCGCCGCCCTCCTCGGTCCGCTCGGCGCAGCGGCGATCCTCCTGCTGGCCGGCGGCGTGGGCCTTTTTCTCTTCCACGACAAGCGCCTCGGCACGCTCGTGCTCGCCGGAATCGCCATCGTCCTCGCCCTTCTATCGTTGGCGGCGTGGTCACCGCTCGGCTCGTCGATGTCCCCGGAGGCGGAGCCGACGCTCGGGCGTATCGCGAGCCTCTTCGCGGCCATCGGCGCGGTCACCTTCGGAGGCGGGTTGACGATGATCGCGCTGCTGGAAGAGCACGTCGTCAATCATCTGCACTGGCTGACGCCTCGAGAGTTCGTCGACGGTCTCGCTCTGGGCCAGCTGACGCCGGGCCCGGTACTCATGCTGGCCGCGTATGTCGGCTACAAGGTGCTCGGCATCACCGGTGCCGTCGTGGCGGCCGCGGCAATCTTTCTGCCATCGTTCGTCCTGATGCTCGTGCTGCTGCCGGTGTTCGATCGCATCAGGACCCTCACCTGGGCGCGAGCGGTCATGCAAGGCATCGTCCCCGGTGTGATTGGCGTCATGGCCGTGGCGCTCGTGCGCATGACACCCCACGCCGCTCCCGACCCGCTGGCGATCGCCGCCCTGGTCGTGACGCTCGCCACGCTGATCCGGTGGCGGGTCGCACCCTTGAAGGCCATGCTGGGCGGCAGCGTCTTCGGCATTCTGCGCGACCGCGTCGGTGCGCTATGACGCGCCCGACGATGGCCGAGCTGCTGAAGTACTTCCTCTACCTCGGGAGCCTGGGGTTCGGCGGCCCGGTGGCGCTGATCGGGTACATGCAGCGCGACCTCGTCGAGCAGCGGAAGTGGTTCAGCAAGGACGAGTACATGAAGTCGCTGGCCCTCGCCCAGCTTGCGCCGGGTCCGCTCGCCGCTCAGCTGGCCATCTGCCTGGGCTATGTGCATTCGCGCGTGCGGGGCGCCACGCTCGTCTCGCTCGCCTTCATCCTGCCGTCGTTCTTCATGACCGTGGCGATCAGCTGGCTCTACGTGCGCTACGGAGGACTGTCGTTGATGCAGGCGGCCTTCTACGGCGTGGGCGCCACGGTGATCGGCATCATCACGATCGCCGCGTACAAGCTCGCCAAGCTGACGATGGCGAAGGACCGGCTGCAGTGGGTGATCTTCGTACTCATGGCCGTCGTCACCGCCTGGACCGAATCCGAGATCCTCTGGCTGTTCCTGCTGTGCGGGGTGACGGCCATGGTCGCCCAGGCGCCGCCGGCCTGGCTGAAACGATCGGCCCCGGCATGTCTCATGATGGCGGCCTCACCCGAGCTCCTCGCCCAGATCGTGTGGTTCTTCATCAAGGCCGGCGCGTTCGTCTTCGGCAGCGGCCTGGCGATCGTGCCGTTCATGTATGGCGGCGTCGTGCAGGAGTACGGCTGGCTCAACGACCAGCAGTTCCTGGATGCCGTCGCCGTCGCGATGCTGACCCCCGGCCCCATCGTCATTACCGTCGCCTTCATCGGCTATCTGGTCGCGGCGTTCCCGGGCGCGCTGGCCGCGGCGATCGGCGTCTTCCTGCCCGTCTACCTGTTCGTGGTCATCCCGTTTCCCTGGTTCGATCGCATCAGCGGCAATCCGAAGGTCAAAGGCTTCGTCGCCGGCGTCACGGCGGCGGCGTCCGGCACGATCGCCGGGGCCTGCTTCGTGCTGGCCCGGCGCGCGATCTACGACGTGCCGACACTCGTGATCGGCGCCACGGCGCTGGCGGTCGCCTGGCGGTTCAAGGTTCCCGAGCCCCTGCTCATCGCAGCCGGCGCTACGGCCGGCCTCATCATCTTCGCCCTGAGATAGGAGAACAACATGAAATGGATCACTCGCGAACGCGCGCGCGTCGACCGCATCGCCTGCCCCTGGCTGATCACTCGCTTCATCGATCCGGCGCCGGAGTTTCTCTTCGTCCCGGCCCGCGAGGTCCTGGCCGCGAGCAAGCGACACGGCGCCATCCCCTACGACATCCCCGACGTCGAGCTGGGCCACCACGGCCCGGAGTGCTCCTTCGACGCGTTCATCGCCCGCTACGAGCTGACGCACCCGGGACTGACGACCCTCGCGGCCATCGTTCGGGGCGCCGACACCGACGATCGTGGCCTCACCCCGGAGTCTTCCGGGCTCTACGCTGCGGCCACGGGGTTTCAGGCGATCAGTCGCGACGACTTCGACAACATGGCGCGCCAGTTCCCGATGTACGACGCGCTCTACGAGTACTCACGGCAGCAAGCATCCACGGTTCCGGTGCAATCGCGCGTGCTGTTCGTGTGTCTGCATGGAGCGGCCAAGAGCGTGGTGGCCGCCGCCCACTTCCGTCGCCTCGCCGTGGCCCGAGGTCTGTCGATGACCGCGGTGGCGGCCGGGACCGAGCCGGATCCAGAGCTGGCCCCCGGGGCAGTCAAAGGGCTGGCCGCGGACGGGCTCACCCCCTCGCCCGGGCGGCCTCGTCCCGTGACGCTTCACGACCTGAACACGGCCACACGCATCGTGAGCTTCGGCTGCGACGTCACGCCAGCCAAAGGCCAACGGATCGACCAGTGGGACGTTCCGGCCGTGAGTGACGGCTACGAGACGGCGCGGGGACGCATCGTCGATCACGTCGAGCGCCTGATCAAGGAACTGGCGGGAGGCCACTGACATGCCGTTGCAGCAGGCCGGCTTCATCGAGCTCCCCGCCCATGCCAAGAGTGGCGGCTTCGATCATGCCGCTGTTCATGAGTCCAGCGGCAGGATCTATGTCGCCCACACCGCGAACGACGCGATCGACGTCATCGACATCGAGGGACAGAAGTACGTCGACTCCATCCCGGGACTCCCGGCGGTGGCGGGCGCCCTCGTGGTGGAGACGCCAGGCCTGGTCTTCACGTCGAATCGAGGCGAGGACACGATCGGCGTTTTCACGCCGGGAGACCACCCGGTCGTCGACAAGGTGGCCGTCGGCGTTCGCCCCAACGGCCTGGCGTACGATCCGAAGCGCGGCCGACTGCTCGTGGCCCACGTCGGGGATCCCGACACGCCGGGCTCGTGCACCGTGTCCATCGTCGATGTGCGAGGGCGGCGGCGAATCGCGGACCTGCCGGCCGCCGGACGCACCCGGTGGGCCGTCTATGATCCGGTCAGCGACGCCTTTCACGTCAACATCGCCGATCCTCCGCAGATCGTCGTGATCAGCTCGCACGATCTGGCCGTTCGCCGCGTGGTCGACATCCCCTGCGCCGGGCCGCATGGGCTCGACATCGATGTCACGCATCGCCGCCTGTTCTGTGCCTGCGATGCGGCCGTCCTGCTGGAAGTAGACGCGGACAGCGGCAAGGTCCTCGCGCGGGAGGCCATCGCCGGAGTGCCGGATGTGGTCTTCTTCAATGCGACACGGAACCGTCTCTACGTCGCGATCGGTGACCCGGGCGTCATCGAGGTGTTCGACACGAAGCCACTCCGACGGCAGGAGACGATCGCGACAGAGCTCGGCGCCCACACGCTCTCGTTCGATGCGACACGCAACATCGTCTGCGCGTTCCTGCCGGGAAGCCATCGCGCAGCGGTATACCGGGATCGGGCTTAACGACTGGCCCTCGGCCCCGCGCTCGGTCGTCGAGGTAGAAGGGATACACTCGCCATGCAAACCATCAGCCTCACCCGCACCATCATCGTGGCCGCCGTCCTCGGCGCGCTCGTCTCGGCCGCACCGGCCCCAGCCGCGGAACCGGACTGGAAGGCCGTCGAACAGGCGCTGGGCAAAACCGGGCAGCTGATGCCCGGTGACGTCTACCGCATCGGCATGCCGCGCACGGATCTTCAGATTGCCGTCAAGGGCGTGCCGGTCAAGGCCGGCTTTGCGCTCGGCTCCTATGCTGCGTTCAAGCAGATCGGCGACCACGCCATGGTGATGGGCGATCTTGTCCTCCTGGACCAGGAGATCCCATCCGTCATGTCGGGGCTTCTGGCCAACGGCCTCGAGGTCACCGCCGTGCACAACCACCTCAACGAGATGTCACCTCACGTGATGTACATGCACTACGCCGGGCACGGCGAGGCCGTACAGCTCGCCCGGAGTTTGCGGCAGGCGCTCGCCGGCAGCGCGACGCCACTCGGCGCCCCGGCGTCGGCTCCACCGGCCACGACCGGCCCCGCTCTGGACACCAAGGTGATCGAGCAGGCGCTGGGACGGTCGGGCCGTGATGCCGGAGGCGGAGTCTTTCAGGTCACGGTCCCGCGCGCGGAGAGCATCACGGAGATGGGCGTGCCGCTCCTCCCCGCGATGGGAGTGGTCACCGTGCTGAACTTCCAGCCGACGAGCGAGGGCAAGGCGGCGATCACGGGCGACTTCGTCCTCATCGACAAGGAAGTGAAGGCCGTGGCCCGCGCCCTGCGGCAGTCCGGCATCGAGGTCACAGCGATCCACAACCACGGCCTCATGGATACTCCGCGACTGTTCTACATGCACTTCTGGGCGAACGACGACCCGGCCAGGCTCGCTCAGGGGCTGAAAGCCGCCCTCGATCTCACCAACAGCAAGCCATGAGCGAGATGTCGAGGACCCGAGCGAGGGGCTCGGCGCTATCCCGACGCGCGGTCGTGAGGGCGGCTCTGGCGACGCTCGGCGCGTATGGCCTGACGAGCCACACCATCTCCTTCGGGGAGACCAAGGAGCTCAACTTGCCAAACAATGCCTCCGCGCACACGCTCGACTTCGAGGCCAAAGGGATCGAGGCCTGGACTACCGTGACGGGGCAGTGGGCCGTCGAGGACATGGCCGATGCTCCCAGCGGAAGACGGGTCCTCGTGCAGCGCGCCATGAAGAACGAGTTCAACGTGATCCTGGCGCCCCCAGGGCCATACTCCGATGTCGACGTCTCGATGAAATTCAAGCCGATCTCCGGAAAGGAGGACGCGTCGGCGGGCATCGTCTTCCGGTTCACGGACAACCGGTACTACGTCGTCCGTGCGAACGCCCTCGAGGACAATTTCCGGCTCTACTCCTACGACCGAGGGCGTCGCCAGATCGCCACGGCGAAAGTGAAGCCTCCGACGCTCGGCCAGTGGCACACGCTGCGCCTGGCGGCCGTCGGCGACCACATGCAGGCCTGGCTCGACGGCACCATGCATCTGGATCACCGGGACACAAGGTTCACGGTCGGTAAGGTCGGCTTGTGGACGAAAGCGGACTCGATCACCGCATTCGACGATCTCGTCATTCGCGGGATGCCGGGAGGTCGCTGAGGCGGGCCTGCCGACGAGTCAGACCCCGCAAGGCGACGTGGAGCCCCGCTACGGAAGCAGGCGCCTGGAGAAAAAGGCGGCGATCTTGCGGTCGACCTCGGGCAGCGCGGCCCGATTGAAGCCGGGCGGATCGTTCAACAACTCTCCAACCAGACCGGTGAGACCGGGCGGCAGAGACGACAGCAGCGCCCCATGACCGCCATCGCGGATGTCGGCGACCGTTTCGCAGGCCGCGCACGCCCGGAGCACCGCGTCGCCGTGAAAGCGAGGCACGAGCCACGCATCGAGCCGAGCCGTCACCAGTCCCAGAGGCACGCGGGGGGCCGTGAGCGAATTCATGTCGAAGTCGGCAGCATATGGCACCGCAGCGACGACGGCGGCGACGCGCGGGTCGGCGTAGGTCTGCCACGTCGCATCGCTGAATTTGAAGCGAATCACCCACAGCGCCATCGTCCGTGTGGCCCCATCGAGGAGGTTGTGTTGACGCCGGACCGCGAGACCAACGCAGGAGTAGAAGTCGTCCGCGATGTGAGCCTCGCAGTGCTGCCTGAAGCGCGCCGGGGACCACCGGCCGCCCGCCAAGCTCAACGCCGTGTGACCGCCCGCCGACATGCCGTATACACCGACCTTGTCCAGCGCCAATAGCGGCTTGAAATGTGGATCCTGTCCAACCGCGTCGATCGCGCGTGACACTTCGGCCGGTCGCCGGCGCCAGCTCTCAGGCCCCGGAGTGCTGTGGTCCTTGACGTTGTCGCCCCGGTGCTCGAGCATCGCCACGACGAAGCCGACATCCACCAGAGTGCGAGCCAGGTTCGAGTGCAACCACGGCGAGCCACCCGAGCCGTGCGACATGACGATGAGCCGCCCGTTGCCGCGCGCGGGCGCCCCCTGCCAAGCCATCTGGAAGGTGAACGGCCCGCGCTTGAGCGCCTGAGGCTCGCTGCTGGACGGATAGTAAACGGTGACGGGGCCGTCGCCGTCCTTGCCGGCGATCTCGCTGAGTCCGACCGCAGCCTCTGCGGTCGCGAGCCAGACAAGAAACGTGAGCAGGAGCACGCTGGCAGTCACGGTGAATAGTATGCCCCGGCGGCTGAGGCGGCGCCCTGGGCCCTGGTCGGTTTCTGGCCAACGCGGTCAGATCCTAGCCTTGTCCGGCGGTCATAAATGCTGATAAATCTACTAAATATCAGCCACTTACGAGCCTGGCGTGCCGCTTGCCCTAGAGATGGTCGACTCTTCCGAAAAAGGCAAACCAGTCGTGAGGCTGGGACGCAAAGCCACGGGTGAGGGCGACAAGCCCTGATAGCCGGGTTACCGAAGAAGAGGGCGGCCGACTCGGTCCGTCCTTCGGAAAGAGCCATACGTACCGAAGGAGGAACCATGGTGGCGGGCATGACAACCGGAAGTCCCGAGTCTGCGTTCGGGCGCCCTCGGGGACCGCTCAGTGGACTTCACGTGCTCGTGGTCGACGACGATGCCGGGCCGCGGCAGCTGTTCCGCGACGTGCTCGAGGTGTCGGGCGCGCGGGTGACCGTTGCCCCGTCCGCACGGCTCGCCCTGGCCGCAATCCAGATCGAGGTGCCCGACGTGCTGGTGAGCGACATCATGATGCCCGAGCACGACGGCTACTGGCTCATCCGCTCGGTTCGCGAGCTGTCGACCGAGCACGGCGGCCGGATCCCGGCCCTGGCGATCACCGGTGACCCGAGCCAGCATTCCCGCACCCGCGCGCTGGCCGAAGGCTTCAACGCGCATCTGCAAAAGCCCATCAACGTGAAGGAGTTCTCGTCGATGGTCGCGCGCCTGGCCTCGGGCGTCTAGCGGCGGCGCTGCCCCGCCTGCTCGATCGCCACCGCGGCCATGTGGTCCATGTATGTCAGGTTGACCGGCTTGGGGACGTAGCCGAAGGCGCCCTCGGCGATGCACTCCGCGGCGATCTTGTTCTCGGTGGTGGCCGTGACCACCACCACCGGGATCTTCGGATCCGTCTGGCGCAGGAGCTTTAGCACCGCGAGCCCGCTGCCGCCTGGCATGTTGACGTCGAGGAACACGACGTCCGGCCGCTGGCGCACGAAACGTTCGATGGCGGAGGCGCCCGACAACGCGGTGTCGATCTCGTAGCGTCCCTCGAAGTGCTCGCGAAGGATCTCGAGCAGCAGGGGCTCGTCGTCGATCAGCAGAATTCGCTTCATGAGCGCCGCCCTAAGCGACACGCGGCGCCTCGCGGACCAGGGCACTCCACGCCGCCCACTGGGTCGCCCGCCAGGGTGACGACGCCCAGCCGGTGCCGGCCACGATCGAATGCGCCAGGCCGGAGGGATAGAACGTCGCACGCCAGCCGCGCGGGAAGCCGCGCAGCTCCAGGTCGTAGTCCTGTCGGGCCATGCCGGCCACCACCAGGCCGAGCCCGCCCCAGCCGTCGAGCCAGCGCCGCACGAGCCGCAGCTCCGGCGCGTCGTGACCCACCAGCGCCGCAGCCAGCGCCGCGACGAGACGGCCGCGGGCCGGTCCGTCAGCCGCCGTCTCGCCAGCTGGATGCGTGTCCGAGGTCACGAGCTACACGATGCTCGAGCGAACCGTGGGATACCACCGGAGCAGCGGCGAGTCCTCGCACAGTATCGTCTCGGCGCGCTGCGGGCCGGTGGACACCAGGCAGAACGACACGCCGATGAGCTCCTCGAGCCGCTCGAGATAGCGTCGCGCCTTGGCCGGCAGATCGGCCTCGTTCTTGGCGCCGGTGGTCGGCGACATCCAGCCCTCGATGTCCTCGTACACGGGCTCCAGCGCGGCCAGGGCCAGCTGCTCCTCCGGGAACTCGGTGATGAGATCGCCCCGATAGCGGTAGCCGGTGCACACGCGGACCGTCTCGCACTTGTCGAGGACGTCGAGCTTGGTCAGCGCGACGGTGTCCAGGCCGTTGATGCGCACCGCGTAGCGCAGCACCACCGCGTCGAACCAGCCGCAGCGTCGCGGCCGGCCGGTGGTCGCGCCGTACTCGTTGCCCCGGGCCCGGATCGTCTCGGCCAGCTCGCCCGTCATCTCGGTCGGGAACGGTCCGGCGCCGACGCGCGTCGAGTAGGCCTTGGCCACGCCGAGGACGCCGTGGATCTTCGTCGGGGGCACGCCGGTGCCGGTGGAGGCGCCGCCGGCCGTCGTCGATGACGACGTGATGTACGGGTACGTCCCGTGGTCGATGTCGAGCATCGTGGCCTGAGCGCCTTCGAACAGCACGGAGTAGCCGCTCTCGATCCAGCGGTGCAGCAGCAGCGCCGTGTCGGTGATGTAGGGCGCCAGCCAGCCGGCGAAGCGCAGATAGGGATTGAGGATCTCCTCGATGTTGAAGCTCTGCGCGTCGTAGATCTCGCGCAGGATCCGATTCTTCTGGGCGAGGTTGATCTCCAGCTTCTCGCGGAACAGGCGCTCGTCGAGCAGATCGGCCATGCGGATGCCGACGCGGGCCGCCTTGTCCACGTAGGCGGGGCCCACGCCCTTGCCCGTGGTGCCGATACGGCGAGAGCCCAGCTTGGCCTCGGAGGCGCGGTCCAGCGCCGGGTGATACGGCATGATCAGGTGCGCGTTCTTCGAGATGAACAGGCTGCCGTCGAGCGTCACGCCGCGCTGGACGAGCGCCTCCATCTCCTGGATGAGCGATGCGGGATCCACCACGACGCCGCAGCCGATCACGCAACGGCAGTGCGGGTGCAGGATGCCCGACGGGATCGAGTGCAGGACGTACTTCTCGCGGCCGACGACGACCGTATGGCCGGCGTTGTTGCCGCCCTGGTAGCGCACCACCACGTTGACGTGCGGGGTGATGACGTCCACCACCTTGCCCTTGCCCTCGTCCCCCCACTGCGTGCCGACCACCACGATGTTAGGCATGACTGCCTCCCCCTGCGGCTTCTCGAAAGTACTGCGCGGGACGCTCCAGCACGTCGGCCACCGGCAGCGCGCGCTCGGCGCCGGTGGTCAGGTCGAGCGCCAGCATCTCGCCGGCCCGGGTGCGCGGGCTGCCGACGACCAGCACGTGGCTCACCCGCTGGGTCCGGGCGTAGGCGATCGACTCCTCGAGTCCGCGGCTGATGATGTCACGCGCGACCGAGGCGCCGCGGTCACGCAGCCGGCGCGCCAGCGAGAGCGCCACGGTCTTCTCGGGCGTGAAGTCGATGATGAAGAAGTCCGGCCCGGCCAGCGGCACGGCGACGGCCTGCGCCTCCATGACCGCCAGCATACGCGCGACGTCGAAGGCAAACCCGACCGCCGGGCACTCGTAGCCGAACCGTCCCAGCATATGGTCGTAGCGTCCGCCCCCCGCCACCGAGGCGCCGAAGCCCCCCACGTACGCCTCGAAGTACGTCCCGGAATAGTAGTCGAAGCCGCGCACCTCGCCCAGGTCGAGCAGGACCGCGTCGGCCAGACCGTAGATCGTCAGCAGCCGGTACACCTCGGCCAGGTTGGCGACGGCGCGCGCCGAGCGTTCGTTGCGCGCGAGCGCGGCCGCTCGCTCCAGGACGGCCTCGTGGCCGAACAGCGTCGGCAGCGCGCACAGCGCATCGCCCACGTGAGCGGGCGGGGCCAGCTCGCCCACCACGCGCTCGAGCGTGCCCACGTCCTTGCGGGCCAGCGCCTGCCGCAGCTCGTGCTGGTGCGCGGGATCGGTCTTGACCTCCTCCAGCAGGCCCCGGAAGAAGTCCGGATGGCTGAGGTCGAGCTGGAAGCGCTCGAGGCCGAGCGCGCGCAGCCCCTCGATGGCCATGGCGATGACCTCGACCTCCGCCTCCGGCTTCGAGAGTCCGATCAGCTCGACGCCCGCCTGGTAGAACTCGCGGTAGTGCGACACGCGCGGCTCGTCGTAGCGGAAGATGTTGGTGACGTAGGCCAGCCGCACCGGCTTGGGCTCATCGCGCAGCCGGGTGGCCACGATCCGCGCGATCTGGGGCGTGATGTCGGCCCGAAGCGCCAGCACGCGGCCGGTCTCGCGGTCCACCAGCGTGAACATGCTGTCCTGCACGGCGACGTCGGTGCCGACGGCCAGCACCTCGGCAAACTCGAACGTGGGCGTGACGATCTCGCGATAGCCCCAGCGCCGGAAGACGTCGAACAGCCGCTCCTCGACGTGACGCTTGCGAGCGGCCTCGTCCGGCAGATAGATGCGGGCACCGCGCGGCAGCTGGGTCGGCGTCTTCACGGACGTCGCTCACCGGATGCCAGGGGTGCCGGCGGATCCAGCCCGGGCTCGCCTTCCAGGACCTCCAGGTGCGCGAGCGTGTTCATGCGGTGCACGGTGGCCCAGCCGTCCAGATACTCGATCTCGGTGATGCCGGCCGGGGAGGCGTCGACCGAACGCAGTCGGTCGGTGCCGAGCCCCAGCGCGGCCAGCACGATCAGGCGCGTCACGATCGCGTGAGAGACGAGGACCACCGTCGCGCCTTCGTGCTCGGCCAGCAGTTCAGCCAGGCCGCTGGCCACCCGCGCGGCGACCTCGTCGACCGTCTCGCCCCCGCCCGGCCGGACACGGCGGGGGTCCGCGGACCACGCCTCGGACTCCTCGGGAAAGCGCACCGCGATCTCGGCCCGGGTCAGCCCGGCCCAGGCCCCGAAGTCCATCTCGCGGAAGGCCGGCTCCAGGCGGACGGCCAGCTTGTGAGGCGCGGCGATCGGCTCTGCCGAGGCCCGGGCGCGCTGCAGCGGGCTGGCGTAGACCGCCCCGACGAAGGCGCCGGCGAGCGAGCGGCCCACCGCCTCGCACTGGCGGAGCCCCCGCGGTGAGAGCGGCACGTCGCGCGCGCCGGCATACCGCCGCTCACGGGCGTACTCCGTTTCACCGTGGCGTATGGCGAAGAGCCTGATCGGTTTCACAACCCGATCATTCTATCGCATTGGTCCATGTCCATCGGGTATGCTCGCCCGGCCCGTACGCAGCCCCCAGGAGGCCGTCATTCGCCACGCTTGCTCCGTCAAGCTCGCGGCCCTCGCACTGGGGGCGTTCGTCTCGCTCGGCTGCGACCCTGACATCCGCGACCTCAAGCCTGACGAGCGACAACGTTTGGGCGCGCCGCTCGCACCGCTCCTGAGCGCCGCCTACGGACCGGGTGCCGCCAATTGCCGTATCACCGCCAGTGTGCTGGACAGCGACGCCTTCTTCGCCACCATGGTCACCGGCTCGGACGCCGGGTGCCAGGTCGGTGTTCTCATGACGACAGGTGCGCTCAACGGGTTGACGCCACGCGCGCTCCAGACGCTCCTCGCTCACGAGCTCGGTCATCTGCAGAGCAAGCATGCGACGGGCTCGGGCCGGGCGACGACAATCCGGGGCGGCCGTACCGACACCGGACGCCAGTCCGTCCTGCATGCCTCTCGTGAACAGTTCTCACCTGACGAGGAGGCTGAGGCGGACCGCGCGGCGGCAAACCTCATGGTCGTGGTGTGGCGGGGCAACAATGTTGGCTGCCTCGCGACCGCCGACCTGTTCGAGGACATCGCCAAAGACCGGAGCCGCTGGGGTCGATGACTGTCGCGCCATCCGTTTCCCGAGCGACGGGTCGAGGCTGTGGTCAAAGCCTGCGAGGAGGCGCTGGCGCGGCCGCCACGGTGAGCTAGAGGTGGACTAAACGGGCGGAGACGATGTCGGGCATGGTGCGGATTTCTTCCAGCGCGGCCGGGGACATGGGGTCATCGAGGTTGAGGATGGAGACGGCGCGGCCGCCGCGGCGTTCGCGGCCGAGCTGCATGCCGGCGATGTTGATGCCGTGGCGGCCGCAGAGCGTGCCGATGCGGCCCACCACGCCCGGGACGTCCTGGTTGGCGAAGACCAGCATCCAGCCGTGCGGAACGGCTTCGAGCGAGAAGCCGTCGATGGCCACGAAGCGTGGCTCGCGCCGGTGGAAGAGCGTCCCCGCCACCGACGTCACGCCGCGATCCGTACGCAGCTCGGCGGTGAGCAGGCTGGCGTAGTCCGCGCTCTCCGTGGTCGCGGTCTCGGTCACGCGCAGACCGCGGCTCTTGGCGATCAGCATCGCGTTCACGTCGGTGACGTGATCCGCGAGGATCGTGCCGAGCAGGCCACGCAGGAACGCGAGCGTGAGCCCGGCGGTCGGCCGCGTGGCGACGTCACCGGCGTAGACCAGGCGCGCCTCCGCCATCCGGCCCTCGGCCATCTGGGCCAAAAAGCGGCCCATGGCCACGGCGAGCGTGCCGTACGGCGCCTGCTCCTTCAGGGTCTCGGCGTCCATCGCCGGCAGGTTGACGGCGTTGGCCACCACGTTGCGGACCAGCGCATCGGCCACCTGATCGGCGATGGCCAGCGCGACCGCGGTCTGGGCCTCGTCGGTGGCCGCACCCAGGTGCGGCGTGACCACCACCTGCTCGAAGCGCAGCAGCGGATGATCGGCCGGCGGCGGCTCCTGCTCGAAGACGTCGAGCGCCGCGCCGGCCACGCGACCGCTCTCCAGCGCGCGGACCAGCGCCCGCTCCTCGATGATGCCGCCGCGCGCGCAGTTGATGAGCCGCACGCCCGGCTTGACCCGCGCCAGCTCGGCGTCGCCCAGCAGGTGTCGCGTGTCGCCCGTGAGCGGCGTGTGGATGGTGATGAAGTCGCTGCGCGCCAGCAGATCGTCGAGCTCCACGCTCTCCACGCCCAGGCGCTCGGCCGCCTCGCGGGTGAGATAGGGATCGAAGGCGATCACCTGCATGCGGAAGCCCAGCGCGCGCCGGGCGACCTCACCGCCGATCCGGCCCAGGCCCAGCACGCCGAGCGTCTTGCCGAACAGCTCCACCCCCTGCAGACGCTTCTTCTCCCAGCGACCCGCCTTCATCGTGGCGTCGGCCACCGCCACGTGGCGCGCCATGGTGAGCAGCAGCGCAAGGGTGTGCTCGGCGACGGCGGTGGTGTTACCGCCCGGGGTGTTCATCACGATGACGCCGCGCTCGGTGGCGGCGTCGACGTCGATCGTGTCGACTCCGGCGCCGGCGCGGCCGATCACCTCCAGCCGACCGGCGTTCTCCAGCGTGGCCCGGGTGACCTTCGTCGCGCTGCGGACGATCAGCCCTTCGTACTCCCCGAGGCGGGCGGCGAGCGCACGCTCGTCCAGGCTGCCGACCACGTCCACCTCGAGCCCGTGCTTGCGCAGGGCGTCGACACCGACCGAGTCGAGGCCGTCGGTGACGAGAACGCGCTTCATGACTTCTCGGCGAAGACCTTCTGCGCGCCGCGCACGCCGGCGCCGAAGTCCACCGGCTGCCCGATCTCGGCCAGCACCTGCTCGAGCGCCGAGAGCGAGGCGATCACGTCGAACTCGGCGGCGTAGCCCATGTGGCCCAGGCGGAAGACGCCGCCCTTCATCTCGCCCTGCCCGCCGGCGATCGTGATGTTGTGGCTCTGCGAGTACGCCTTGACGATTTGCTCGGTGTTCACGCCGGCCGGCGCCATGACCGCGGTCACCGCCGGGCTCGGCGTGGCCTTGCAGAAGAGACCCAGGCCGAGCGCTTCCACGCCGGCCCGCGTGGCCCGCGCCAGCCGATCGTGGCGCTTGAAGACGTTGGCCAGCCCCTCGCGCTCGAGCATCTGGATGACCGTGCGCAGGCCGACGACGATGGAGACGGCCGGGGTGAAGTGCGCCTCGTTCCTGGCGAGCGTCTTGCGCTCCTCCGCGAGATCCAGGTAGTAGCGCGGCAGCTTGGCCGTCTTGTTCTTGACCCACGCCTTCTCGCTCAGCGCGCAGAAGCCGAGCCCGGGCGGGAGCATCAGCCCTTTCTGCGAGCCGGCCACCACGACGTCCACGCCCCACGCGTCCATCGGAAGATCGGCGATGCCGAGGCTCGAGACCGCGTCGACCACCAGGATGGCGTCGGTACCGCGCGTGACGGCGGCGTAGCCACGCACGTCGTGGAGCACGCCGGTGGAGGTCTCGCTGTGCTGGACCAGCACGGCCTTGATGCCGGGCGTGGTCTTCAGCGCCTCCGCCACGCGCTCGGGCGAGACGGTCTCGCCGTACGGCGCCTTCACCTCGACCACGTTGATTCCGAAGGCGCGACACAGGTCGAGCCAGCGCTCGCCGAACTTGCCGGCGCTGACGACCACGACCGTGTCGCCGGCAGAGAGCGTGTTGACGACCGCCGCTTCCATGGCGCCGGTGCCGGAGCACGCCAGCGGGATGACGTCCAGGGAGGTCTGCACCAGGCGCTTGAGCCCGGCCAGCACCTCGATGAAGAGCGCCTCGTACTCGGGCGTGCGGTGGTGAAGGATCGGCTGGGCCATCGCCAGCAGCACTTCGCTCGGTACGGGCGTCGGTCCCGGCGCCATCAGCTGGTACTTCTTCATCGGCTCACAGCCTCCTGGTCGGCGGTTGGATTGAGTTGGATACTAGCACGCCGTCGCGCGCGCGAGCCGAGCGGCCGAGCGCGGTGACGAAGATCGCGTCGCGCCCGGCCGCGTGCGGCGAGAAGAACCGCACGACCTCGGTGTCGTAGAACGTGAGCCCACTGGCGCCGAAGCCCAAGGCGTAGGCTACCAGGTACGCGCGGCCGCCGGCCACCCCGGCATCGAGGTTGGCCAGGCGATACCCGCGGTCGCCCCACGCCTTGCCGATCGCGTCGAGCGGCGCCATGAAGAAGAAGGTCGCTGCCGCGTCGCCGCCCAGCGCCTGCTCGAGCGTCAGATACGCCGCCTCGTTGCGGAGCGAGCCCGCCCGGATGAGCTCGAGACCGTGGCCGGGCCAGAACGCGTAGGCGCCGGGCGCCACGCCGTCCACGGCGTTGACGATGAGGTAGATATCGACGAGGCCGCTCGGCACGTCGGCCGGCCACGGCCGAGCGGCGGCCCACAGCGCGGTCGCGAGCTCCTCAGCCGACAGCGGCTCGTGCGCGAATCGGCGGGTCGAGCCACGACGCTGAATCGTCTCTCCGAGCGATCGGCTCTCACGCGCCGGCGCGGGCAACGGGACGAGCGGCCCCTGAGGCGCGCGGGGTGGGGGTGCGGTCGCCCGCCGCCAGGCGATGACGTCGTCAGCGCTGGCGAGGCTGGAGGCCGCGTGCATCTCGCGCAGGAGCGGATAATCGACCTCGGCGCTCGACAGCGGCATCACCTCGTGCGCCAGCGCCGGCAGCGGGCCGGGCGGCGACGCGGCCGGCCCCTCGGGTCTGATCACCACCAGCTCCAGCGCCGCCTCGCCCATGGGATCCAGGCCGAGGCAGTGATTGACCTCGGCATCGACGAAGCCCGTGAGCACGCGCGGGGTCAGGCCGAGCGCATCCCCGACCGCCAGCATATTGGCCAGCATCGTGCCGGAGTCCCAGAAGAGGTGGCGGTATCCGCGCGCCTGGTACTTCCACGTGTTGCGCCAGAAGATCGCGCTGGCCACGAGGGTCGCCGCCCGTCGCGCCAGCGCCGGCTCGGCGGCCGCGGCGGCCAGCGCCGCCCGGACGTCGCCGCTGCGCAGCCGCCGCAGCGTGAAGTCACCCGGACAGAAGTGATAGAGCCCGGGCGGGAGCCCATCGACGTCCCCCGCCGCCACGTAGAGCTCGGTCTGGTACAGCGCTCCGGTCGACGCCGCCGCGCGGAAGAGCACCTCGCCGCCGCCCGGGTACGTCTTCTTCCGCGTCACGCCCGCCGAGTAGTAGAGCAGCGCGGTCAGGGCCTCCAGCGTGAGCCGCGGCGCGGGCGCGGACTCGCTCGCGAGCACCTGCAGCGTCGGTCGCGGCAGCACAGCGACCTCGCGCGAGAGCGGCAGCGCCGGGACCTCGGTGTAGACCTTGAATGGGAAGGGCTTCACGTCCCAGTCGAGCGTGTGGCCGCTCGTGCGCACCGAGTAGGGCGTGTGGGTGGTCTCGTCGTGAAAGCGCCGCGCGAGGCTACTCATCCGACAAACTGGAAGCGCTGGTCCCTCAGGCCCTCGGGACCGTGGGCAGCGTGCTCAGACTCCCGCCGGAGAACTGATACGGCGGGCGGAAGACGCCGCGCTCGGTCACGATCGCCGAGATCAGCTCGGCCGGCGTGACGTCGAATGCGGGGTTGAAGACGGGCGAGGCCTCCGGCGCGGTCACCTGTGCACCCACGCGCCGGACCTCGAGGGCGTCACGCTCCTCGATGGGAATCTGGGTCCCCGACGGCAACGCCGGATCGATGGTCGAGAACGGCGCGGCGACGTAGAAGGGCACCCGGTGATGACGCGCCAGCACCGCCAGCGCATACGTGCCGATCTTGTTGGCGGTGTCGCCGTTGGCGGCGATACGGTCGGCGCCGGTGACCACCAGATCGACCTGCCCGCGCGCCATCACCGAGGCGGCCGCCACGTCGGCGATCAACCGGTGCGGGATGCCGTCGCGTACGCACTCCCACGCGGTGAGTCGCGAGCCCTGCATCACCGGCCGCGTCTCGTCCACCCACAGCAGCGTGACCTTGCCCTGGGCGTGTGCCGAGCGCACGATGCCGAGCGCCGTGCCGTAGCCGGCGGTGGCCAGCGCGCCCGCGTTGCAATGCGTGAGGATGCGCGCTCGCGGCGGCACCAGCGTGGCGCCGTGATCGCCGAGCGCCCGGTTGGCGGCGAGGTCTTCCTCCAGGATGGCGTGCGCCTCGTTCAGCAGCCGCTGGCGGACCTCGGCGACCGGTTGATCGCGCGCGGCCTCGGCCACGCGGCGCACCCGGTCGAGCGCCCAGAAGAGATTGACCGCGGTGGGGCGCGTGCCGGCCAACCCCTTGAGCGCGACCTCCAGATCGCCCAGCAGCGCATCGGGATCGATGGCGCGACTGCTGCGCGCGGCCAGGGCGATGCCGTACGCGGCGGCCACGCCGATCGCGGGCGCGCCGCGGACCACCAGCGTGCGAATCGCGTCGGCCACGTCCTCCCAGCGCGCGTAGGCCCGCTCGAGCTCCTGCCCGGGCAGCAGACGCTGATCGAGCAGGATCAGGCGATCGTGCTCCCAGCGAACGGGCGAGATGGGGGCCGTCACGCCTCAGAGCCCGTGGACGAAGCGTCGAGCCGTTCGCGGATCTGGGTGGGCGTCAGGCCGGCGACGCGCACGAGCTTGTCGCGCCCGCGGGTTCCGTGCGCGATGGTCACGGCCGAGGGACGCAGGCGAAGGGAGGTGGCCAGCAGCGCGGCCAGGGCCTCGTTGGCCCGACCGGCAACCGGCGGCGCGGCGACCCGGACGCTGAGCGTGCCGTCGGCGCGCCAGCCGACGATCTCGTTACGGCCCGCCCGGGGCTGGATGCGCACGCGCAGCAAATCCTCCTTCACCGAGCATTCGTCAGGACGGCTCGCCCGGATCGTCCTCGGCCTCGGCGTGGAGCAGCCGCTGGTAGCGGTCGAGCGTCGAGGCCACTTCCTCCGCCGCCTGCCGCCGCAGTCGCCGCAGCGCCTGGATCTCCACGCGCAGCTTGGCCTCTTCGCTGCGCGCCGCCTCCACCGCCTTGTCGCCGCGCAGCTCGGCCTCGCGCACGATCAGATCTGCCTCGCGCTTGGCCGCCATCTTCATCTCCTCGACCAGGCGCTGGCTGGTCACGAGCGTGTCTTGAAGACTGCGCTCGCGCTCGACCACACCACGCTGGCGATCCTCGTGGGCGGCCAGCTGCTCCTTCAGCAGCTGGTTCTCCTTGAGGAGCGTCTCGTAGTCGTCGGCCACGTCTTCCAGGAAGGCGCTCACCTCCTGGGAGTCGGCGCCGCGGAACATCCGGACCGTGAACTGCTGCTGGCGGATGTCGTGGGGACTGATGCGCATCAAAAACCTCCGCTGGCTATCTCAGGCTCACGGCCAGGTCGCGCAACGACTCCACCAGAAACGACAGGAGGAAGTAGATCGCCAGGATGACGATCATCGGCGACAGGTCGAGGCCCATCTGAAACGTGGGCAACCGCCGGCGGATCGGCCGCAACACCGGCTCGGTGACCCGGTACAGGAAGCGCACGATCGGATTGAACGGGTCGGGACTGACCCACGAGATGACCGCCCGCGCGATGATGATATAGACGTACGCCCAGAGCACGAGCTCCAGCAGCCGGGCAAGAGCCAGGATGAAATGCGAGACCGCGAACATCAGGCCGGGCCCCGCCCCAGCTCACGTGACCTCAGTGTGGCCCGCTCCACCGCCCGGATGAATGTCGTACGGATGCCACCCTCCTCGAGTGCCGAGATGCCGGCGATCGTGGTGCCGCCGGGGCTCGAGACCATGTCCTTCAGCGCGCCCGGGTGCAGCCCGGTCTCGGCCAGCAGCTGCGCGGCGCCGAGCACCGTCTGGGTCGCGAGCGTCATCGCCGTCGCACGGTCGAGCCCCATCTTGACGCCGCCGTCGGCCAGCGACTCGATGACGATGGCGACGTAGGCGGGGCCGGAGCCGCTGAGCCCGGTGACCGCGTCCATCAGCTCCTCGTCGAGCACGACCACGCGGCCGACGGCGCCGAAGATCTCTTCCGCGGTGCCAAGGTCGTCGGGGCCGAGCCCCTTGCCCTTGGCGATGGCGGTGGCGCCTTGCAGCACCAGCGCCGGCGTGTTCGGCATCACGCGGATGATGCGCGCGTCCTTGCCGAGCCCGCTCCGGATGGTGCCCGTCGACACACCGGCGGCGATCGAGATCAGCAGGTGCTGGGGCCCGACGGTGGGGGCGATCTCACGCAGGACCTGGCCCATGATCTGCGGCTTGACGGCCAGGATCACCACGTCGGCCTCGCGCACGCAGCGCGCGTTGTCGCCGTGGGCGGTGATGCCGAACTGACGGGTGAGCTGGCCCGCGCGGTCCGTCCTGACGTCGGTCGCGGCGATCATCTCCGGCGGCACGAGACTGGCGCCCAGGAGTCCCTTGATGAGCGCCTCCCCCATGTTGCCGCCGCCGATGAACCCGACGCGCTTGCCCTTGACGCTCATGCGCCCGGATCAATCGGACGGGACGGGCGCGGACCGAAGATCGCGGTGCCGACCCGGACCATGGTCGCGCCCTCCTCGATCGCCACCTCGAAGTCGCCGCTCATCCCCATCGACCGATCGCGCAGCCCGTGCTTGTCGGCCATCTCGCGCAGGCGGCGGAACCAGGGGCGCGACTCCTCGGCCCGCTCGACCTCGGGGGGAATGGCCATCAGCCCGCGGACCCGCACGTGGGAGAGCGTGCCGATCGTATCGAGCGCCTCGCTCACCGCATCGGGAGCGAAGCCGCCCTTGCTCGCTTCACTGGCCACGTTCACCTGCAGCGGCGCCTCGACCACCCGTCCCTGCGCGGCCGCCCGGCGCTCCAGCTCGTGCGCCAGCTCGAGACGGTCGAGGGACTGGATGAGATCGAACAGCGGCAGCGCGTCCTTGACCTTGTTGGTCTGCAGGTGGCCGATCAGGTGCCACGGCACCGGTCGCCCGAGCTCGGCGACCTTGGCCTTGGCCTCCTGGACGCGATTCTCGCCCAGCGCGCCGAGGCCGGCGGCGAGGGCGGCGCGGATGCGCTCGACCTCGACGACCTTCGAGACGCCGATGAGGAGCACATCGTCCGGCGTGCGCCCGGCGCGCTCGGCGGCACGCGCGAGCCGCTCGCGCACACGCTCGAGGTTCGCCGCAATGTCGAGCATGCGCGATTCTAGCACGTGGGATCGTCGAGAAACGCCGCGGCCTGCCGCAACGCCTGGCGCGCCTCCGGCATGAAGCCGTCCAGGATCGGCCAGTCGTGAAACAGGTCATCGAAGATCTCGAGCCGGCTGACCCCGCCGGCCGCACGGATCTGGTGATGGATCCGGCGCGCGTCGTCCAGCAACAGCTCGTTGGATGCGGCCTGCAGCAGGAGCGGCGGCAGCCCGCTCAGGTTGCCGAACACGGGTGAGGCGTAGGGATCGCGGTCGGAGGCGGCACCGAGGTAGATCCGCGCGTACCTCGGGATGGTCGCGGGCCGAAACGACCAACAGCGCTCGGCGTTGGTGCGCAGCGACTCACCGGTCGCGGCCAGGTCGGTCCACGGGCAGAAGCACAGACCGGCCGCCGGCAGCGGCAGCCCGAGATCACGCAGGCGCAGGAGCGCGGCGATCACCAGGCCGCCACCGGCGGAGTCGCCGGCCAGCGCCAGCGAGCCCGGCTCGAGGCCCTGGTCGAGCAGCCAGCGATACGCGAGCACAGCGTCGTCGAGCGCGGCCGGAAAACGATGCTCCGGCGCGCGACGGTAGTCCAGGCTGAACACGCGCCGCCCGGACAGCCGGGCCAGCCCCACGGTCAGCGGGCGGTACCCGGCGGCCGAGCCGGCGATGTAGCCGCCACCATGGAAGTAGAGGATGGTTCCGTGCTCCCAGTGCCGGGGAACCTGCCACTCGCCACGGAAGCTCTCGGTGCGCACGCGGTCGATCTTCACGCCGAAGGTCCGCAGCCACTGAAACGCCAGCGGCGTGGCGGTGGCGATCCGGGCCATCAGCACCATCGTGCGCTCACTGCCGTTGGTCTCGTAACGCATGAGCCACCGGACGACCGCGTTCGCACAGTGCGCCTGCCAGCTCGGCATGGCTACGGCAGCGCGGCCACGGTCACCAGGCGTCCGCGGTTGCCCTTTCGATAGGAGTACAGCAGGTCGAGGTGGCAGGCGGTGCAGACGCGCGGGTTCTCGATCTGCGCGGGATCGACGCCGACGTCGGCCAGGATCGCCTCGTTGGCCGTCCACAGATCGAGCATGGCGTGCCCCTCGCGCACCGGCTGGAACCAGCGCTTCCAGCGGCGCGGCTCCGCCTCCGCGAACGCCCGCATCACGGGCTCGTCGACCTCGTAGCAGCACGGCCCGATCGACGGCGCGATGGCCGCGTGCAGCTGGCCGGCGCGCGCCCCCGCCTCGACCGCCGCGCGCACGGCGGCCCGGGCCGCGCCCCGCGCGGTGCCGCGCCAGCCCACGTGCGCGACCACGAGCACGTGAGCGATCGAGTCCCACAGCGTGACGGCCAGGCAGTCGGCGGTGAAGATCGCCAGCGGCACGCGCCGCTCGGTGGTGGTCAGGATGTCGCCGGCGCCGGCCCACCCGCCGCCGGCCGGCGCGCGGAGCACGTCGGCGCCGTGCACTTGCCGTGCGTAGACCACGCGGGCGAGATCCAGCCCGGCCTCGCGAAGGGCGCTGCGCGCATCGTCGTTGAAGGGCGCGGTCGGCTGCGAAGGCGCGGTGACGCCCGGGAAGTGCCGCGTGGTGGTGACGTGAGGCAGTCCGAGTGCGGCGAGGCCACTGAAGGTGAACCAGCGCGGCGGCTCTCCATGCGCGACGAGCCGCGTGGTCGGGCGAACGCTCATACGCTCGATCTTATCCGCGATCGGCTGTGGGACGAACCGGGGCGCCGTGGCGGCGACGCCCCGGTGTGCCGCTAGTCGGCCTGGCGACGAAGGAAGGCGGGCACGTCGTAGTCCGCATCGCCCATGGGATCGTCGGCCTCGGCCCGGACGTCGGCGGCGAGGCGCCGGCGCCACGCCGCCGCACCGGGCTGGCCGGTGTTGCTGCGGGAGGCTCGGGGGAGATCGACGATCTTGGTGGGCGACGTTTCCTGCTTGCGCTCGGTGAAGCCGGTGGCGATGACGGTCATGCGGACCTCATCGCGAAGGCCCGGGTCGATGACCGCGCCGAAGATGATGTTGGCCTCTTCGTGCGCGGCCTCCTGCACGATGCGGGCGCCCTCTTCCACCTCGTGGATGGCGAAGTCGGAGCCGCCGGTGAAGTTGATGAGGATGCCGCGGGCGCCCTCGATCGAGGTGTCGTCGAGCAGCGGGCTGGCCACCGCCTTCTGGGCGGCGTCGAGCGCGCGGTGCTCGCCGTGACCGACGCCGGTGCCCATCATCGCCATGCCCATGCCGGACATGATCGTGCGGACGTCGGCGAAGTCGAGATTGACCAGACCGGGCACCAGGATCAGGTCGGAGATGCCCTGCACGGCCTGCTGCAGCACGGTGTCGGCGACCTTGAACGCTTCCAGCAGCGGGGTACCGCGATCCACCACGGAGAGCAGCCGCTGGTTGGGAATGGCGATCAGCGTGTCCACGACGTTGCGAAGCGCCTCCATGCCGGCCTCGGCCTGGAGCATCCGCTTCTTGCCCTCGAACGTGAACGGCTTGGTGACGACCGCGACCGTGAGGATGCCGAGGTCCTTGGCCAGCGAGGCCACGATCGGCGCCGCCCCGGTGCCGGTGCCGCCGCCGAGCCCGGCGGTGATGAACACCATGTCGGCGCCCTCGAGAATCTTGGTGATCGACTCCGGATCCTCCAGCGCCGCATCGCGCCCGACCTCGGGATTGGAGCCGGCGCCCAGCCCCTGCGTGAGCTTGCCGCCCAGCTGCATCTTGACCGGCGCCGGCGAGTTGCGCAGCGCCTGCAGATCCGTGTTGGCGACGATGAAATCGACGCCCGTGAACTCAGCCGCCATCATGCGGCTGACCGCGTTGCCGCCCCCTCCCCCTAACCCGATGACCTTGATCTTGGCCGCCTGGGGCACCGGTTCCAGCTCGAACAGAGGGCGCCGTGCGCGATCCTTCTCCATCAAGACCTCCTCTCCCGGTTTCGCCGCGACGTCGCGTCGTGGGCGTCGCGGGTGCCTGAGTGTGTCCTCCGTCGTCGAGCTGGGTGTCGCGAACAGCAGAGGCTGTCGCCCACCCCTCGACGGGCCCTCGCCGCTAGAAGATTTCACCGAACCACCCGGCCAGTCGCCGGCCGATGCGGGCCAGAAACGCGTTGTCGTTGGGATCGAGCTGCGCGCCCACGCCGGCCGGCCGGCGGGCACCGTGCAGCGCCAGCCCCACCGCAGTGGCGTGGATGGGGCTGCGCACCACGTCGGCGAGTCCCCCGATGTCGCCCGGCACCCCGCGGCGCACCGGCTGGTCGAAGATCGCCTCGGCCAGCTCCGGGATGCCCTCCATGATCGAGGTACCCCCGGTCACCACGATGCCGGCGGTGGCCGCGTCCTGGAATCCCGCGCGGGTCAGCTCGCGCGCCACCAGCGTGATGATCTCCTCGACGCGCGGCTGGATGATCTCCGACAGCACCTGGCGCGAGAGCTGGCGCGCCTTGCGCCCGCCCACCGACGGCACGTCGACGGTCTCCTCGGCCGGCACCATCGCGGTGACCGCGCAGCCGTAGCGCTTCTTGAGATCCTCGGCATCGGCCATCGGCGTGCGCAGCCCGACCGCCACGTCGTTGGTGATGTGATCGCCGCCGAGGGGGATGATCGCGGTATGCCAGATAGCGCCGTCGCGGAACAGCGCCATGTCGGTGGTGCCGCCGCCGATGTCGATGAGGACGACACCCAGTTCTTTCTCGTCGGGGAACAGCACCGCCTCGGCCGAGGCGATCGGCTCCAGCACCACGTCCTGCACGGTCAGGCCGGCGCGGTTGACCGCCCGGACCACGTTCTGCACCGAGGTGACCGCGGCGGTGACGATGTGGACCTCGACCTCCAGCCGCACGCCGGACATGCCGATCGGCTCGCGCACGCCGTCGGCGTCGTCCACCGCGAACGTCTGGGGCAGCACGTGGATGATCTCGCGGTCCTGCGGGACGTTGATGGCGCGCGCCGCCTCCACCGCCCGCTCCACATCGGCGGCGCTCACCTCGCGATCCCGCCCCGAGATCGCCACCACGCCCCGGCTGTTGAGCGAGCGGATGTGGCCGCCGGCCACGCCCGCCCACACGCGGGACACGTCGATGCCGGCCATCTGCTCGGCGTCGGCCACCGCCTGCTTGATGGCCTCGACGGTGGAGTCGATGTTGACGACCACGCCGCGCCGCAGGCCGCGCGAGGGCGCCGAACCCACACCGATGACGTCCAGGCCGCCGCCCGGCTTGGGCCGGCCGATCACCGCGCAGATCTTGGTGGTACCGACGTCGAGACCAACGACGGGCTCCGGTCCCTTCGCGCGCTTCACTTATTCCTCCTCAAAACGACCTGGTCGCGGAAGCGAAGGTCGACACCGTGCACGTCCTGGGTGGCGACCTGGGCCAGCACGCCCTCCAGCCGGGCCAGGCGCTCGTCCCATTCCTCGGCGCCCAGGCGAACCTCGACGCCGTCGACCGTGTACAGGACCGGTCCCTCGGGTCGGCTCATGTCGATCTCGGAGATCTCCGACGCCAGCGTGCTGCCGGTGCGCAGCAGGGCCCGGATGAGCGCGATCGCTTGCCGCGCCCGCGGGCCGGGGCTGGTGCGCATGGTGATCAGCTCTTCCTCGCTGAGGCCGCTGATCACCGGCACCTCGGTGTTGACGGCACGGCTCTCGGGGCCGAGCAGGCGGCCGTCCTCGTCCAGCCAGTGCAGCCGGGCCGCGTGCACGAGCGTGAAGGGCCGGCGCTCCTCCACCACGATGGCCACCCGGTTGGGCAGCTCGCGCACGACGTCGGCGCGTCGGATCTCCGGCATCTCCTCCAGGCGCGCGCGCACCCGCTCGGGATCGATGCGCCAGAGGTTCTGACCGTGGTGGATGCCGGAGGCCTCGAGGATCTTCTGGGGCGGCACGCGCGAGGCGCCGCGGACCTCGACTGCCACCACGGCGAAGCGCTCGGTGGTCAGGGCCCAGTAGCCGGCGCCGACGATCGCGGCCGCGGTGGCGGCGGCCGCCGCGGTGGTCGACAGCACCCGGGACCAGCGGATCTGCCGCGTGGGGCGCCGACGCCGCACGCGGCCCACGCGCTGGCCGGCCACCGAGGAGGCCGACCGCCCGAGATCGCCGAGGGCGCGCGCCGGCGCCCGCGGCGTGGTGAGGGCTCTACTCACCGAGAATCCTGATCTCGGGCTCGAGCATGATGCCGTGGTGCGCGTGCACGCGCTCGCGGGTCATCTCCATCAGGGCCAGGATGTCGGCCGCCATCGCTCCACCGCGGTTGACGATGAAGTTGGAGTGCTTGGAGGAGATCTCCGCGCCGTTGATCCGCTTGCCCTTGAGCCCGGCCTTCTCGACGAGCCGGGTGGCCAGGTCGTTGGGCGGGTTCTTCCACACCCAGCCGGCCGAGGCCAGCGCCAGCGGCTGCGTCGACTTCTTCACCTTCAGACGCTGCTTGATGTCCTTCTGGATCTCGGGCAGCGGCCGGCGATGCAGCTGCAGGCGGCAGCCGATCAGCACCGAGCGCGGCGGTGCGTTGAACGAGCGGAACGTCATGCCGGAGCCCGGCTTGAATTCGCCGAGCGAGCCGTCGGGGTGCAGATAGTAGACGGCGCTGACGAAGTCGCCGATGCTGCCCTCGACGGTGCCGGCGTTCATGGCCAGGGCGCCGCCCACCGTGGCGGGAATGCCGACCAGCGCCTCCAGCCCGCCCAGGTTGAGCGCGGCCGCCTCGCGGATGAGCGACGAGAGGCTGACGCCGGCGCCGGCCACCGCCTCCTCGCCGTGGTATTCGGCCCGCCCGAGGCACCCCTCGAGCTTGAGGATGACGCCACGAATCCCTCGGTCCTTGACGAGAAGGTTGTTGCCGCCTCCCACCACGGCCACCGGCAGCTGCTCGCGCTCGGCGAACAGCAGCGCGTGGCGGATGTCGTCGATGTCCTGCGGCACCACGAAGATGTCCGCCGGCCCGCCGATGCGCAACGAAGTGTGGAAGCTCAGGGGCTCCTTGAAACGGACTTCCCCCCGGATCTCTCCTAGCATGTCGCCCTCCCATTCGGCGCTTCGGCCTCGAGCCGACGCAGAATGTCCGGTCCCAGTTGGCTGACGTCGCCGGCGCCCAGCGTGAGCACGAGATCGCCCGGCCGGCTGATCTCGCACACGTGAGCGGCGACGCGTCCCCGATCGCTTCCCAGATAGGTGACGTTGCGGTGGCCGTGGGCGCGAATGCCCTCGGCGAGGTCGGCGGCCGTGACGCCGGGAATCGGCGCCTCGCCCGCCGCGTAGATGTCCATCACCACCAGCACGTCGGCCTGGTTGAACGCCGTGAGGAACTCTTGCCGCAGGGCTTCCGTACGCGAGTAGCGGTGCGGCTGGAACACCGTGACGATCCGGCAGTCGAAACCGGCCTTGGCGGCGGCCAGCGTCGCCCGGATCTCGGCGGGATGGTGACCGTAGTCGTCCACCACCGTGACGCCACCCGCGGTGCCGCGGACCTGAAAACGACGCTGTACGCCGGCGAATCCGGCCAGCGCCTTCGTGATGGTCAGGAACGGAATCTCCAGATCGAGACCGACCGCGATCGCGGCCAGCCCGTTGAGCACGTTGTGCCGCCCGGGAATCTGCAGCGTGCACTCGCCCAGGCGCGTGGCGCGGTGATAGACCTCGAACGTGCTCGTCATGCCCGCCATGTGCAGGTGGCGAGCAACCAGATCGGCCCCGGACTCCAGGCCGTAGGTGACGATGCGCTTCTCGATGTTGGGGATCAGCATCTGGATGTTCGGCTGATCCAGGCAGAGCACCGCGGCGCCATAAAAGGGAACCTTGTTCACGAACGTCAGGAACGCCTCACGAATGGCGTTGAGATTTCCGTAGTGATCCAGATGCTCGGCATCGATGGTGGTCACCACCGCCAGCGTCGGCTGCAGCTTCAGGAACGAGCCATCCGACTCGTCGGCCTCGGCCACGAGAAAGTCGCCCTGGCCGAGCCGGGCGTTGGAGCCGAGGTTCGTCACGCGTCCGCCCACCACGATCGTCGGGTCGTAGCGACCCTCGGCCAGCACAGCGCCGACCATCGACGTCGTCGTGGTCTTGCCGTGGGTGCCGGCCACCGCGATGCCGTACTTGAGCCGCATCAGCTCGGCCAGCATCTCGGCCCGCGGGATCGCCGGGATGCCGTGCTGGCGGGCGGTCTGGAGCTCGATGTTGTCGCGCGACACCGCGGAGGAATAGACGACCACGTGCGCGCCTTCCACGTTGCTCGCGTGGTGGCCGACGAAGACCTTGGCCCCCATCTGCTCCAGGCGCTCCACCGTGTCGGTCCGCTTCTGATCCGAGCCGGTCACCGCGTACCCGAGGTTCACCAGGATCTCGGCGATGCCGGACATGCCGATGCCGCCGATGCCCACGAAATGGATGTGGCGGTAGCGCTTAAACATGGGCGTGCTGGGAGATGTTGAGCAGCACGCCGGTGCCGAGCATCGTCACCAGCAGGGCCGAGCCGCCGAACGAGATGAACGGCAGCGGCAGGCCCTTGGTCGGCAGCAGGCCGGTCACCACGCCGAGGTTCAGCAGCGTCTGGATGGCGATGAGCAGCGTGATGCCGAGCGCCAGGTGCGCCCCGAACGCGTCGGGCGCCCGCAGCCCCACGCGCAGCCCGCGCCAGATCAGCACTGCGAACAGCCCCGCCAGCGCGACCGCGCCGAGGAAGCCGAGCTCTTCGCCCACGATGGCGAAGATGAAGTCGGTGTGTGACTCCGGCAGGTAGAAGAGCTTCTGCCGCGAGCCGCCGATGCCCTGCCCGGTCAAGCCACCGTTGCCGAAGGCCAGCCACGACTGGATGATCTGAAAGCCGCTGCCGCGCGGATCCGACCAGGGATCCCAGAAGGCGGTGATGCGCCGCAGCCGGTACGGCGCCACCCAGATGGCCAGCACCAGCAGCGGCAGCGCCGGGGCCACGATCCACGCCAGGTGTTTGACCGGCGTGCCCGACATGTACAGCACGCCGAAGGTCAAGGCGACCAGCGTCAGGCAGTTGCCGAGGTCGGGCTGCACCAGCACGAGCGCGGCGAACATCCCCGCCACGAGCAGCGGCGGCAGCAGCGTGCGGCGCATATCGTTCGTCTCGTCACCGCGTCGGGCGACGAACGCCGCCAGGTAAAAGACCAGTGCGAGCTTGGCCAGCTCGGCGGGCTGGAAAGACACCGGGCCCAGGCGGATCCAGCGGCGCGTGCCGTTGATGGCCTGCCCGATCGGCGGGATCAGCACCAGGATCAGCAGCACGCCGGCCAGGATCAGGCCGGGCAGCACCAGTCCCTCGAGCTTGCGGTAGTCCACGCGAAGGGCCGCCAGCATGGCCACCGAGCCCAGCAGCGCCCAGAACAGCTGCTTCTTGAGAAAGAAGTACGGATCATGAAACCGATCCGCCGCCACGATCGCGCTCGCCGAATACACCATCACGACACCGACAGACAGCAACACCACCGCCACCCCAAACAGCCACCGGTCGGGCGTCAGCTTCCTCGGCATTAGTGGACATGGGGGGGAGCGAGCGCCGCTCCTCCCCCAAGCCCCCCCACCGCGTTCGAGATGCAAATACGATCGATCGAATGGGCAACACGCCCGTCGTCGACAGCGGCGCCGGGTCCGACGTGGCCTCGGGGCGCCATTGGGCGAGCCGTACCGCCAACGGACGCCGCCGGCGGGGCGAACGAGCCAGCGACGCTCGACAGCCCACGGCCCAGCCCCCTCTGGGGGATGGGGGGCCGAGTGAGCCCCGCTTGCATCGCACAGGCGAGCCCCTGGCGCGCCGAGGCCACGTCGGACCCGGCGCCGCTGTCGACGACGTCCGTGTGACGCATCAGTCGAGGGCTCCGACGAGACGCTTGAAGACTTCACCGCGGTGCTCGTAGTTGTCGAACATGTCGAAGGAGGCGCAGGCGGGCGAGAGCAGGACGACGTCGCCCGGCCCGGCCTGGGCGCGGGCCGCGTCGATCGCGGCCTGCATCGTGGTCGCGGACGAGACCGGGATGCCAGCTCCCACCAGCGCGGCGCCGATGCGCGGCCCGTCCTCGCCGATCAGCACCGCGCGGCCCACGCGCCCGCGCGCGGCCTCGGCCAGCGGCGCCCAGTCCTGGCCCTTGCCCTTGCCGCCGGCGATGAGGACGACGCGCTCGTCGAAGCTCTCGAGAGCCTTGACGGTCGACGCGACGTTGGTGCCTTTCGAATCGTTGTAGAACTGCACGCCGCGCAGATCGCGCACGAACTCGATGCGGTGCTCGACGGCGCGGAAGCGGCCGATCGCCCGGCGGATGGACTCGGCGCCCAGACCGAGCCAGAGCGCGCAGGCAGTGGCGGCCAGGACGTTCTCGACGTTGTGCTGGCCGCGCAGCCGGATCTCGGCCAGCGGCGCGATCTCCTCCACGTGGCCGTTGAGCCGGGCCACCACCCAGCCGTCCCGCACGAACACGCCGTGGGCGAGCACCGTGCGCCGGCTGAACCACAGCACGTGGGCCCGGGTCCGCGAGGCCAGGGCGGCGGCGGCCGGATCGTCGGCGTTGAGCACGGCGCAGTCGGTCGGCGTCTGATTGCGGAAGATGCGGACCTTGGCCTCCAGATACGCCGGGAACGAGCCGTGGCGATCGAGGTGATCGGGCGTGACGTTGAGGACGGCGGCCACCCGCGGCTGGAAGGTCTCGATGGTCTCGAGCTGGAACGACGACACCTCGGCCACGATCAGGCCATCGACCGCGAAGCTCAGCGCGTGCGCGGCCAGCGGCGTGCCGATGTTGCCGGCGACCAGCACCGGGCGCGGCTGCTCGGACAGGAGCGCGCCGGTGAGCGCGGTGGTGGTGGTCTTGCCGTTGGTGCCGGTGATGGCGATGGTCTCGCCCTCCATCGCCCGCCAGCCCAGCTCGAGCTCGCCGATCATCGGCAGGCCGCGCTGGCGCGCCGGCGCCAGCTGGGGACCGTCGAGCGGCACGCCGGGGCTCACCACCACGAGATCGGTGCGATCGAACGCGGCGGGATCGGCGCCGGTATAGAACCGAACGCCGGTGGCAGCCAGCGCCGCTACCTCGCGTCCGAGCCGATCGAGGGGCTTGGCGTCCACCGCCGTCACCTCGGCGCCGACGTCACGGAGCAGCTTCGCCGCCGCGATCCCGCTCTTGGCCAGCCCGACAACCGTCACGCGCTGCCCGACCAGCGACTGAAGCCACGCGCGTCCGCGTGTCGCCACTTCGATTTCCTCCAGAGCCATCATCAGCACGCCTCACCTTCGGCTTCGACCCGCGCCGCGACGATCACGCCGCTCTCTCCATCCTCACCGCAGCTTCAGAGTGGTGAGTGCCAGTAGCGCCAGGGCGAAGGAGACGATCCAGAAGCGCACGACGATCTTCGGCTCCGCCCACCCGCTCAGCTCGTAGTGATGGTGCAGGGGCGCCATGCGAAAGACGCGGCGCCCCGTCGCCTTGAAGGAGGCGACCTGCACGATCACCGAGCCGGCCTCCACCACGTAGAGTCCGCCAATCAACGGCAACAGCAGCTCGGCCTTGGTGAGCACGGCGAGCATGCCGACCGCGGCGCCCAGCGCCAGCGATCCGGCGTCGCCCATGAAGACCTCGGCCGGATGACAGTTGAACCAGAGAAAGCCCACCGCGGCGCCGATCAGCGCCGCGCAGAACACCGTCAGCTCGCCGGCTCCGCGGACGTTCAGGATCTTCAGATAGTCGGCGGCCCGGAAGTTGCCGGTCAGGTAGGCCAGGACGGCGAAGGCGCCGCCGGCCATGACGATCGGGCCGATCGCCAGGCCGTCCAGCCCATCGGTCAGGTTCACCGCGTTCGAGGCGCCGACCACGACCAGCATCGCGAACGGGAACCACCACCAGCCCAGGTTGACCAGCCAGCCCTTGAAGAACGGAATGGCCAGCAGCGGCTGCCAGTCGGCCCGTGGCTGCCAGAAGATGATCTGCAGCAGCGCCAGCGCGAGAACGGCCTGCAGCAGGAACTTCACGCGGGCCGACAGGCCGCGGCGCTTCCTGATCTTGCTCCAGTCGTCCCACATGCCGATCAGCCCGAAGCCGGCCGTGCTGAGCATCACGACCCACACGTAGCGGTTCAGCAGATTCGCCCACAGCAGCGTCGAGCCGAGGATGGCGGTGAGGATCACCACGCCGCCCATCGTGGGCGTCCCCCGCTTGCCGCGATGGCGCTCCGGCGTGTCCTCGCGGATCGTCTCCGCGCCGTGCTGCATCACCCGCAGCCGGCGGATCAGCCACGGCCCGATGACCAGCGAGATCACCAGCGCGGAGATCAAGGCCATGAAGGACCGGAACGAGACGTAGCGAAAGACGTTGAAGACGATGTGGTCCTTGGCCAGCGGGACGAGGAAGTGGTAGAGCATCCGCCATCCTCATTCGCGATCCGCTCGGTCGCGTCCCGATCGGGCCAGTCGCGCGACGAGCGCGTCCACCACGCGCTCCATCCGCATCCCGCGGGAGCCCTTCACCAGCACGAGGTCGCCCGGCGCCAGCCGCTTGAGCAGGTGGGCCACCGTGTCCTCGAACGTCGCGAAGTGGCGCGCCTCGGTCATGCCCCCTTCGCGCGCCGCCTCCACCGCCACCTGGGTCGCGCGCCCGAGGCCGATGAGCTCGTGCGCGGGCAGCGCGGCCACCAGCCGGCCCACCTCACGATGCGCCTCGTCGCTGATGTTCCCCAGCTCGAGCATGTCGCCCAGCACGATCACGACCCGGCGGCCCCGCCGGTGCGCGCTCACCGTGTCGAGCGCGGCCCGGACCGATACCGGGCTGGCGTTGTATGTGTCGTCGAGGATCGTGATCTCACCGGCCCGGCGCCACACGCAGCGTCCGGCCACGGCCCGGGCACCGCCCAGACCGGCGGCGATCTCGGCCAGCGGAAATCCCAGCGCCACGCCGGCGGCCGCCGCGGCCAGCGCGTTGGTCACGTTGTGACGGCCGGCCAGCGCCAGCGTCACGGCCTGTCGCTCGCCGCCGGCCTCCAGCGTGAAGCGCAGGCCGTCCTCGTCGTCGGTCACCTCGCCGACCGCCCGCACGTGGGCGGAGCCGGCGCGACCGTAGGTCACCACGCGCGCCTGCGTGTCGCGCGCCATCCCGGCCACGCGCGCGTCGTCGGCGTTCAGCACCGCCACGCCGGTCGGGGTCAGCGCACGCACGAGGCCGGCCTTCTCCTCGCGCACGCCCTCGAGCGAGCCGAGGAACTCCGTGTGCACCGCCGCGATCGTCGTCACGATCGCCACCGTCGGCATGGCGAGCGCGGCCAGCGCCGCGATTTCGCCCCGGGCGTTGGTGCCGATCTCCAGCACCGCGGCCTGATGCTCGGGCCCCAGACGCAGCAGGGTGAGCGGAAGCCCCCACTGGTTGTTGAACGAGCGCTCGGGCTTGAGGACTTCCCAGCGCGTGGCCAGCACGCCGGCGACCAGCTCCTTGGTCGTCGTCTTGCCGTTGCTCCCGGTCACCGCGACCACCGGGATCGTGAACCGCCCGCGATGAAACACGGCCAGCCGGCCGAGCGCCCGGGTCGTTTCCTCGACGAGGACCAGGGGGACGTTCGCCGGCACGTCGTCGGGCAGCGCGTCCACCACCAGGCAGGCCGCGCCGCGCGCGGCGGCATCGGCCAGGAACGCGTGGCCGTCGAGGCGATGGCCATGGATCGCGAAGAAGGCTTCGCCCACGCCGAGCGAGCGCGAATCGATCGACACGCCGGTGACCGGGATGCCGAGGTCGCCGGCCACCAGGGCGCCCTGGGTGGCTCGCACGATGTCCTGCACGGTGAAGGGCGGCATCGGACTCACGAGCGCGACCGCCCCGCCAGGAACTGGCGCGCGACCTCACGGTCGTCGAAGGCCAGCGTCTGGCCCCCGATGATCTGGTAGGTCTCGTGGCCCTTGCCCGCGATCACGATCGTGTCGCCGGCCCGGGCCCAGTCGAGCGCCGCCTCGATGGCCAGGCGCCGATCCGGCTGGGTCACGGTGCGCTCGACCGCGCCGGCCACCCGTCGCACACCCACGAGGATCTCGTCGATGATCGCCTCCGGCCGCTCGGAGCGGGGGTTGTCGGACGTGGCCCACGCACGATCGGCCGTGCGGGCGGCGATCTCACCCATGATGGGACGCTTGGTCCGGTCGCGGTCGCCGCCGCAGCCGAACACGACGCCGAGCCGGCCGGGCGTGATCTTGCGCGCAGTGGCCAGCACGCGCTCCAGCGCGTCCGGCGTGTGCGCGTAGTCCACCACCACCAGGAACGGCTGCCCCGCCCGCACCTGCTCGAAGCGTCCCGGCACCGCGCTGACCGGGCCGAGCGCGGCGGCGATCGCCGGGGGCTCGAGGCCCAGCGCCAGGCCGGTGGCGATCGCGCCCAGGAGGTTCATGACGTTGTGCTCGCCGACCAGCGGCGAGGCCAGGAGCAGCTGGCCGCGCGGCGTCTGCACGGTCATGCGGATGCCGTCGAGCGCGGAGGTGTGCTCGATCGCTCGCACCTGCGCGCCGGCGCTGAGACCGAAGGCCAGCACCGGCACGTCGAGGCCGCGGATCATCTCCACCGCAGCCGGATCGTCGGCGTTCACGACGGCCGTCCGCCCGGGCTTCGACGAGGCGGCCAGCAGCTCGAACAGGTGCCGCTTGGCCCGGCGGTACTCTTCGAGCGTGCCGTGAAAATCGAGGTGGTCCTGGGTGAGGTTCGTGAACACGGCCACGTCGAACGAAAGCTCGTCCACTCGCGAGAGCGCCAGCGCGTGGGAAGACACCTCCATCGCCACCCCGCCGACGTTGGCGGCGCGCATCTCGGCCAGCATCGCTTCGATCTCGAGCGCCTCCGGGGTCGTCTGGTTCGCAGGGCGGGTCTCGGCGCCCACGACGTACTGGATGGTGCCGATGATTCCCGTGCGGAGCCCCCGCGCGCGCAGGAGCGCGTCCACCAGGTATGACGTGGTGGTCTTGCCGTTGGTTCCGGTGATGCCGACCAGCGTGAGCGAGGCCGACGGCCGGCCGTAGAACGCGCTGGCCAGACGCCCCAGGGCGCGGCGGGCCGAGGGCACCAGCACCTGCGCCACCCCGAGCGCGCTGAGTGGCTCACCCTCGGTCACCACGAGCCGCGCGCCGCGCGCCACCGCGTCGGGGACGAAGCGCCGCGCGTCCTGCTTGAAGCCGGGGACCGCGACGAAGCAGTCGCCGGCCTCGACCCGACGCGAGTCGGCGGTCAGCCCACTGACGGTGGTCGGCGGCTCGCCGATCACGCGGCGCTCCGGCAGTGCCTGCAACAAGACCGTGACCGACACGTCGTTCCTCGGCATGTCATCTGGAGGCGGAGCTCGCCAGGGTCAGCCGCACGCCCGTCTCGGCCGGCAGCGCGACGCCGGGCGCCGGCGCCTGCGCCACGACGAGGCCGCGGCCGTCCACCTTGATGCCCACGCCCAGCGGGGCGAGCGTGGCCAGCGCGTGGCGCAGCGTCTGACCGCGCAGCTCCGGCATCACGCGCCCGTCGCTTCCGGGCTCGGCGACCTCGATGGGGGCCGAGCGCACCCGCGGCGCCGCGGCCGTCTCCGACGGTCCGGCCACGATCGCCAGCGGCGTGGCGTCGCTCGGCGGCACGTCGAGGTAGCGCAGCACGCCGCCGCCGATCGCCGAGAAGATCGGCGCGGCCGCCTCGCTGCCCCACTTCTCGTTCTTGGGCTCGTCGAGCATGACCAGCATCGCCAGCCGCGGCTCCTGGGCCGGCGCGAACCCGACGAACGAGAGCACGCCGGGGTTGCGGGAGTAGCGACGGGTCGCCGGGTCGAGCTTCTGCGCGGTGCCGGTCTTGCCCGCGACGTCGTAGCCCGCAATCGCGGCGTTGTGGCCGGTGCCCGCCGCCACCACCTGGGTCATCAGCCGGGTCAGCGTGCGCGCGGTCTCGGGGGAGACGACCTGACGCACCGGCTTCGGCTCGAACCGGCGAATCTCCTTGCCCTGGGTGTCGAACACGGAGCGCACCAGGCGGGGCTGCATCAGGGTGCCGCCGTTGGCGATGGCGCCGAAGGCGGCGACCATCTGCAGCGCGGTGACCGACACTTCCTGCCCGATGGACATGGTCGGCAGCGACAGGGCGGACCAGCGCGAGACATCGCGCAGCTGGCCCCGGCTCTCGCCGGCCAGGCCGACGCCGGTCAGCGCGCCGAAGCCAAAGCCCGTCATGTAGCGGTAGTAGCGGTCGCGCCCGAGCGCCAACCCCACCTTGATGGAGCCTACGTTCGAGGAGTTCTGCAACACCTCGCCGAAGGTCAGCCAGCCGTACTTCTTCCAGTCGTGGATCGTAATCTTGGCGATCGTGATGCTGCCGTTCTCGGCCCAGATGCGATCCTCCGGCCGCACCACGCCCTCCTCGAGCGCGGCGGCGGCCAGGATCACCTTGAAGGTCGAGCCCGGCTCGAAAGGATCGGTCACCACGCGGTTGCGCCAGTGCTCGCGCGAGGGCACGTCGAGGAAGGCGTTGGGATTGAACGTGGGCCGTACGGCCATGGCCAGCACGTCGCCGTTGCGCGGATCCAGCACCACGGCCATCGCCGCCTTGGCCTTCGTGCGCCGCCAGGCCGCGTCGATCTCCCGCTCGGCCAGGTACTGGATCGTCCGGTCGATGGTCAGCATCACGCCCTGACCGGGCGCGGGCCGCTGCAGCACGGTCTCGGTGATCACTTCGCGCCCGAGCGCGTCACGCCCCACCACCGCCTTGCCCGGGGTGCCCCTCAGGGTTTCCTCGAGAGCGCGCTCGATGCCCTCGAGGCCGCCGTCGACACCCTCGAAGCCGACCACGTGGGCCGCCAGCTCGCGGTTGGGATAGAGCCGCAGCGGCTCGGGCAGGAAGCCGAGCCCGGGCTCGCGGAGCGCCTTCACCGCGGCGGCCGTCGAGGGCGGCAGGCGGCGGTGGATCCAGACGAACGGACGGCTGCTTGTCAGCAGCGAGTGCAGCTCGATCTCGGGCGTGCCGAGCAGCGGGGCCAGGCGCGAGGCAACCCGCACGGGGTCGCCGACCGCGCGCGGCTGGGCGAACAGCGACTCGGCGGGGCTGGAGGTGGCCAGCGGGGCGCCGGAGCGATCCACGATGGGGCCGCGCTGGGCCTGAAGGACCATCGTCCGCGAGTACTGCCGCTCGGCCAGCGCGGCCAGGTCGCCGTGGCGGACGATCTGCAGCCAGCCCAGACGTCCGACGACACCGGTGAAGGCGAGGGCCAGGATGCCGGCGAGGACGAGGACCCGGGGGCGCAGGTCGCTCACGTCCGCTCCGCCGTCCTCGTCACCGGATCGGGATCCTCGCCTCGCCGTCCGGGGCCACGGCGACGCGGCTGCGGTGAGCGGCGGCCAGGCCGGTGCCGGCCGGCACGTACTCACGCGCCAGGCGCACCTGCTGACGGGCGGGCGCCACTAGCCCGAGCTGCCGCGCCCGCTGCTCGACCCGGGCCGGCGACTGCAGCGTGGCGATTTCCACCTCGAGCTGGCGGATCGATGTCTCGATCTGCTGCCGCTCGCTGCGCAGGCGGTCGAGCTGGTAGGCCAGGTGCACCTGCTGCACGCGCAGGCCGACCACGCCGAGGGCGCCGCCCACCAGGGCGGCGGAGACGAGAAGGACGGCGATGAAGGCGCGCCGCGCGCGGGGATCCTGCTCCTGATGCAGTCGCTGATGGATGTTCACTGAAGCCGCTCCAGCACGCGCAGCTTGGCGCTCCGGGCGCGGGGATTGGCCCGCACCTCGTCGTCCCCGGGCGGCAGGGGCGACGGCTCGAGCGCGGTGAATCCCGCGCCCTCGAGTCTCCGGAACGTCTGCTTCACGATGCGGTCTTCGCCCGAATGAAACGCAATCACGCCGAGTCGCCCCCCGTGGGCCAGGAGCCGGGGGCCGGCTTCCATCGCCCGCCCAAGAGCGCCCGGCTCGTCGTTCACTGCCATGCGCACGGCCTGAAACGTGCGCGTCGCCACGTGGAGCCGCCGCGGCCAGGCGGCCCGCGGCACGGCCGCCCGCACGGCGGCGACGAGGTCGCCGGTCGTGGCGAGCGGGCGCCGCCGGACGATCGCCCGGGCGATCCGGCGCGCGTGCCGCTCCTCGCCGCCCGCGAACAGGAGGTCGGCCAGGTCGGACTCCGTCATCTGGTTCAGCAGGTCCACCGCGGTCTCGCCCTGGGTGGGATCCAACCGCATGTCCAGCGGCTCCTCTTCACGCTGAAAGGAGAAGCCGCGGCCGGAGTCGTCGAGCTGCCAGGAGGAGATGCCGAGATCGAGCAGGATCGCCTGCGCCTCGTCCACACCCTGCTCGGCGGCGACCGCGTCGAGGTTGGCAAAGCTGGCGTGGACCAGGCGGGCGCGGGCGCCAAACCGGGCCAGGCGCGGGCCGGCCTGGCGCAGCGCCTCGGGATCGGCGTCCAGGCCCAGGAGCCGTACGCCGCTGCCGCTCGTTTCCAGCAACGCCTCCGCGTGTCCGCCCATCCCCACCGTCCCGTCGATCACCCAACCCTCGCTTCGCGGCCGCAGAAGAAACGCGACCTCGTCGACGAGGACAGGAACGTGAACCGCTAGACTCCGTACCCGGACAGCTTGTCGAACAGTGTCGGCAGCGCGTCGCCGTGCGTGCGCTCGTACTCCTCGAAGCGCGTCCGGTCCCACACCTCGAACATCCGGCGCCCGCCGCCGACCAGGGTGACCTCCCTGTCCAGGCCCGCCTCCTTGCGCGTGTCGGGAGGCAGCAGGACCCGGCCAACGTTGTCGAGGGTGACGTCCTTGGCGCGCGACATGTACAGCCGGGAGACCTGACGCACCTCCGGCGTGAACATGGGCTGAGCGTTCAGCTTCTCCTCGATCCGCTGCCAATCCACCAGGGGATGGACTTCCAGGGCGTGCTCGTTCGGGACGACCACCAGCTGGTCGGAGTTCTCCCCGAGCTGAGCCAGGGCTTCCCGGAACCTGGCCGGGACGCTCAGGCGCCCTTTCGGGTCGATCGAGTGCTGGTAGCGGCCTCTGAACATGGTCTTTGGTGGGCGGGTGGAACCACTCGATCCCACTTCGCCCCACTTGAGGGCCCACACTAGCGTTGCCAAAAAGGCGTGTCAAGCGAAAAAACTACGATTTCATAAGGAAATCCCGGTCAGACCAAGGATCGACGACCCCTTGGGCCGGATTCCGGGTCATCCCACCCGGGGTGGTGGGATTTGCCGGTCTCAGCGGGGCCGGTAGTACTGGAGGGCTTCCGGCATCCAGCCTTCGATCTGCGTGACCCGGGTGGCGGCCGAGGGGTGGGTCGAGAGGAACGCGGGGGGTGCGGCGCTGTTCCGCGAGGCGGCCCCCATCCGCACCCAGAGGTCACGGGCCGCGATGGGGTTGTAGCCGGCCTTGGCCATGTAGATCAGACCGAGGTGATCGGCTTCGGACTCCTGGCTGCGATTCCACGGCAACAGCAGTCCGACCGACGCGCCGGCGCCCAGCAGCGCGGTGACCGACTGCACGACGATGGGATCGTTGCCGGCCAGCGCCGTCTGCGTCGCGGCGAGGCCGGTCTGCACGAGGATGGTCTGGCTCATGCGCTCGCCGCCGTGACGCGCGACCGCGTGCGCCACTTCGTGGCCGAGCACGGCGGCCAGGCCCGCGTCGTCGCGCGTGATCGGCAGGATGCCCGTGTAGACGGCGACCTTCCCGCCCGGCAGACAGAACGCGTTCGCCTGCGGGTCGTCGAGAACCTTGAACTCCCACTGGTAGTCGGTACGCCCGGTCGCGTCCGCGATGCGCTTGCCCACGCGCGTCACCTGATCGTTGAGGCGCGGGTCGGACGAGACTTTCGATTTGCTCAGGATGCCCTGATAGGCATCGATCCCCATCTTCGTCTCTTCGCCCTCGGAGACCAGCAGCAGCTGCGAGCGTCCGGTGACGGGCACGGTCTCACACGCAGCGACGGCGAGCAGCAGGAGCGCGAGCAAGATGCGTCGCACGCCGCGATTCTAGCGCACGGATCACGGGTTACGCAGGGCGACGTCCGTCGTGAGCGTGGCGCCCAGACTCTGAGTGGCCGAGGTGCGCGTCCGGTCGGCGCCGGTCGCGAGCGTGATGCCGACTCGACGGACCGCGGCCGGATCGCTCGTGCGGTGGCCGTCGGCGTCGAAGTAGGCGAAGGTGAGCGAGCGCACGGCGTTGATGACGGGCTGCGCGCCACCGCCGGCGTCGCGGCGCAGGACGTCGCCGGCGAGCAGCCAGGTGACCGTCTCCGCCGCACCGGCAATCGCGCCGTCGCGGTTGCGATCGAGATGGAGCACGAGTCGCGAGGGCTCGGCGATCGAGAGCGCCGGCAGCGCGTCGCCGCTGTTCCCCTGCCCGGTCGCACGCAGCTCGGCGACCAGCCAGGTGAGCGCGGCCCGTGCGCTCTGTTGCGACTCGACACGGGTCGCGCCCACCGCCCACACCTGGTGACCCTGCTCGAGCAGGATCACGGTCGCGCCGACCGTGAGCCCGAGCAGCGCGGTCGACACCAGGAGATCGCCGAGCGTCACGGTCGGAGCATCGACCGTGCGCGCTCGCGGGTCAATGTCCGAAAGATCAGACGCCGGAGATCAGGAAGCCTCGCAGATGGTAGAAGAGCGGGCCACCGCTCGTGGTACTGCCGGCGGTTGTCTGGTTCGACAGCACGACGCTGTGGCCCGACGCGAACTCGAGGCCGGTGGTCAGCGCCAGCGTGAGCGACGTTTGCGCGGGGACGCACAGGACGCCCGTGCCGGCGGTATCAGTCGCCGCGCTGACGGTGACGCCACCCGTCGCCGCCCCCGTCGTGGTGCCGGTGGTCGTGCTGGTCGTTGCGCCGGTCGTGGTGGCCGCGCCCACGGCCGTCGGCGTCGCCGTGGTGGCCGCTGAGCCGGCGATGCCCGCG
>Ga0111538_10000604_pt1 | contig 48599 bp, 38 predicted proteins | sample SoiMethybrSBSTD1_FD_79669 | JGI IMG/M metagenome (GOLD analysis project Ga0111538, IMG submission 79669) | Bulk soil microbial communities from a Populus tree surrounding site in Tennessee, USA - Soil MetaG P. TD hybrid SBSTD1 (version 2)... | ecosystem: Environmental > Terrestrial > Soil >... | reverse complement strand
GCGGTGAACGGCGGCTACTCGTACATTCGCGCCCGCCGCAACGCGATCGGCCCGTTCGACGTGCCGCCGACCGGCACGCTCGACACGGAGTGGGGACGCGGGCCGGCCGACAACCCGTATCGCCTCAACGTCAACGTGACCAGCACGCAGATTCGGAACCTGTCGATCAACCTGTCGTTCAACGCGTCGGACGGCTTCCCGTACAACCAGACGACGGGATTTGACAACAACGGCGACGGGCTGCTGAATGATCGTCCCGAGGGTATCGGGATCTTTGGGTTGCGGACCACGCCGGTCCGGACGTTGAGCACCCGCGTCCAGTACACGCTGCCGATCTTCGCGCCGCCGTCCGCGCAGGGCGTGGGGCCCGCGGCCGCGCAGCGGTATCGCGTCAGCGTCTACGTCAGTGTCAACAACCTGACGAACCATGCGAACTTGACGGGCTTCAGCGGCGTGATGACCTCGCCGTTCTTCAGGACCGCTACCAACGTTCAGAATCCGCGCAAGGTGGACATGGGCTTCAACCTGACGTTCTGACGCCCCGTTAACGCCAGGCGCGCGGCTCCGTAATACCGGCAGACTCCGCCCGCGCACCGTTCGGACCCGAACGGCGCCGGGCGGTGTCTATCCGCATATCGCCGGAGCTCACATGCGCGAATGGCTGCAGGATCTACGTTACGGCGCACGGATGGTGGTCAAGCGGCCGGGCACGTCGGCCATCGCCATCGTCGCGCTCGCCCTGGGCATCGGCCTCACGACGACGATGTTCTCGATCGTGCAGGGGGTGATCCTGCGCGGTCTGCCCTTCGAGAAGAGCGACCGGATCCTGCTGGTGCCGCGCGCGACCGTGCAGCAGCCCGACCGCCGCGACGGGGTGACCGTCCACGACCTGGTGGACTGGCGCACGCAGCAGCAGGTCTTCGAGTCGCTCGCCGGCTACTTCGACCGGCAAGTGACGATTTCCGGCGACACGGGCTTCCCCGAACGGCTGCGCGGGGTGCGCATGACGCCGAACACGCTGTCGGTCCTGCGCGTCGCGCCCATCGTGGGGCGCGATTTCTCGGATGCCGACGCGGCGCCCGGCGCGCCGGCCGTCGTGCTCATCGGCCACCGCGTCTGGCAGGCCCGCTTCAAAGGCGACCCGAACGTCGTCAACACGACGATCCGGGTCGACAGCACGCCGACCACGATCGTCGGCGTGCTGCCCCCGAAGTTCGGGTTCCCCGAGTCGCACGAAATCTGGATGCCGGCGAACCTGACGCTGCCCGTCAAGCGCGGAGAGGGGCAGCGCTTTCAGGTCATCGGCCGGCTGCGTGACGGCGTCCCGATCGCGCGCGCCAACGCGGAGATGAGCGCAATCGCGCGCCAGCTCGCCGCGACCTATCCCGAGAACAAGGACGTCACCGCGCGCGCCTCGCAGCTCATCGCCGAGTCGATTCCGCAACGAATCCGCACGACCTTCTACGCGATGCTCACCGCCGTCCTCGGCGTCATGTTGATCGCGTGTGTCAACGTCACCAATCTGCAGCTCGCCCGCGCCGCCGAGCGCGCCAAGGAATTCGCGATCCGGACCGCCCTCGGATCCGGACGATGGCGGATCGTGCGGCAGTCGATCGTGGAAGGACTCGTCCTGGCGATCATCGGCGCGCTGCTCGGCGTGACGATCGCGCAATTCGGCGTCACGTATTTCATGGGCGCCATCGCCGACACCCAGCCGCCGTTCTGGATCGACGTCCGGCTCGATCCGACCGTGCTCGCGTTCGTCACGGCGATCACCGTCGCGGCCGCGCTCATCTCGAGCGTCGTGCCCGGGCTGCGCGTGGCGCGCGCGGATTCGAGCGCCGTCCTCAAGGACGACACGCGCGGCGCGACCAGCCTGCGGATGGGACGCTTCGGCCGCTGGCTCGTCATCGTCGAAGTGGCGGTGTCGTGCGTCCTGCTCGTCGTCTCCGGCCTGATGATTCGCAGCATTGTCACCACGAGCCGCCTCGACTACGCGTACGCGACACGCGATGTGTTCTTCGCGAACCTACGCTTCGAGGATCGCACGCACCCGGACCAGCCGGCGGTCCTCCGCGCGTTCGAGCAGCTCGAGGAAGGGCTAGCGCGCCTGCCGGGCGTGCGCCGCGTCGCGCTGTCCACCGGCGTGCCGGGCGGCGGGTTCGCGCCGCCATTCAGCCTCGAGGGGAAGACGTACGCGACCGAAGACGAACGGCCGCGCGCCGCGCGGATGGCCGTCACGCCCGGCTACTTCGACGTGCTCAGCATCCCCGTGCGCCAGGGCCGGCTCTTTACCGCGGGCGATACGGCAGGTGCCGAGAAGGTCGCGGTCGTGGACGAGGCCTTTGCCACGCGCCATCTCGCTGGGGGAGCGACGCTCGGCCGGCGGATTCGCATCGGCGACGACAAACAGCCGTGGGTCACCATCGTCGGCGTGATTCCGAGCGTCGTGCAGGCGCAGCAGCCGGGACAGATCGTCGAGTCCGTTTATCTGCCGCTGGCGCAGGTGTCCGAGCGTGGGGTCACGATCCTTGCGCGGACCACCGACGATCCGATCGCCCTCACGGGGTCCGTGCGTACGGCGCTCGCGGCCGTCAACGCCGAAACGCCGCTCGCGAATCCCAACTCGCTGGCGGGGGAGTACTGGCGCCGCGGGTGGGCGTTCCGGTTGTTTGGCGGGCTCTTCCTGACGTTCGGCGCCGCGGCACTCGTCCTCGCCGCCGCCGGGCTCTACGGCGTGATGGCGTTCACCGTCCGGCGCCGCACGCAGGAGATCGGCGTCCGGATGGCGCTCGGCGCCAGCCAGCGCGGCGTGCTCCGGATGGTCCTGTGGCAGGGCGTCTGGCGCGTCGCCGTGGGGATCGCTCTCGGCCTGTACCCCGGCTGGCTGCTCGGCAAGCAGATGCAGGCACTGCTCTCCAACGTGTCGCCCGGCGACCCGACGGTGTACATCATCACTGCGCTCACGATGCTCATTGCGGGCGCGTGCGCCAGCCTCGTGCCGGCGCTGCGCGCCTCGTCGGTCGATCCGCTGACGGCGTTGCGCCGGGATTGAGCGCGCGTTGCAGAATTCCCGATGGTCGGGGCCGGCTTCAGCCGGCCTAGGGCGGGCTAAAGCCCGCCCCTCCTTCTACTCAGCAGAGCCGGCGCAGCGATCGCGGTGTGCAGATCGATGTCGAGCACAGTGTCGCCGGTGAGCCCGACGAACGACTCGGTGACGTCACGGATCGGGTTCTTGAACACGTAGATATTCGCGTTTGCGTCCGCTTCGAGCCCGCAGATGATGTAGCGGCCATCCTTGTCGGTCCGCGTGTTGGCAATCGGCCAGCCGCGCTCGTTCTCCCACTCGCGATAGCCGCCGACGGTGACGGTCGCGAACGGCACGGGCTGGCGTCCGCCAGGGACGTTCTCGTAGACGACGCCCGAAAGAATGCGCGTCCGGTCCAGAAACGCGGGCGGCACGGCCGCGCCGATGAGGCGGTAGTCCCAGACGACGCGCACGTCGCGATGGACGTCGCGGTCGGCCACCACCGTGACCGCGCAGGGCTGGTAGATCTCGTTGCCGGTGGTGCCGCCGGCATAGAGGCGCACGCGGGCGCCGCGCTCGACCAGCAGGTCGAACCGGCCGCTGGTGTCGAGAGCAATGAGCCCCGTCGGCCCGCTGCTGCCGCTCGCCTCAACCCAACCGTAGAGTTGCGCGCCGCTGATCGTGCTGAACTCGGTCGGCCGGTAATACGCGAGGACCTGACCCGTGACGTGGACCTCGGGCGCCGGATCGGGCGCGGTGGGCGAGCTGCAGCCGGTGGCCGCGATGAGGAACGCCACCGGGAGGCCGCCGAATCGACGTCGTGACATGGCCCGTCTCCTCACCTGATTGGACTGGTGGAGGAGGCCGGCAGCCATGCAGGCCGCGTGGGATTTCTATGAAAGTTTGCGCCTGTCTCAGGAACCCGGCGCCGGCGGGCCATGCACCGCGGCCGCCAGTTCGGACTTGATGCTCAGGATGATCTCGGTGACTTCCTGGAGAATGCGCACGAGTCCCGCCCTCGCCTCGTCGCCGAGCGCCGCCGGCACACCGGGCTTTGGCTCGAGCGCCGCCGTGACGACCATCACCATCTGGGCGGCGTCGAGCACGCGCGGGTTGATGAAGTCCGCCAGCTTGACGAGCTCGGGCGCCACTGCCTGAGGCTCCGCCTTTTTCTTCGTGCCAGGTTTGGCCTGCGTCCGCGGGACCTTCGCGGTCTTTTTCACTGGGTGTCAGCCCTGCTCTCAGACGCGGTCCGGTGTTGGCCGCTGCGCGATGAGGCCGCCGATCAATCGCTTGAACTCGGCGAGTTCGCCGTCGGCCCCGGCGTCGAACTGCATTGAGAATCCCTGCCCGGGGTGGTTCGCGACCACGCGGCCGGCCAGCGTGAACGTCCGGTCCCCGATGCCGATGGTCACGCTCGTCCGTTCTCCGAGAGCGGGCTGGGCCAGCGTCTGGACGAAGCAGCCGCCAGCGCTCAAATCGCCGATGCGGCAGAGTCCGGATCCCGACGCGCCGTCCCATCGGCCTTCGAAGGGGTGCGCGAGGCGCTCGTGCTGCCGCCGATCCTTGTCCTGGGCGTCCTGTTCTCTGGCCACGACGTCTCCGCAGAAATCAACCGGTGCCGGGGTCGCCGACCGAGGGTACCACACCGGCCGCACAACTAAAGTCGTGGATCGATCGGCCGATTGCTGGGATAGCGGTCAAATCCGCGTTTCGATCCTCCATGGCAAAACGCGGCTCCAGCATCGTCGAAGGCACATCGGACACGGCCAGCCTGATCGCCGGGATTCTGGAAGCCACGAAGACGAAGCTCGGCGAGCTGCTGGTCGGCACCGGCGATCTCACCGAGGCACAGCTGCGCCATGCGCTCGCCCAGCAGGGCACGCTGCAGCTGCCCCTCGGCAAGGTGCTTCGCAAGCTCAACTACGTGTCGGACGAGCGGATCCGGCAGGCGTTGAGCGTGCAGCTCGACGTGCCGTATGTCGACCTCGAGAAGATGCGGATCGATCCGGGGCTCTCGCGGATCATCAGCCGCAGCTACGCGCGGCGCCATTTGCTGCTGCCGATCGCCCGCATCGGGCGAACCCTGACGGTCGCCATGGACGACCCGACCGCGACCGCCGTCATCGAAGAGCTGTCACGATTGACCGGGTATGCGATCACGCGGGTGACCGCGTCGAGCCAGGCCATCCAGCGCGCGTTCGGCCGCTTGTACAGCGAAGCGTCGGAAGCGATCGCGCCGGGCGCCGACCTGGTGACGCCGGTGGAAGCCGGCCTGGACACGCTCGCCGCGCCGGTTGTCGTCGACGAGCAGGTGAGCCGTCGCGCCGACGAGCTGTTTCGCGTCATCCTCCATCGCGCCCTCGAGAGCCGGGCGAGCGACGTCCACATCGAGATGCTGCACAGCGGCCTGCTCGTGCGCTACCGGATCGACGGCGTGCTCCGCAAACCGAATCTCGAGGAGATGCAGGACGCGCTCGATGACGCCATGCGCGAGATCGTGTCGCGGGTCAAGATTCTCGCGCGCCTCGACATCGCCGAACGCCGCCGGCCCCAGGACGGCCGGTTTCAGGTGAGCGTCGACCGCGACCGCCGCAAAGAGCACATCGATCTCCGGGTCTCGATCGTGCCCAGCCATTCCGGCGAGAGTGTCGTCATCCGCGTGCTCGATCGCGCGCGAGGACCGCGCTCGCTTGCGGATCTCAATCTGAACGAGCCGGTCGCGCGTCGCATCGACGGCCTGCTGAAACGGGCCACTGGAATCATGCTCGTGACCGGTCCCACCGGGTCCGGCAAGTCGACGACGCTGTACTCGTGCTTGATGAAGCTGCACCATCCAGGCATCCGGATCCTCACGGCCGAGGATCCGGTCGAGTACGTCTACGACGAGCTCAGCCAGTCGGAGGTGAACGCCGAAATCGGCAACACCTTTGCCCACTATCTCCGCGCCTTCCTGCGCCACGATCCCGAAGTGATCATGATCGGCGAGATCCGCGACGAAGACACCGCGGAGATGGCGTTTCGCGCCGCCCAGACGGGACACCTGCTGCTCAGCACGATGCACACCAACAGCGCGATCGAAACGATTCCGCGGCTCCTCGATTTGAAGGTCGACTCGTCGCTGATTGGATCGCTGTTGAACGGTGTCATTTCCCAACGTCTGCTGCGCAAGGTGTGCACCGAGTGCTCAGTCCCGTACGCGCCGCCGCCCGAAGAGGTCGCGGCGCTGTTTTCCGCGGTGCCCGACGACGTCACGTTCGCCATGGGGGAGGGCTGCGAAGCGTGCGGATTCACCGGCTTTCGCGGGCGCATGGTCGTGGCCGACCTGTGGGTGCCCGATGAGCAGGACGTCGTCCTCATCATGCGGCAGGCGCCGATCACCGAGTTGCGCCGCAGCGCCGAGCGCACGACCATCAGCATGGCCGAGGATGCGCACCAGCACTTGAAAGCCGGACGCACGACGATCACGGAGCTGCTGCGCGTGCTGCCCCATCCGGTGATTCTCGACCATCGCGCGCGGTATTCCGCCGCCCCCGCCGACGCCGCGTCGGCGCGCAGCGGACAACGCGAGAGCTCTACGCGGAAATGAGAACGGCTCTCGTCCGATCTCACCTCATCGCCGGATGGGCTCTGGCGACCGTTTGAAAGCGAGCTGCAGCCGCCAGCCTGACGGGTTGGCCGCGTCGCCGATCGGCTCGAGCTTGTAGTCCCACATGTCGTGGCCGGGCGTCGTGAGCACGAGCCCCTTCAGGTCGGCCATCAACCAGCCGCCGTCCTTGCTTCGCGGCGTCTTGCGCGTGAACAGCCCGCGATCGTCCGGCGTGTAGACGGAGACGCCCTCGTTCAGGACGTCGCCGTTGCGAAAACGCCAGATCTCCGCGACGTACATCCAGCGGAACGTCATGTACGGCAGCTCGGCGGCGATCGCAAGGTGGTCGGCCGGCTGTGGGCGCGCGGTCAGGCTGTCCACGAAATTCGTCGGCCGGGTCTTCGCTTGCGGCTCGATCGGAGCGGACGTCGAGAACGTTGACGCGCCGGCGGCGTCGGTCACGAACCGGGTGCCGCTGCCGGGCGACTGCCACGTCGCGGGCGGACCGAACGCGACTCGCACGGGTACGCCAGCAATCGGCGCGTAGTTCAGGTCGGTGAGTTTGAACTGCACTTCGAGCGGCACGAGCGGCACGGATGGCACCTCGGCGCGAAGGGAAGGGGACCGTTCCCTGTCGCCCCACGCACCTGACACGGCCAGGGCGATCCCGACGCACGCAAACGGCCTCTGCCACCGCGCCATCTGATCCGACTCGTCACGCATCATACGCCGGTAGCCGCGTTACTATGCTCTCCCAACGAGGTGCACCGATGATGCGACGCGTTTCGCTCCTTCTGCTCGCCGGGACCGTGGCGTTCGGGGGACAGGTGGCGACCCAACCGCTCCAGGCGGGGCCGCTCCGGATCATCGCCTTCGGCGCGCATCCCGACGACGCCGAGCTGAAGGCGGGCGGCGTGGCGGCGCTCTGGGCGGCGCGCGGCGACAAGGTGAAGATCGTCGCCATGACCAACGGCGACGTCGGCCACTTCGCGATGGCGGGCGGTCCGCTCGCCAAGCGCCGCAAGGCGGAGGTCGCCGAATGCGCGCGCATCTTCGGCGCCGAGAGCGAGGTGCTCGACATCCACGACGGCGAACTGATGCCGTCACTCGAGAATCGCCGGACCGTCGCCCGGCTCATCCGTTCCTGGCAGGCCGACATCGTCCTCGGCCATCGGCCGTACGACTACCACCCGGATCACCGGTACACCGGCGTCCTGATGGAGGACGCGGCCGTGCTCGTCGCCGCGCCGTTCTTCACGCCGGATACCCCGCCGGTCGCGCGCAATCCGGTGTTCCTCTATCACTCCGACGACTTCGCCAAGCCCTATCCGTTCGACCCCGCCATCGTCGTGTCGATCGACGCGTCGGCGGAGAAGAAATGGGCGTGCATCCTGGCGATGCCGTCGCAGTTCGGCGATGCGGACTCGTGGCAGGCGCGCACCCGGCCGGGCGTCCCGTCCGGCGAGCAGGAACGCCGGCAGTTTCTCCTCGAGGGCGTCAAGCAGCGCAGCGCGGCCGTCGCTGACAAATACCGCGCGCAACTCATCGCGCTCTACGGCGAACAGCGCGGCAAGCAGGTCAAGTACGCGGAGGCGTTTCAGCTCTGCCAGTACGGACGACAGCCGACCATGGAGGAGCTGAAGAAGCTGTTTCCGATCACGCCGTGATCCCGTGACACAACACGGAGGCCACGGAGACGCACTGAGAGCACGGAAACAAGAGGGGTTGAACCCTGTTGGATCTGTGACCTCCGGGACTCTCGGTGTGCTCCGTGTTCTGGATTGTCGCTCTGGAACTATCCGCCGTACTTCGTGACGTTGCTGATCTGCAGGTCGAAGCCGTTGGGCGTCGTCGTGTGATAGCTCTTGTATTTCGTCGTGTGGATGTCGCCGCTGCCGCCGGTGTCCACCCGCGCGTTGAGCCCGCGCTTGTCGAGCTCGGCCTTCACCGCGTCCGGATCGAAGTCCGCGATGCCGAAGGAAATGTGACCGATTGACGCGCGGCGCACCGGCGGTGTGGGTGTGCCGGCGCCCGTGGCGCGGCCGCCGCCTCCGCCGCCGCGCCGGATGATGATCCCGCCGACGTCGCCGATCTGACATTCGGCCTGGCTGCCTTCGTCAGGATCCGGCTTCCATCCGAGGAGCGCCGAGTAGAACGCGACCTGCTCCTTGTAGTTCGACGTTTCGAACGAGATGTGGTCCAGCCACACCGTCTTCCACGTGGTTGGCTCGAACGGAGGCGGAGCGGCGACCTTGCCGGTCGCGGGCCGCTGCCGACGGTTCTTCCGGTTGCCGTTGCTGATCTGCAGGTCGAAGCCGTCGGCGTCCTTCACGTGGAAGCTCTGGAAGTCGCCCTGGTTCTCCGCGATCGGATTCAGGCCGCGCTTGCGCAGTTCCGCTTCGACGGTCTTCGCGTTCCACGGCTCGATGCCCCAGCAGAAGGCGTCGAAGACGGCGAGTCGCGAGCCGCGCCCGCCGCCGCGTCCACCGCCACGACCGCCGGCCGCGGCCGGATCGCCGCCGGCCGGAGGCGTCGCCGGCGCTGCCGGTGCCGGCGGAGGCGGCGGCGGTTGATACCCGCCGCGAATGATCAGCCCGCCCCAGTCACCGATGTCGAGCACCGCTCTGGTGCCGTCGTCGCTTCGGATCTTCCAGTTCATCAGCGCGGCGTAGTAGGCCGCTTCCTTCGCGTAGTCGGCGACCTGCACGGAAAAATGATCGAGCAGGACGGTCTTCCAGCCGGTCGGCTCGAATGGCAGCTTCGCCGGCGTCGTGTCGCACTCGGGCGTGCCGGCGCGCGCGCCGCCGCACTGCCCTTGAGCGAAGGCCATCGTGGGCCGGACGGCCACCGCGACGCCGAGCGCCTGCAGCAGACGGCGGCGCGAAATCAGACCGCGATCGAAATCATTGAACAAGTTCGCGAGGATGTCAGTCATGATTCCGGGATACTACACCCGCGAAACCTGCGCCGAGACGCGTTTTTGGTCGGGCGGGGTAGGCCTTCGCGGAGGTGGTCCGCGCACGGCGACTCATGACGCAACCTGTGATTCGCCTCGCCGCAACCGCCGTGTTCTGTGCCGTGATTGTCCCGATTCTGGCGCAGCAGGGCCGCGTCGTCGGCATGGTGCTCGAGATCGCGCCGCCCGTGTTCCTCCGCGCCGCGACACGCGGTCCGGAGGTGGCGCTCGATCCGGCGCGCGATCTCGGCCGCATCCTCGTCGAAGGACAGGCGCTTCGTGTCGGCGCCGGTGGCCGCGTCAGGTTCCGGCTCGGCGCCGGCACGCGCGAGTTGACGGCGGCGCAGGGACGCTTCGAACTGTCGTACCCGAGCGGCCTTACGCGCGCGGACCAGACAATGCTCGACGCGCTGAGTGCGTACGGGCGGCCGGGCGGGACCCGCGCGGTGGGATCGGGGCTGTATTCGCCCGCCGACCGGAGTGCCGTCCGCCTCGACGCGCTCGACGTGCGCTGGACGCCGCCAGCCTCCGCCGAGCCGATCACGCTCGAGCTGCGGACGACGGCCGGCCGGGTTGTCTGGTCGGTTCGCGACCTGCCGGGGCCATCCGGGCGGCTGGCGGCGGCACCGCTGACATCGCTCAGGGACGCCATCCGCAAGCTCGACGCGGCCAGCCCCGGCGAGCGCTGGGGACTCGTCCTTGGCACCGAGGCGGGGCCCGTGTCGTCGATCAGCGCGCGAGTGCTGTCGCGCGACGAGGAAGCGTCACTCGCCGCGAGGCTTGACGCCGCCGATCGCGAGCCGGAGCCGCTGGTGCGGACGATCCAGCGCGCATTCGAGTTGACCTCGGTCGGCCTCGTCAACGAGGCGGCCGACGAGCTCGATCGCGCGATCGCCTCCACGCCGGGCAACGATACCCTGGTCCGCGCTGCCGTGAGTGCGCACGAGCGCACCGGCAACACGGACCGCGCGCGCCAATTGCTGACGTCGCTCGGGCGCGGCGGGTCGTAGCGCCCCCTCGCGAAACTCCTACCCGTCCGATACTGCCCGGCACTAGAATCGGCCCATTCATCGATGCCAGGCGAGTGATCCAGCCCGAATGCTGCGGTGTTCGTCCCGGCTCAGGAGGACCATGATGCAGTGGCGCTCGTTGCTTGACAGGCGGACCGGTCCCGCGATTGTCGCGTCGGCCGTCATCGCAAGCCTGCTCGTTCTCGACCCATCCCCCGCACACGGCCAGGCCGTGACCGGCACGCTGCTCGGCACGGTCACCGATACCAGCGGCGCCGCCGTGCCCGGCGCGACCGTGACGGCGACCGAAGCGCAGACGAACGTCAAGCGCACGACAACGACCAACGACGTCGGACTCTTCACGTTTGCCAGCCTGCTGAACGGCATTTACGTGGTCGAGACCGAAATGTCGGGGTTTCGCAAGGTCGTGCGCCCTGGCGTCAAGGTCGACGTCAACACCACGATCCGCGTGGACATGAAGCTCGAGGTCGGCCAGATGACCGAGGCGGTGAGCGTCGTCGCCGAGTCGCCGCTGCTGCAGACCGACCGGACCGACACCGGCCGTATCATCGAGTCCAAAATGGTGACGGACATCCCGCTCACCTTCAACCGCAACTTCCAGAGCATTCTCATCACCGTGCCCGGCGCGACGCGGCCGCATCGCGAGCACTCACAGTTCTTCAACTCGCAGGATTCCCTTGCAGTGGAAGTGAACGGGCAACCGCGCCTGGCCAACAACACGCTCATCGAGGGACTGGACAACAACCAGAAGACGGGCCTGCTGCAGGTGATCATCCCCGCGGCCGACGCGCTCGAGACCGTGAGCGTCTCGACGAGCAACTACGACGCGGAGTTCGGCCGGTCGGGCGGGGCGGTGACCAACGTCACGCTCAAATCCGGGACGAACGACCTGCGCGGCAGCGCGTTCTTCTTCGGCAACACCGACGCGACGATCGCGCCCGATCCGCTCACGGGGGTGAAAGCGCCGACCAAGTTCGCCAACGCCGGCACGACGGCCGGCGGCCCGCTCGTGCGGAACAAGCTGTTCTTCTTCGGCGACTACCAGCGGACGCTGGACAACAACGGCTACGTCGTGCGCGCCATCGTGCCGACGCTCGCCATGCGCAACGGCGACTTCAGCGCCGTCGCCCAGCGCATCTACGATCCGACCACGGGCAACACCGACGGCACCGGCCGTACGCAGTTTGCGAACAACATCGTCCCGCAGGATCGGATCAGCCCGATTGCGCGCCGGCTGCTCGGGTTCATTCCGGAGCCGAACATCGCCGGGGTGGCGCTCGGGCAGAACAACTACGTGAAGGCCCAGACCCGCGAGAAGACCACCGACGGCTTCGACGCGAAGGTCAACCACACGGTGAGCGGCAGCGATCAGATGTCGTACCGCGTCAGCTACATGCGCCCGGTCGTCTTCGATCCGGGTCTCTACGGCATCTACGGCGGCCCCGCGAACGGCGGCTTCGCGGGCACCGGCACGAACACGAGCACGAGCACGGCGATCACCTGGACGCGCATCTTCAGCTCCTCGACGGTCCTCGATCTGCGCGGCGGGTTGAACTACTACCACAACGTGACCGGCACTGAAGGCGCCGGATTGACGACGAGCACGGACGTCGGCATCCCCGGGGCGAACATCGACGACTTCACGACCGGGTTGTCGCAGATCAGCATCGGCGGCTACAGCGATCCCGTGCTCGGCTTTTCGGCGAGCCAGCCCTGGGATCGATCCGAGCAGACCTGGAACGTCGCGACGACGGTGACGAAGGTGATGCAGCGGCACACGGTGAAGGTCGGGGGCGAATGGCGGAAGAATCGCGACATCCTGCTGCAGACGCAGGACGCCGGTGGCCCGCGCGGGCGGTTCAACTTCACCGCCTCGGGCACGGGACTGCCGAGCGAATCCAACACGCTCAGCGGGTTGGCCAACTCCATGGCCTCGTTCCTGCTCGACTGGCCGAACGGGGTCACGCGCGATCTCAAGGTCGTCGACAAACCGGGCACCAGACACTGGGCGATCGCCGGCTTCATCCAGGACAAATGGCAGGTTCGGCACAACATCACCGCCGACCTGGGCCTGCGGTGGGAGTACTACGATCCGCTGCAAGGGATTGAAGGCGCGGGCACGCTGGCGAACTACGATCCGTCCACCAACACCATTCGCGTGGCCGGCTACGGCGACATGGACAACGCGCTCAACGTCAAGAAGACGCTGTCGAACTTCGCGCCCCGCACCGGCGTCTCCTGGCGCCTGAACGACCTGACCGTCGTGCGGGCCGAGTACGGCGTCGGGATCTTCCCGTTCCCCGACAACCGCTACGCGTTCAACTACCCGGTGAAGCAGAACTACTCGGGGACGGTCCCGAATGGCTTCCAGCGTGCCGGCTCGATGGCGCAGGGCTTCCCGGCGCCGGCGCTGATCGCGATTCCGGCGGACGGCATCGTTCCCGTGAGCAATACGCTGCTCAACTCGACGTTCGACGTGATTCCGGTCGCGCTGCGCGAAGGCACGCTGCACTCGTGGAACGTCGCGTTCCAGCGGCAGCTGCCGTTCCTGCTCACCGCCGAGGTCGCCTATGTCGGCAATCGCGGCGTCGATCTCGTGATGGATGTCGATGTCAACGCCGGGATGGTCTACGGCGCCGGCAACAACGGCCGGGCGCAGTTCGCGTCGTTCAACCGGACCGGCAACTCGCGGGCCCGGACCAACGACGGCAAGTCGCGCTACGACGGACTCCAGATCAAGGTGGACCGCCGCTTCCGCAACGGCCTCATGGTGACCAATACCTACACCGCCAGCCGCTCGAGCGACTACGTCAACGAGAACACGACGATCGGCACGCCGATCGACTTCGGGCTCAGCTGGGGCCGATCGAACTTCGACCGCACGCACAACTACGTCCTGAGCGCGATCTACGAGCTGCCGTGGGGACCGGGCAAGCGGTGGATGAAGGACTCCACGATGGGCAAGATCGTCGGCGGCTGGCAGGTGAGCGGGCTGTTCGTGGCGCAGTCGGGGACGCCGCTGACGATTACCGGCAACGGGACGCTCCTCAATACGCCGGGCAACACCGCGTTCGCCAACCTGAACGGCGAACACAAGGTGCTCGGCGGCCTCGGCCCAGGCAAGCTGTACTTCGATCCGACGGTGTACTCACTGCCGCTGGCGGCGCAGCAGGGCAATCTGCGCCGGAACAGCGGTCCCGAGGGGCCGGGATTCTGGCAGCTCGATCTCGCGCTGTTCAAGCGGTTCCTGATCGACACGAAGCGCTACGCCGAGTTCCGGATCGACGCGTTCAACGCGCCGGACGCGACGCGGTGGGGCAACCCGAATACCGGCTTCAGCACGGCGACGGGCAACACATTCGGACAGATCCAGGGTCTGGCCGGCCAGACGTCGCAGCGGGTCATCCGCTTCGGCGGGCGGTTCGCGTTCTAGTTCTCCCCGCACATGACTCACGCCCGGCCGTGTCGCACGGCCGGGCGTGAACGCACCTTCAGATACACTGGTTCGCGGCCTGATGCTCGACCAGTTCGCCCTTCAGCCCGCCGATCTCGACCCCAGCCGCTCGCGGCTGGCGGATCTCGACGTCCAACTGGCGGCGCGCGAACGCGATCTCGCCACGTTCAAGAGCGAGCTGCAGCACTTGCAGGCGCGCTACCTGCGCGACGTCGGGGCGCTCTACGCGCGCCTCACGGAGATCGAATCGGCCGTGGCCGAGGAGGAAATCCGTGCGGGTCTCCGGCGTCCGCCGGAGGATGACGAGCCGGCCGATTCCGACGCGCCGGACGATCGTGACGATGCGGCCGCCGCGTGCGCTTATCGGTCGGCGCCCTCCGACGATCTGAAACGCGTCTTTCGCGATCTGGCCAAGGCGATCCACCCCGATCTCGCGCTCGACGAACCGGCGCGCTGCCGCCGGCACTCGCTCATGTCCGAAGCGAATCGCGCCTACGCCGAGCGCGACGCCGACCGTCTGCGGCTGATCCTCCAGGCGTGGGAACGGAGCCCCGAGTCGGTGCCCGACGACGATCCGGAGGCGGAGCGGCTGCGGGTCGAGCGGCGCATCGCGCAAATCGACGAACGGCTCGTCGCCATCGAGGGAGAGTTCGCCGATCTGCGCGCGTCGGCGATCGGCCGGCTGCAGCAGAAGATCGCCGACGCGAAACGCCAGGGCTGGGACTTGTTCGCCGAGATGGTGCTGCAGGTCAAGCGCGAAGTCACCCGCGCGACGGCACAACTCGCGCGACTGTCTTGAAAACCGTTCGATCCAAAACACGGATGTCACGGAGAGACGGAGGGCACGGTGCTCTCCGTGTTGTGGTTCTTCAGTCGTTTCGTTGCGCGGTTGCCCGCGGTGCTATCCTTCGCCTCATCATGGACACGACGGGACGAATGCGGGCGCCTGGCCGACGCCCGCCCGCGGCCGGGCTCATCGCCCTGACGGCGCTGCTCTCGGCGACCGTGGCGGGCATTCCGATGATGGTGGACGTCGAGAACGTCCCGGTCGAGCGGGTGGTCGCCAACCTCGAGCGCCAGGTCGGCGAGCGGCCGAAGGACGTGGACCTGCGGATCAACCTCGCGCGGGTGCACGCGATGGCGTTCGCCCGGAAGAGCAGCACCATTCCGTCGGCGACCTTCCAGCGGGGCGGCACCAAGGACCCGATCGTGCCGTGGACCGGGTACTTCGTGCCGGCATTCCGGCAGTTCGAGGTGCAGTCGGCCGAGGATGCCAAGGCGCTCGCCGCCGCTCGCGAACACCTGGTGAAAGCCATCGCGAGCTACCGCGAAGCGCTCGCGCTCGCGCCCGAGAATCTGACCGCCAGGATCGGACTGGGGTGGACGCTGAGCCAGAGCGGCGATCGCACTGGGGCGATCGCGGCGCTTCGCGATGTCGTCGCCCGCTCGTTGCCGCAGGATCAGAAGGACGCGCGCGTGCTTGGCGGTCAGCGATCGCTCACCGAAGAGGCCGCGCTCTATCTCATTCCGCTGCTCGACCCTGAGCGCGACCGCGCCGAGATCGATCGGCTGAAGAGCGCCGCGAAGGAACTGGCCGCGCAGCCGCGCCCCGTGACCCCGATCGCCATTCCGCTCGCGTCCGGGCTCGCCGCCGGCGACCTGGTGGATGCCGGCGCGTCGGTCGCGTTCGACCTGGACGGCACCGCGCTCCCGCAACGGTGGCAATGGATCCGGCCGAACGCCGCCTGGCTCGTATTCGACCAGCGCGGCACACGGTCGATCACGTCCGGCCTCCAACTCTTCGGCAGCGTCACGTTCTGGCTGTTCTGGCGCCAGGGCTACGATGCGCTCAGCGCGCTCGATGACAACGGCGACGGCCGCATCGCCGGCGCCGAACTGACCGGCTTCGCGCTCTGGCACGATCGAAACGCGAATGGCCGGAGCGAACGCGGCGAGGTCCGGCCGCTCGGCGATTGGAACATCGTCTCGCTGTCCTGCGCGTACGAGATCGACGCGAGCCATCCGGACGAGATTGCGTTCTCGCCACGAGGGGTCACGTTCCGCGACGGCACGTCGCGGCCCACGTTCGATCTGGTGCTGAGGCCGGCCGCGAAGGCGGGAGGGGCCGGCTTCAGCCGGCCCGACAGAGGCGGGCTGAAGCCCGCCCCTCCATCTGAGTTCTGAAACGAACCTAACCGCTCCCGCGTCAGCGATCCGCCTTCTTCGGCACGATGTCGGTCTGCAACGCCGGGTCGGCCGCCGGCACCGGGGAGACCGGCAGCCCGAGCTCCCGCCGTACGATGTTGGTCCCCTGGGCGATCGCGGCCGTCTTGAAGAAGGCGATGTCGCGATTGCAGCCCTGACGTCCGAACCCGCAATCGCTCGACACGATGAGCTGCTCCGGACTGATGAACTCGAGCGCCCGGCGGATTCGTGTCGCCACGTCGTCGGGGCGATCGACCTGAAGCGTACGGTGGCTGACGACGCCGACGGCGATCTTCTTCGGCAGACGTCCCTTGTGGCGGCCGAACAGCTCGATGTCGCGGAACTGACGATCGGTCATTTCGACCGTCCACACATCACCCTTGAGCGCGTCGAGATACAGGTCGAACGACGCCTGGTAGCTGTCGTTCTCGATGACGCGCTGCATGTTCGGGTTGCCCCAGCACGTGTGGATCCAGAGCTCGACGTCGTCGAGCCCCTGCACCTCGCGGTTGAAGGCCTCGACCATGAATTTCACCTCGTCGCTGTCGGCGCCGTAGGTGTTGGCCCAGAAATGGAGCGTCGGCTCCTCGATCTGGATGAGCCGGCACCCGGCGTCGCGCAGCGCGAGCAGCTCGGTGTTCATGGCCTCGGCCATGTCCCAGATGACCTGCCGGTGATCGGTGTACTTGGGCGTGTGAATGTCGAGGAAGAGACCCATTACCTGCGAACAGCAGGTGCCGAACTTCACGGGCCGGGCCGCGCGCGCCTGCGCCAGGCGCCAGATTTTCGGGTAATCGAGCGGCCGATGGCGGATCGTGTCGACGACCCGCGGCCAGCGCCAGCCCGTGTAGATCTCGTTGAGCAGCGTGCCGGGCGGATAGCGCAGCCACGGTGATCGCGTTTCTTCCGACTGGAGATAGTCGCCCTCGAAGCCGGCCCAACGCTGCAGCGGGTAGTGATGCCAGGCGCGCCCCGCCATGTCGTCGTCGCAGTGCAGGTCGCCATGGGTGACGATGTCGAGGCCGGCGCGCTCCTCGTCGGCGATCACGGTGGACAGCGCGTCACCGAACTGCTCGCGATAGCGCGTGTCCATCATGCAGGTGTCGAGCGGGCGTCCCCACATGCTCAGATCGAACCAGCGCGGCCGGGGCCACGACCCCGTGATGGTGGTGGGCAGGACGAGGTCCCTGGTGACAGACAACATGAAATCGACCGCTCGTAGACACGCGCGTGGGGGTGGGGCCCCACGCGAACTCCCAGAAGTAGATCGAAGGATAATCGATCGATCGATCAAATTGATCGAGTCATGCCCGTCACAATTCACCTCACGCCCCACGGTCACGCGCGGCTGACCGACGACGCCGGTGCGCCGGCGCTCGACGATGCCGTCGCGGCGCGTCTCGCCGCGGCGTTCGAGCGCGGCGAAGGGGACGGGTTGCTCCAGCTCGGCGCCGCCGAGGTCGAGACGGCATTGCCGCTCGCCCTCGCGTACTGGCGGGATTTCGCGGCGCGCTATGTGACGGCCGCCGTCGGCTCGCCGCCGGCCGATGGGCAAGGCGCGAAGCTCGGACCGATGCCGGCGCCGCCAGTCGAGGCGCTCGACGCCATCGTGCGGGCCGCGCCGCCGATGGTCGGCAGCGAGTATCTGACGGGCGGCGTGCTGTCGCGTCTCTGGCAGGCGCTCGACGCGGCGTTCCGGGCCGGGCTCGCGGCATCGCGGCAGCCGCTCCAGGCGTTCCTCCACGCGCGTCATCCCGGCTGGAGCGTCGTCGGCCGCGTGCACTTCAACCTGGCGGAGTACAAGCTGGATGCCGAGACGCCGTTCGCGTTTCTCGCGACGTACACGGCGTCGCTCTCGGCGCGCGGCAAGGCGCTCCACTCGCCGCTCGGGCGCGCGCTGCAGGAATACGCGGGCGCGCGCAACCAGCCGCGCCTGCTGTCGTTGCTCCTGCCGGTGCAGCGCGCTGCCGAAACGTGCGCCTGGCTGAAGAAGCTGGTGGACGACGGCGACGTGTTCCACCCGCTCCGCTGGACGGCCGCCGAGGCCTACCAGTTTCTGCAGGACGTCACCCGGCTGGAGGCGGCCGGGGTCATCGTCCGGCTGCCCGCCACGTGGCGGAGCGGGCGTCCGACACGGCCGCGGACGACCGCGACCATCGGCACGAAACCGCCGTCGGGCGTCGGCGTCGAAGCGCTTCTCGATTTCGAGATGTCGGTGACGCTCGATGGCGCGCCGCTGACGAACGACGAAATTGCGGAGCTGCTGGCCGGCACCGACGGCCTGCGCTTCCTTCGCGGGCAGTGGATCGAAGTCCGGCGCGAGACGCTGCACCGGATGATCGACGAATTCGGCCGGATCGAACGGATGGCGGCCGAACGCGGCCTCACCTTCGCGCAGGCGATGCGGCTCGCCTCGGGTGCGCCGGTGGATGGCGCGCCGGGCCACGACGAGGCGGAGCGCGAGTGGTCGCAGGTGGCGGCGGGCCCATGGTTGCGGGACGTGCTGGATGGGCTGCGCGAGCCGGAAGGCCTCGCGCGCATCGAGACGGACGGCCGGTTGCTCGCGACGCTGCGCCCGTATCAGGAGACCGGTGCGCGCTGGCTCCGTCTTCTGTCATCGCTTGGTCTCGGCGCGTGTCTCGCCGACGACATGGGCCTCGGCAAGACTCTGCAGGTGCTGACGCTCCTGGTCGCGCGCGGCCGGCGGCGGGCGGGCGATCCGCCGGCGCTGGTCGTCGCGCCGGCGTCCCTGCTCGCGAACTGGGCCGCCGAGGCCGCGAAATTCACGCCGTCGCTGCGCGTCCTCGTGGCGCACCCGTCGGCGATGCCCCGCGCGAACTTGAAAGATCTCGATCCGATGCAGGTGGATGATTGCGATCTCGTGATCACGAGCTACAGCGCGCTGGCGCGCGTACCGTGGATCGCGTCGAGGCCGTGGGGCCTCCTGGTGCTGGACGAAGCGCAGGCGATCAAGAACCCGGCTGCCCGCCAGACCCGCGCGGCGCGCGCCGTGCCGGCCCGGGCACGGATCGCGCTCACCGGGACGCCCGTGGAGAACCGGCTGATGGACCTGTGGTCGATCTTCGATGTCATCAATCCCGGTCTCCTCGGATCGCATCAGGTCTTTGCACGGTGGACGAAACGACTGGCCGCACCGCCGCACGCGTCGTTCGCGCCGCTCCGCACGCTCGTCCAGCCCTACATCCTGCGGCGGATGAAGACCGATCCGGCCGTCATCCAGGACTTGCCGGCCAAAACCGAGGTCGCGGCCTACTGTGCGCTGTCGGCGCGGCAGGCGGCGCTCTATCAACAGGCGGTCGAGGAGCTCACCAGAAAGCTCCAGGCGACCGAGGGGATCGAGCGCAAAGGCCTGGTGCTGTCGTTCCTGCTGCGTTTCAAACAGATCACGAACCACCCGTCGCACTGGCTCGGCGACGATCGCTGGCGCGAAGCCGACAGCGGTAAGTTTCGCCGGTTGCGCGAGATCGCCGAGACGATCGCCGCGAAACAGGAGAAGGTGCTGGTCTTCACGCAGTTCCGCGAGATGACCGCGCCGCTCGCGTCCTTCCTCGGTTCGGTCTTCGGCCGGGCAGGCGTGGTGCTCCATGGCGGGACGCCGGTCGGGGCGCGGCGGACGCTCGTGGACCGCTTTCAGAATGACGACGACGTCCCGTTCTTCGTGCTTTCGCTCAAAGCGGGCGGCACCGGCCTGAACCTCACCGCGGCCTCGCACGTCGTGCACTTCGACCGCTGGTGGAATCCGGCGGTCGAGAACCAGGCGACCGACCGGGCGTTCCGGATTGGCCAGCGACAGCCGGTCCTCGTGCACAAGTTCATCTGCCGTGGCACGGTCGAGGATCGCATCGACGCGCTCATCGAATCCAAGCGCGCCCTGTCCCGCGATCTTCTGGAGGGCGGTCAGGAAATCGCGCTGACCGAACTGGCCAACGACGAGCTGCTGCGCCTGGTCTCGCTCGACATCCGGCGGGCGGCCGCGGAGGAGTGACCATGCCCGACGAGCGGTCCAGGTGGCGTGAGTGGCCGGAACCGATGACCGTCGCGATGCGGCGGCGGAAGGCCGAACGGCGCGCCGCGGAGCTGGCCAGGAAGCACGGGCGCGATCTTGCCCCCGTCGTGGCCGCCGGCCGCGAGATCACCGAGACGTTCTGGGGCGACGCCTGGTGTGACAATCTCGAGCGCTACAGCGATTTCGCGAACCGGCTTCCGCGCGGGCGCAGCTATCTCCGCAACGGATCGGTGATCGACCTCCGGATCGATCCCGGGCGCGTCACCGCGCTCGTGAGCGGCACCGATCTGTACACCGTCGAGATCGCGGTCGCTCCCGTACCGCGCCGGCACTGGCAGGCCATCTGCCGCGACGCCGCCGGCGCGATCGATTCGGTCGTCGAGCTGCTCCAGGGCCGGCTGTCCACCAGCATCATGGCGCGGCTCTGCCAGGCCGAGACCGGGTTGTTCCCGACCCCGGCAGAGATTCAGTTGTCGTGCACTTGTCCCGACCGCGCGACGATGTGCAAGCACGTGGCGGCGGTGTTGTACGGCATCGGCGCGCGGCTCGATCGTGAGCCGGCCCTGCTCTTCACCCTGCGGAAGGTGAACGAGGCCGAGCTCATCGCACGCGCGGGCAGCGGCTCCAAGCTCGGCAGGAAGCGCGCCGTCGCGAAGACCAGCCGTCGGATCGACGACGAATCCGCGCTCGGCGCGATCTTCGGGCTCGACATCGCGCCGGCGCGCCGGGGCCGGCGTCAGAAGGCGTAACCGAGCGCGCGAAGTCTCTGACTGACATCCCACTGACAGCCATTGAAAGATCTTCGACCGCGTTGTCCTTACCGATCGGAGGTCGTCACTTTGAGCATCGGGCGTTCCGTTCGGTTCCTATGGGGCCGCTGTCAGCGGTCCACGCGCGTCTTGTGCGAAGGCCAGTGACATGCGCGCCCTCGCGTCCGCGCTCATGCTCTGTCACCTCGGTCTCGTAGTGTCGCCGGGCACACTTCAAGTCAATGTCGTCTTCGAGGGCGCCCCGATTCCGGCGCGCCTGAAGGCCGCGGCCATCAAGGAAGTCGCGCTCGTCTGGGCGCCGTATGGCGTGGACGTGCACGCCGCGAGTGCGGACGACGCCGACAGCGGTCTCCGTATCGCCGTCGTGGTCCATGCACGCACGCGCCGGCCCGCGCCGATCGAAGTGCTCGCCTCCACGCAGTTTCTCGCCGACGTCCCGGAACCGGTCATTCTCGTGTATCCGGACGCCGTCGATGCGGTCGTGACCGCGACGCTTACCGGCCGCAGCGATCCCGAGCTCTCGTCGGTGTTCCGCGACCTGGCGACCGGTCGCGTCTTCGGCCGTGCGCTCGCCCACGAGATCGGTCACGTCCTCCTGCGCTCGGCGGCCCACTCGAACAACGGACTGATGCGCGCCACGCATTCGGCGTTCGATCTCATCAGCCCGAGCCGTCAACAGTTCACCCTGTCGTGTGACGACGTCACGCGGCTGATGTCGCTCGTGCCGGGCCAGAGGACTGGAGCACTGACCCGTGTCGCCCGTCAGTAATTCGATTGCCATCGCGCTTAAAGGACGCGTGTGTGGGACCACCTGACTGCCTGTGACAAATATGACGAAGCCACCCATCGCGCCGGCTGGCACGGGAAGGTAAAACGGGTTCAGGCATAAGACGGATGCAAGAAAAATTGTGAGTTCGATGTAAGATGCCGGGCTGCCCCCCAAGAAAGACGCCCGTTGCCACCAGACGACGTCCTGAAGGATGACCGGATCCTCAGTCAGATTGCCTTCACTCGATTGCTCGAATGGCTCGATGCCGGCGTCGAGTCCTCCGGTGAGACCTACCTCGAGATGCGCCGCCGCCTCGTCGCCTATTTCGAGCGGCGGGATCGTCCGTTTGCGGACGAGCTCGCAGACGAGACGCTGAACCGTATCGCGCGCACCCTCGAGACGTCCGTCACCATCAAGATCACGCCGCCCGCGCGGTATTGCTACGTGGTCGCCAAGTTCGTCCTGCTCGAGGATTTCAGGCGCGAGCGCAGCCAGAACCGCCTGGCCACGGCCGCCGCGCTCGTCGCGCCGGCCGATCCGGGCGGCCGGCGTCCGAATTCGGACGACACCCAAGCCACCCAGGAAGAACGGCTCGCGTGTCTCGACACGTGCCTGGCTGAGCTCAAGCCCGAACAGCGCGATCTGGTCCTCGAGTATTACCGCGACGCCAAGCGGCAGCGGATCGATCGCCGGCGTGAGCTGGCCCAGCGGCTGGGTATCTCCACCAATGCGCTCGGCATCCGCGCGAGCCGGATCCGCGACACCCTGGAAGCCTGTGTCGAGGCCTGCCGCCGCGCTCCGCGAAAGGTTTAGCGGTCTTTCGTCCTATCGTGGTGACGACGTCTGCATTCATGGTGAGACATGTCCCCGTCACTTGAATCCGGGCACGACGATCGCCAGCTCGTCCGCTACGTCCTGGGCCAGCTTTCGGCCGAGGAGACCGAGCGCCTCGACGAGCTGAGCATCACCGACGACGAGGTCGCCTGGCGGTTGCGCGCCACCGAAGACGATCTGGTCGACGCCTATGTGAGCGGCAGGCTCGAGGGGGAGACGCTGCACCAGTTCGAGCGCTTCTATCTTTCCTCGCCGCGGCGCCGCGAGAAGGTGAAGTTCGCGCGCAGCCTGCGCCAGGTCATCGACCGGACGTCGTCCGAGCCGCCGGAGATGCCGCCCGTTCCGACTCCGGCGCCGGTTCGCACAGGGACCGCCCCTGCGCTACGGTCGGCCTCGCCGTGGACGCGGGCCGCGGCGGCCGCGCTGGTCGTCGCCTCGGGCGCGCTCGTCGTCGAGGAGATCCGTCTGCGCCGCGGACTCGACGAGGCGAGGCGGGAGACCGCGGCGATCAGCGAGCGCGCTCGCGATCTCGAACGTCAGCTCGCCGAACCGCACCCGGCTGTGCCGGGTCCGCTCGCCCCGTCCCCGCCGTCCTCCGCGGCGCCGGCGCTCACGCTCGTCCCGCAGACCCGCGCGGTGACGCCGATCGCGACGTTGACCGTGCCGGCCGATGGGGACACGGTGACGATCGGCCTGCGTCTCGAAACGAACGAGTTCTCCCGCTACCAGGCCGCGCTGCGCGATCCGGCGACTGGACAGATCGCGTGGCGGAGCACCTGGATCGCCGTATCCGATCCGGCGCCGCGCGCCACCGTACACGTGAGCATGCCGGCCGGAATTCTGAAAGCGCAGCACTATGCCGTCGAGCTGACCGGGCAGCGCGGCGAGGCCGGCGGCGAGCTCGTCGCCAGCTACGCCTTCGAGGCGGTCCGCCGATAGCGCATGACGGGGCGCCTCTTGCTCATTCTCGCCGCCGTCGCGTCGCTGCAGACCGGCGCCGACACGCGGAGCCAGGACGCCGGCCCGCTCGGTCCCGACCTGTCGTTGCCGCGCCCGCTGGCGCGCGGCGAAGAGCATCGCTACCGGCTCCCGCTCGGAGCCGGTGAGCTCGCGAGCGTGACGGTCGCGCAGCTCGGGCTCGACGTGATCGTCGAAACCCGCGGGCCTGACGGTGCCGTCATCGCGGTCTTCCAGGACGACCTGACGAAGCGGGGTCGCGAGCAGGTGGACGTCGTGGCCGAGGCGGCCGGCGTGTATACGCTCGTGATCACGCGGGCGCCCGGCAGCCTCGCGCCGGGGACGTACACGGCGCGCCTGTCGAGCCGGCGCCCGGCCGCCGAGGCGGACCGCGCGCTGCAGCAATCGCGGGCGTTGCGAACCGCGGCCGCGCGCCTCGATGCTGACGCTCGGCTGGATGAAGCGCGGCCGCTCCTCGAGCGCGCGCTGGCGATCGCCGAAGGCGTCCGGCCGGCCGACGACGACTACGTGGTTGGCCTCGTCTGCGATCTGGCGGCCAACGCGCTCGAAGCGCGCGACAACGCCCGGGCGCAGACGCTGTATCAGCGGGCGTTCACGGCGCTCGAGCACAACAAAGGGCCGGGCGATCCGGCCACGGCGATCGTGCAGTCGCGGCTGGCGATGCTGTACCAGCGGGCGGGCGAGCGCGCCAAGGCCGAGGCGCTGTTGCGGCAGGCGATCGACGTGATCGAAACGACGCTCGGGGACGATCACTTATGGTTCGTGCGCAGCCTGATCACCCTGGCGAATCTCCGGAACGAGGCCAACGACGTCGAGCGGGCAGAGGAGATTGACCGCCGCGCGCTGGCGATTCTCGAGCAGGTCGGCGAGCACGAGAGTCTGATGTACGCGGGCCTGCTCAACAACCTCGGCGACCTGGCGCGGCAGAAGGCGGAATACGACCGGGCGGACGAGCTGCTGCGCCGCGCGCTGGCGATGGGTGAACGGCTGCGCGGGGCCGACAACTATTACATCAGCACCACGCTCCAGAACCTCGGCATCGTCGCGCGCGAGCGAAAAGAGTACGCGGCCGCCGAGGCGTATCAGTTGCGGGCGCTCGGCCTGCGCGAGCGGTTCCTCGGCCCGGACCATCCGGACGTCGCGCAGATTCTCGTCAATCTCGCCAACCTCTACCGCGCGACGGGCGATCCGGCCAGGTCGATCGCGACGCAATCGCGGGCGCTGCGGATCTGGGAGGCGACGGCGGGTCCCTACGAGCGCGGCACGCTCCTCGCGGTCGGCAACATCGCCCGGACGTACGCGTCGATGGGCGATCTCGGCAACGCGATCGCGTTTCAGCGCCGCACCGACGCGCTCATCGAAACCCAACTCGCGCTCAACCTGGCCGTCGGATCCGAGCGCGAGAAGATGGCGTTCGCGCGCGCCATGCAGGAGCGGACGGACCGGACGATCTCGCTGCACCTGGATCTCGCGCCGGCCAATGCGGAGGCGGGCGCGCTGGCGGCGCTGGTCGTGCTCCAGCGCAAGGGACGCGTGCTCGACGCGATGGCCGACACCTTCGCCGCCGTCCGCCAGCGCGTCGCCGACGGCGAGGATCGCGCGCTGCTCGACGAGCTGAACGCGACGACCAACCGCCTCGCGCGGCTGGCGTTGACCATGCCGGTCACGACCGCGCGCCCCGAGGAACGGCGGCAGTCGATCCGCGACCTCGAGGCGCGCAAGGAGCGTCTGGAGTCGGAGCTCAGCGCGCACAGCGCGGAATTCCGCGCGCGCGTGCAGCCGGTCACGCTCGACGCCGTCCAGGCGGCGATCCCCGCAGACGCCGCGCTCGTCGAGTTCGCCGTCTTCCGTCCGTTCGATCCGAAGGCCGAACGCAACGCCGAAGCCTACGGCGCGCCGCATTACGCGGCCTACGTGCTTCGCCGGCACGGCGCCCCGCGCGGCTACGATCTCGGGGCCGTCCAGCCGATCGATCACGCCATCGCCAGGCTGCGGCAGGCGCTCTGCGATCCGGAGCGCACCGATGTCGTGGCCCGCGCGCGCGACGCCTACGACCGTGTGCTCGGCCCCCTGCGGGCGTCGATCCTCGACGCGACACGGCTGCTCATCTCGCCGGACGGCCTGCTCAACCTGATTCCGTTCGAGGTGCTCGCCGACGATCAGGGACGGTATCTGGTGGGCCGCTATCGGATGAGCTATCTCTCGAGCGGACGCGATCTGCTGCGGCTCCGCGTCGCGCGCGACAGCCGCAGCGCGCCGGTCATCGTCGCCGATCCGTTCTTCGGCGAGCCGCCGGGCGGCCCCGGCGTGCCGCTCAGTCCGCCACGCCACGGCGGACCGGCGGGCCGTGGCGCGCTGCCGCCGCAGTATTTCACGCCGCTCGCCGGCGCCGCCGCCGAAGCGCGGGCGATCAAGGCGCTGTTTCCCGACGCGACGCTGGTCACTGGCGCCGGCGCGACGAAGGCGGCGCTGCTGCGGCTCGACGGGCCGAAGATTCTGCACATCGCCTCGCACGGCTTCTTTCACGAGGAGGCGGCCCGGGATCTCGCTGGCAATCCACTGCTCTGGTCCGGGATCGCGCTCGCCGGCGCCAACATCACGGCCGCGCGGGGCGACGGCCTGCTCACGGCGCTCGAAGCGTCGGGCCTGAATCTCTGGGGCACGCGGCTCGTCACCCTGTCGGGATGCGAGACCGGGCTCGGCGAAGTGCGCAACGGCGAGGGCGTCTACGGTCTGCGCCGCGCGTTCGTGCTCGCGGGCACCGAGACGCTCGTCATGAGCCTGTGGCCGGTGAGCGACGGCGCCGCGCGCGAGATGATGACGGTGTACTACAACGGGCTCAGACGCGGCCTCGGCCGCGGCGACGCGCTGCGCCAGGCGAAGCTCGCGCTGCAGCGCCGCCCCGGCCGCGAGCACCCGTTCTACTGGGCGAGCTTCATCCAGTCGGGCGAGTGGGCCGCCCTCGACCACCTGCGCTGAAAGACTTTCCTCCCTTCTGCCTATCTCTATGCCGGGCGTCCGGCGGGCCGCCGGTGCGGACCGCCAGTGACGTCCGAGGAAACGGAGGCAGGAGTGATGAACGGCATCGTGCGACGCTCGCTGTGGGCGTTGCTTCTGAGTCTGGCGATCGGCCGCGACGTCGCGGCCCAGGACGTGATCACGATTTCCGGCGCGGTGACCTCCCGCGCCGACGGCGCCGCGGTCCCCGGGGCCGTGGTGTCGATCTCGGGCGCCGACGCGCGCTCGGCCACGACCGATACGAACGGGCGCTACACGCTGCCGGCGCCGCTTGGCGCGATCCACGACGGCAAGATCCGGGTCATGGTGACCGCGGCCGGATGGCGCAGCCGCGCCGTCGAGGTCGGCGCCGAGGCCTCGCCGGTCACGCTCGACGTCGTGCTGACGCTGGGCTTCGCCGAAGAGATCACCGTCGGATCGCGCGCGGCGGGCGCGGCGGCGGAGAAAGCCGTGCCCGTGGACGTGATTACGACGGCGCAGATCGCCGCGACGGGCTATACGGAAACGGCGCAGGTCATCGCCGCGCTGGCGCCGTCGTTCAATTTCCCGCGGCCGACGATTACCGACGGCACGGACACGGTCCGCCCCGCGACGCTCCGCGGGCTCGGGCCGGACCAGGTGCTCGTCCTCGTCAACGGCAAGCGCCGCCACCAGAGCGCGCTCGTGCACGTGAACAACAGCGTCGGCCGCGGATCGACCGGCGTCGATCTCAATGCCATCCCGCTGGCGGCGATCGATCACATCGAGATCCTGAGAGACGGCGCTTCCGCCCAGTACGGATCTGATGCGATCGCGGGCGTGATCAACCTTGTCCTCAAGACCGGCGTGTCCGAACCGGTGGTCGCCGCGACGTTCGGCCTGTCGAAGGGACAGTTCACCGGCAATCGCTGCGGCGCCGATGGGCAGAACTGTGCGGCCGGCGACACGATCCCGTTCTCCGACGGCGGCCTCGCCGACCTCGGCGGATCGTGGGGCACGGCGATCGGCCAGGGGCACGTTACCGTCGCGGCGGAGTATCGCCATCACGATCGCACCAACCGCGCCTCGTTCGACCCGCGCGACCAGATCGTCGCGGGCGACGCCGGCCGGAGTGCGGTCGCGCAACCCAATCACCGATGGGGCGATCCCGACACGCGTGACGTCATGACGTTCGTGAACGCCGACGTGCCGCTCAACCGGGCGCAGACGCGGTTCTTCTACGGCTTCGGCGGCTACAGCCGCCGCGAGGCGAACAGCGCCGGCTTCTTCCGGCGGGCGCTCGACGCGCGCAACTGGCCGCAGATCTACCCGCTCGGATTTCTTCCGGTCATCGAACCGACCGTGCAGGACGCGTCGGCGACCGCGGGGCTTCGCGGCGTCGCCGGCAAGTGGACGTACGACGTCAGCGGGCAGTACGGCCGGAACGAGTTTGCATTCACGGTGGGTGATTCGCTGAACGTCTCGCTCGGCCCGGTCCCTCCGCCGAACGGGGCGACGTTCGACGCCGGGACCCTGCGGCTGAGCCAGTTCGTCTTCAACGGGGACGTGAGCCGCGCGTTCCGGGTCAAGCCGTTTTCGGGCCCGCTCAACGTGGCGATCGGCGCCGAGTACCGGCGCGAGCGCTTCCAGATTCTCGCCGGCGAGCCCGATTCGTACCGCGACGGCGGCATGCCGAACCAGTTCGGCGGCCGCGCGGCGATCGGCGCGCAGGTGTTTCCCGGGTTCCGTCCCTCGAACGCGGTGGATGCCTCGCGGGGCAGCGCCGCCGGCTACGTGGACGTCGAAGGCGACGTGGTGAGGTGGCTCCGCATCGGCGTCGCCGGGCGGACCGAGCACTACGACGATTTCGGCGGAACCTTCGACGGCAAGATCACGGCACGCGTCGAGATCGATCCGCGCGTGGTGGTTCGCAGCTCCTTCAGCAGCGGGTTTCGCGCGCCGTCGCTCGCGCAATCATTCTTTTCGTCCACCGCCACGAACTTCCTGAACCTCGGGCAGGGCCTGGTCCCGGTGGAGTCGCTGACGCTGCCCGTCGATTCGGCGCCGGCGCTGGTGCTGGGCGCGGCCCCGCTCAAGCGTGAGAATTCCCGCCACACGAGCGCCGGGATCGTGCTCGATCCCATGCGCGCGCTCAACGTCACGCTCGATTACTACCACATCGCGATCGACGACCGGATCGTCCTGTCGGGGAACTTCACGGCGCCGCCCATCGCGGCGCTCCTCGCGCCGTTCGGCGCCAACAGCGCGCGCTTTTTCACGAACGCCATCGACACGCGGACCGAGGGCGTCGATCTGTTGGCGGCGTACCAGGTCGGGTTCGGTGAGGGCCGGAGCCTGGCGCTCCGCGCCGGCTACAACCACACGCGTTCGAGGATCGTCGGCACGACCGCGACGCCGCCGCAACTGGCGGAATTCGCGTCGGTGCTGTTCGACCGGATCGAGCAGCGGCGCATCGAGTGCGGCCAGCCACACGACAGCGTGCGGCTTGGTGGCGACTGGCGTCACCGGCGTTTCGGCGCCGCGCTTTCGGCCGCCCGCTTTGGCGAGTTCTGCAGCTTTACGCTGAATCCGGCGGACGATCAGACCTTCACGCCGAAGTGGCTGACCGACCTCCAGGTGTCGTACCGGATCGGCGGCTATACGCTCGCGTTCGGCGCGGAAAATCTGTTCGACGTGTTCCCCGATCGGAACATCGGTGTCAACTCGTTCAACGGCATCCAGACGTTTCCGAGCCACGCGCCGTTCGGCATGAACGGGCGCACGCTCTACGCGCGGATCCGGTGGGCGTTCTGACCGGGCTCCACACGCTCGGGACGGCGAGGCGGCCGTCGCGGGCGATCTACTGGGGCCACGGGTGGACCAACGACCTGGTTGGTTCGACGACCACCGCCGGCGCCGCGGCGCCTCACTACAATGTGGCAGTGGCGAGTCTGACCGCGTTCCCCGCGCTGGCCGTGGTGTGGCTCGTCGCCGGACAGGCCACGCCGTTGATCGAACAGTTCCGGACTGCCGACCGCTTCGGCAAGATGCGCCTGCTCTCCGAGTCGGTGCTCGGCAAACGCCCCGACGACGATGTCCGAGCGATTCTCGCGGCGGGGATGAAGGACCCGGACGTCTCGGTCCGAAGCTCGGCAGTCGGCACGATTGGGACCATCCTGACGTTGTCCTCCCTTCCAGCCGTTCCCCCCGGTCAGGAATGGACGGCGAGGCTGCGGCCGGTTGCCGAGAGCTTGACTGCGCAGTTGAACATCGCGGTCGATGATCCCGAGCCGCGCGTGCGCCTCGAAGCGATCCGGGCCGTCGTGTTACCGGCGAAGTATCGCAACCCGCGGGCGCCCCTGCCAAAAGCGAGCGTGCTGACGCTCGCGGAGAGGTTCAAAACCGATCCCGGCCCGCTCATCCGGACATTCGCGTTGCAAGCCGTCACTTCTGCGTACGAGAGTGAGGACCCCGAGGTTCGTCGGCTGGCGGTGCAGATCCTGCTTCAGGGGCTGGACGAGCCGGATCCCTACATGGTGCAGGCGGCCGGGCTCGCTGCGGCCCAGTCGAGGTTTCCCGAAGCGTTGCCGCTCCTCGTCAGACAGCTCAAACACCCCTCGCACGTGGCGCGGATGGGGGTGGCGCAGGGGATTGCCGCCTATCGCGAGGCGGCGCGGCGCTACCTGTCAGAGCTCGAGGCGGCGCTTGCCGCGGAGACTGACGACATCACGCGCAAGACCCTCCAGGGCACGATTTCGGTCATCACGAGATAGCGGGGTCAGACCGGGGTCTGACCCCCAAAATCCTGCCAACCTGTGCCAAAATCAGGACCTCGACACAGGAGAAGGGGCGACCATGACAGACATGAACCGGCGGCATTTCTTGATGACCACGGCCGTGCTGGCCGGCGGCGCAGCAGTCAAAGGGCTCCCGAGCCCGAATGAGACCGTCCGGATCGCGGTCGTCGGGTGCGGCGGACGCGGCAGCAGCCACGTGAGCGCCTGGCCGAACCAGCCGAACGTCGAGATCGTCGCCCTCTGTGACGTGGACGAATCGCACATGGCGGCCAAGCTGAAGACGCTGGATTCGAAGGGCCTGAAGAAGCCGGCGCTCTACCAGGATTTCCGCAAGCTGCTCGAGGACAAGTCGATCGACGCCGTGTCGATCGCCACGCCGAACCACTGGCACACGCTGCAGACGATCTGGGCGTGCCAGGCCGGCAAGGACGTCTACGTCGAGAAGCCGCTCTCGCACAACGTATTCGAGTCGCAGCAGATCGTCGCCGCCGCCCGCAAATACAACCGCATCGTCCAGCAGGGCAGCCAGAGCCGCTCCTCTCCGGCGCTGCGCGAGGCCGTCGATCGGCTGACGGAGGGCGAGTTCGGCGAGGTCTACATGGCGCGCGGCCTTTGCTACAAGTGGCGCGACGGGATTGGCAAGTACCCGGACGGCCCGATGGCGCCCGGCGAGAAATTCAAGCTCACGTACGGCGCGACCTCGGACGAGCCGACCTACGACGCCGCGTATCTCAAGCAGGTGGCCTACGACCTCTGGCTCGGCCCGGCGCCGAAGCGCGAGTTCAACCGCAACCGCTTCCACTACAACTGGCACTGGTTCTGGGACTACGGCAACGGCGACCTCGGCAACCAGGGGATCCACGAAGTGGACATCGCGCGCTGGGGCCTCGGCGTCACGCATCCGACCAAGGTCAGCACCATCGGCGCCAAGTTCATGTTCGACGACGCGCAGGAGACGCCCAACACCCTGTCGGCCTCGTTCGAGTTCGATGTCGCCGGCAAGAAGAAGATGATGACGTTCGAGGTGCGGCACTGGATCTCGCCGCACGAAGCGGGCATCAACGGCGACCGGCCCGGCAACACGATCGGCAATCAGTTCTACGGATCGAAGGGCTACCTCGTCATCGACAACTACAACAAGTACTACTCGTTCCTGGGCAAGGAACAGACGCCCGGACCGACCGCGACCAAGGGCGACACGCACTGGGCCAACTTCATCGACGCCGTCCGCAGCCGCAAGCGGCAGGATCTGAACGCGGAATGCGAGGAAGGCGCGCTGTCGTGCAACCTGATGCATTTGGCGAACATCAGCTACCGCCTCGGTCGGACCATCAATTGGGATGCGAAGACGCTGACCTGCGTCGGTGATCCCGAGGCGAACAAGATGTTGACGCGGGCGTACCGCGCGCCGTTCGTCGTGCCCAAGAACGTCTGAGTCTGCGAGGGGCCGGCTAAAGCCGGCCCCTCCTGCCGCTTCCTAGCTGTTGTCGCCGTCGAGGAGGCCTCCCAGTCCGCCCAGAATCGACCCCTCCTCGCGGCCGCCTCGGAGCATGCCGGGGGCGGCCGAGACAATGCGGTTGGCGAGCCGGCTCAACGGCAGCGACTGCAGCCAGATCTTGCCCGGCCCGCGCAGCGTCGCGAAGAACAGCCCTTCGCCGCCAAACAGCGCCGTCTTGACCTTGCCGACGTACTCGATGTCGTAACTCACGGTCGGCTGCATGGCGACGATGCAGCCGGTGTCGACGCGGATCAGTTCGCCCGCCGCGAGCGTCCGCTCCTGCAACATCCCGCCCGCGTGGACGAAGGCCCAGCCGTCGCCCTGAAGGCGCTGCATGATGAAGCCCTCGCCGCCGAACAGGCCCACACCCAGCTTCTTCTGAAACGCGATGCCGATACTCACGCCCTTCGCCGCCGCCAGGAACGAATCCTTCTGCGCGATCAGTTCGCCGCCGATGTCCGCCAGGTGCACGGGGACGATGCGGCCAGGATAAGGCGCGCCAAAGGCGATGCGACGCTTCTGGGTGGATCGATTGAGAAAGACCGTCATGAAGAGCGACTCACCGGTGAGCAGACGCTTGCCGGCGCCCATCAGCGCGCCCAGGAATCCGCTCTGCTTCTGCGATCCGTCGCCGAAGATCGTTTCCATCTCGATGCCGTCGTCCATGTACATCATGCCGCCCGCTTCGGCCACGGTCGCCTCATTCGGGTCGAGCTCCACTTCGACGTACTGCAAATCCTCGCCGATGATCCGGTATTCGATTTCGTGCATGCCTGCCATTCGTTTCGCTCCCTTGTCGTGTGACGTGAGCAATTGAATCTCAGTTCGCGCACCAGGGACAAGGTCCCCCGAGCCATTGACACCCGGCCCGAGCGCGTCGCGCGAAGACAGCCGGCCCGGGGCGTGGGGGTGGCGGGCCGGCGCTACGGCATCAGGCGCACGATCCGCTCCGGCTCGTCGCCCATCCATTCCGGATGACCGGCCGTGCCGTCGAAGATCGATGAGGTTTTGAACGGCTCGAAGCGGCCGGTGGCGGCCGCCTTTGCCGTCTTCCGCCGCAGCGCCGTGATCGCGGTCTTCGAGAGCGGACGAAACGTCCGCGCGGCCCTGCACGCCTGATCGAGTACCTTCATCGAGTCGATGCCGGTGATGACGACCGAGGTCGGCAACGTGAGTGCGTACTGCAGGCAGGTGATCGCCGACGCGGTGCGCGATTTCAGAATGATGCCGTTGGCGAGCGGCTTCATGCCGAGGACGCCGATCTTCTGTTTGACGAGCGCGGGCAGCACGAGTTTTTCGAAGCTGCGGTAGTGCGCGTCCATGACGTTGAGCGGCATCTGCACGGCGTCGAACGTGAAGCCGTGCGCCGCAGCGACGCCGAGCATGTACAGGTGAATCTGCGGGTCCTTGTGGCCGGTGAAGCCGATGAATCGCAGCTTGCCGGCCAGGCGCGCCTTCACCAGCGCGCCGTGCGCGCCCTCGCGATCGAAGATGCGGTGCGGATCCTCGTAACGAATGATTTCGTGGTGCTGAACGAGATCGATACAGTCGGTCTTCAGCCGCCGGAGTGACTGATCGAGCTGCCGGGTCGCTTCCTTCGCGGACCGGCCGTCGATCTTCGTCATGAGAAATGCTTTCGAACGGTAACCGTCACGGAGCGCCCGGCCCATTCGCGTCTCGCTCGCGCCGTCGTTGTAGTCCCAGCAGTTGTCGAGGAACGTAATCCCGCGATCGATCGCGGTGCGCACGATCCGGTCGGCGAGCCGCGCGTTGACCCCGGGGAGCGCCAGGTGCCAGCCGCCGAGGCCGATGGCCGAGACGCGTTCGCCCGTCCTCCCGAGGGGGCGGGTGGGAATGTCGGACATGGTGCCTCCAGTCTAGATCGGGCCGCGCCGGATCACTGTCCGTTGGTCCGGTTTCCTCGCGGTTCGGTTCGCAACCCGAGCCGCGCGACGATGAGCTCGCGGCTCACAATCCGAGCCGCGCTACGAAAATGCCGCGCTACGAAATGCGGGCTACGATTCGGCCGAGACAGCGGCAATCAGCGCTTTGATGTAACCGAAGGCGAAGGCGAAGCCCTGATTGCTGTCGACGCCGGGGACGTTCGGGACGTGGTCGGGCATCATCATGCCGTCGTAGCCGACTTCCTTGTAGACGCGCATCGCTTTCAGCATGTCCACACTGCCGTTGTCGATGAACGTCTCGCGGAAATTGAGGAAGCCGCCCTCGATGTTGCGGAAGTGCACACTGAAGATCTTCCGGCGCGTGCCGAAGTAGCGGATGACGTCGAAGATCTCCTGGCCGGGCCGCTCGAGTTGCTCGGAGACCGTGCCCTGGCAGAAGTTGAGCCCGTGGTACGGGCTCTCCTTGATCGACACGAAGCGCTTCAGTCCGTCCACTGAGCCGAGAACGGCATCGACGCCGCGCCAGCCGGTACTTTTAGGCACGCCTGGATCCTGAGGGTGACATCCCATCCGCACCTTGTATTCCTCCGCGACGGGCACGACGCGCTCGAGAAAGTGCGTGATGCGTTCCCAGTACGTGTCGGCATCCACCTTGCCGGCGATCGTGAGCGGCGGGTCCTGTTTCGCGTTGGCATAGATGAATTCGCTGTAGCGCGCGCCGCCGCGGCCGGGCGCCGTGCCCGATCGCGGGATGCCGATGATCGTGAAGTTGTACTTGACCTGAAAGATGCCCGCGCGGGCGCAGTTGCGGATCATCTGGCAGATCTCGTCGATGCTGCGGTCGCGGTCCGGGCCCGGACCGAGAAAGATCGCCGGCATCTCCGCGCGGGAGATCTCGACCGAGCTCATCGGCAGCGGCACCATGTCGAGCGAGATGCCGAACGACGCCACGCGATCGCGCAGCCGCGACAGCCCCTCTACCGACCACGCCTCGTCCAGCTTCGCCGACGGCAGCCGGCTGCAGATGTTGTTGACGCCGAAGGCCGCGAACGCACGGAGCAGGTCGTCCGAGTCGCCGTTCTGCGTGCCGACCTTCATCCGCGCGGCCGGGCCCGGCGCGGCCGCCGCCGCCGGTCGTGCCGGCGACTGCGCGATCTGCGCGGAGACCACCGATTCGGCTAGCGCGCCGATCGACACGCCGGAACCCGCCAGCTTGACGAACTCACGTCGATGCATGCGCGCCTCCAATCGACTCAGTGCGTAGTCGCGTATCGCGCGAGTGTAGCAAGATAGGGGATGGCCATGCCGGGGACAGTCGAACTGGGTCTCGACACGTTCGGAGACGTCACGATCGACGGCGAGGGCCGCCCGATCTCGCAGGCCCAGGCGCTCCGCGACGTCGTCACTGAAGCGGTCCTCGCCGATCAGGTCGGCGTGGACGCGTTCGGCGTCGGCGAACACCATCGCCGCGACTTTTCGGTTTCCGCACCGGAAGTGGTGCTCGCCGCCATCGCCGGCAAGACCAGTCGCCTCATTCTCGGCTCGGCGGTGACCGTCCTCAGCACGGACGATCCCGTGCGCGTCTTCCAGCGGTTCTCCACGCTGAATGCCGTCTCGAACGGCCGGGCGGAGGTCATCCTCGGGCGCGGATCGTTTACTGAGTCGTATCCGCTCTTTGGCTACGACCTGGCGCGCTACGAGGAACTGTTCGAAGACAAGCTCCGGCTCTTCGCCGAGCTGATCAAGCTGGGACCGGTCACCTGGACCGGCACATCGCGCGCGCCGATTACCGGCCAGGTCGTGTACCCGCCGATTGAAACCGGCACGCTTCGCACGTGGGTAGGGGTCGGCGGCAGCCCGGATTCGGTCGTGCGGGCCGCGCGGTACGGCCTGCCGCTGACGCTCGCGATCATTGGCGGCAACCCGCGGCGCTTCAAGCCGTACGTCGATCTGTACCACGAGTCGCTCGCCCGCTTCGGCAAGCCCACGCAGCCGGTGGCCGTGCACTCACCTGGCCACATCTCCGCAACCGACGAGCAGGCCCGAAACGAATTGTGGCCGCATTACCAGCGGATGATGAGCCGGATCGGCGCTGAGCGCGGCTGGCCACCCGTCGATCGCGACCATTTCGAACGCGAGGCCGCACCCGACGGCGCGCTGTGCGTCGGATCGCCGGAGACTGTCGCGGCCAAGATCGTCAGGACTGTCCAGACCCTGGGACTCTCGCGATTCGACCTGAAGTACAGCAACGGGACCCTGCCGCACGGGACGATGATGACGAGCATCGAGCTCTTCGGGACCAAGGTCGCGCCGCGCGTGCGCGAGCTGCTCGGCTAGAGCGGCGCTGACCCCAACGGTGTAGCATGCGCACATGCTCAAGGACGTGTCCCGCCGTGAGTTCCTCGCGCTGGCCGGGGCCGCCGCGACGTCGCCGACCTGGCTGGACGCGGGCGCGGCCGTTCCCAGGCAGGGCGGGACGGTACAGGACGTCATGGCGCGCGTCCTCGAGCGCCTGCCTGCCGTGACGACGCCCAATCCCGTCGATGGACTGAAGGCCGGCCGCGCCGACCTCGTCGTCAAGGGCATTGCGACCACCGCGATCGCCTCGGCGGACGCCATCCGCCGTGCCGCGGATCGCGGACGCAATCTCGTCATCACGCTCGAACCCACGTTCTACGCGCGCGCCGATGCCGCCTCGCCGGAGAACCGCGCGACCGATGCGGTCTTCGCGGCCAAACGTGCGCTCATCGCCGACCTCGACGTCGCGGTGTGGCGGCTCCGCGATCGCTGGTTCGCGCGCCGGCCCGACCCGATGCTCGAAGGGCTGGTCGAGACGCTCGACTGGAAACGGTATCAATCAGAGACGGCGCCCCATCGCGTCGTGCTGCCCGAGACGACGCTCCGCGAGGTCGTGGCGCACGTGGAGCGCCAACTCGGCGCCCGGGCGCTGCGCGTCGTCGGTGCGGCGGATCTCCGCGTGAGCCGGATCGTCCTCAGTCCCGGCCCGTCGGCGCCGGCGATGACGTTCGGCAATCTGGCGACCGCCGACGTGATCCTCGCCGGCGAACCGCGCGAGTGGGAAGGGGTCGAGTACGTCCAGGACACGATCACGGCCGGCGGCGCCAAGGCGATGATTCTCGCGGGTCGCCTCCTCACCGAGGGCCCCGGCATGCGCGTCATGGCGGCCTGGCTCACGAGCCTTCTGCCCGGGACGCCGGTGGAGGTGCTGCCGACTTTCGATCCGTACTGGCGCCCGATCGTGGCATGAGCGACCTGATGATCGAGACCCCTCAGACCGGCAGGCCAACCGCGCGCCAGATCGTGGACCGCATCAAAGCGGCACTCGCCGCGCTTGGCGTCAACTGGCGCGCAGAGACGGTGGATACCTTCAAGGCCGGGGATCCGGACACCCCTGTCAGAGGCATCGCGACGACGTTCATGGCGACGTTCGACGCGATTCAGCGCGCCTCAGCGGCGGGCGCGAACTTCGTGATCTCGCACGAACCGACGTTCTACAACCACCTGGACGTGACGACGTCATTCGCCGATGATGCGACGTTCCGCGCGAAGATGGCGTTCATCGAGGCCCACCAGGTCGTCATCTTCCGCTTTCACGATCACTGGCACGCGCGGCGTCCCGACGGCATGCGCGTCGGCATCCTGCGGGCCCTCGGTTGGCCCGAGGCGCCGGGGACCGTCGTCCTGCCGCCGATGACGCTGCGTGAGCTCGCCGCGGACATTCAAAAGAAGCTCGGCACGCGGGCGATGCGCGTCGTCGGCAATCCGGATGCGCGCGTCAGCCGCGTCATCGTCGGGCTCGGTTACGGGAACCCTCCGCTCAACGCCGATCTGGACGTGGTGGTCACCGGCGAGTACCAGGAGGCCGACAGCGCGTGGGACAACCCGGCCTACGCGCTGGATGCCACGACCTTCGGTCAGGCGAAGGGTCTGATCGTGCTCGGCCATGAAATGAGCGAAGGCTTCGGCATGGACGAGTGCGCGACGTGGCTGCGGACGATCGTGTCCGACGTGCCGGTCGCGTTCATCCGTGCCGGCGAGCCGTTCTGGTCGCCGCCGCAGCGGACTCTGCTAAAGTAAGCGGACCCTCCCGTTCGCGCTCCCCGTGGGCCTGACCGCCCGCTCAGGCCGCACCACCTCGCTCCCCCAAGGGCAAGACCAAACCCTCGTGGAGGAGGATGCCCATGCACGTAGCTCGCCTTCTCGCAGCCGCGCTGTCTTCGCTGCTGCTGTTCAACGCCCCGGCCGCGGCCGACGATGACGTCGTGACGCGCTGGAACAGCGCGGCACTCGCTGCCATCCGCGTCGAGCGAACGTCGCCGCCCGTCGCCTCGCGCGCCCTCGCCATTCTGCACACCTCGATCTTCGATGCGATCAACGGGATCGCGCGCGCCTACGAGCCCTACCGGGTGCCGAGTTACACGGTGCCGGCGACCGCATCGATGGACGCCGCCGCCAGCGCGGCCGCGCACCGCGTCCTTCTCGCGCTGTTTCCCGCCCAGGCGACGATGTTCGATTCGTTGTACGCCGCGCTGCTCGAGCCGATTCCGGACAGCCCGCAGAGAACGCAGGGGATCGAGTGGGGCGAAGCGGTCGCGACGAAGATCCTCGTCTGGCGGAGCCTCGATCGATCCGGGACCCTGGTTGCGCCTCCGGCGAACACCGGGCCCGGCGCCTGGATCCCGACGCCGCCAGGGTTCGTGCCGTACCTCGTGCCTCAATGGGGGCACGTCACGCCCTTCGCTCTGGAGCACGGTTTTGACTTCCGTCCCCCGGGCCCACCGGCGCTCGACAGTGCGACCTACGCGCGTGACTTCAACGAGGTGAAAGCCCTCGGCGCCGGTGTGGGATCGAGCCGGACCGACGAGCAGAGTCTGATCGCGCTCTTCTGGGCCGACGGGGCGGGCACCGAGACGCCGGCCGGTCACTGGAACACGATCGCGCGGGAGGTGAGCGATCATCTGGATACGCCATTGCTGGAGCGGGCACGGCTCTTTGCCCTGCTCAACGTGGCGCTGGCCGATGCGGCGATCTGCGCGTGGGACGCAAAGTACACGTTTGCGTTCTGGCGTCCGGTCACGGCGATCCGGAACGGCGATCTCGACGGCAACGATGAGACTGAGGTTGATCCAGGCTGGAGCTCCTTCATCGTGACGCCGCCGTTTCCGGACTATGTCTCCGGCCACAGCACGTTCAGCGGCGCCGCGGCGACGGTGCTCGCGGTTTTCTACGGCACCGACGATGTTGGATTCACGGCGATGTCCGATTTTCTGCCTGGGGTCACCCGCGAGTTCACCAGCTTCTCGCAGGCCGCCGCCGAAGCGGCGATGAGCCGGCTGTACGGCGGGATTCACTTTCGATCGGCCAACGAGGACGGGCTGCGCGCGGGCGTTCAGATTGGAGCGTGGGTCACGGCGAACGTGATGCCGGCGCGCGACTGACACCGGGCGCGCGCGCCGGCACGAGGACACGAACAAGAGACACGCCTGCGACCGTGATACTGTGCCCGGCCAACTATGTTTCGCGGTGTCGTTCGCGTCGTCTTCATCATCGTCGTTCTTGTTACAGCGGTTCCCGCGTCAGGGCAGGTCAGCACGGACGGGCGGGTCTGGACCGGGGTTGGATTTCAGGGCCGGCTTGCGGAGCGCTCACCGTGGCGCTGGTCTCTCGAATCGCAAATCAGAACGCGCGACGGCGTTCACGCGGTGGATGTCTTTCTGATCCGGTTCGCCATGGGGCGCGATCTGACGAGCCGCAGCCACGTCGGCGGCGGCTATACCAACTCGACCATGTTTCCGATCGCCGGTGAGGCGCTCACCGAGCACCGCGCGTTTCAGCAGTACATCTGGACCGGCCGTGCCGGGACGTCGTCGGTCGCCATCCGAACGCGCTTCGAAGAGCGTTTCAGCGAGGGCAACAACCAGGCTGCGTTTCGGCTCCGGCAGCAGGTCAGGTACACGCGGCCGTTCGCCGGCTATCCGCGATTCGCCCTGATCGCCTATGAAGAATGGTTCGTCCACACGAACGGGACGAATCGGTATGCGCGCGGATTCGACCAGAATCGCGCGTTCGGCGGCGTCGCCCGGACGATCACGCCGCGGGTCCGCCTCGAGATCGGGTACCTCAATCAGTACACCAACAGCCACGTCGGACCTGACCGCATGAACCACGTTCTCTACGCGGTCGCGAACACGACCTTCTGAAACGACATCGTTCTTCTGGCCCGCGGCGGTAAGATGGGGGCATGGCCGCGTACGTTCTGCGCGTGAACGGCCGGACCCACCGCATCGAAGGGGAGCCAGGCGACAGCCTGCTCTCGGTGCTCCGGTACGACCTGGGTCTCACCGGCAGCAAGTTCGGGTGCGGCGAGGGGTACTGCGGCGCGTGCACCGTGCTCGTCGGCGGCCAGCCCACGCGCTCGTGCACGTTCCGCCTCGCCGGCCTCACCGACAAACCCATTACCACGATCGAAGCGATCGCCCAGAACGGCCGGTTGCATCCCGTGCAGGAAGCGTTTCTCGAGGCCGAGGCCTTTCAGTGCGGCTACTGCACGCCTGGCATGGTGATGGCCGTGATTGGCTTGCTCGATCAGAATCCGAATCCGTCGGCGGCCGACATCGCAAAAGTGCTCGACCGCAACGTGTGCCGCTGCGGGACCTATCCGCGCATCGTGCGTGCGATCGAGCTCGCGGCGGAGAAACTGCGAGCGCGCCGTGGCTGATGCGCCCTTGACCTTCGAGCCCGAACGCTACGAGCTTGCCGAGCCGCCGCGGTACGCGTTCGAGCCGCTCGAAGTCGACCGCCGTGAGTTCCTCCGTCTCTTCTCCGCCGTCGGCGGCGGGCTGATCGTGATCGCGTCCGTGCCGATGTCCGCGCAGCAGGAGAGCGGCCGCGCCCAGACTGGACGAGAAGGCACGGGCGACGTCAGCGCCTGGATTCACATCGACGAGCGCGGGCGCGTCACCGCCTACACCGGCAAGGTCGAGATCGGGCAGAACATCCGAACGTCACTGTCGCAGGTTGTCGCCGACGAACTGCGCGTCGCGCTGGACGCGATCACGTTCGTCATGGCCGACACCGATCTCACGCCGGTCGATCAGGGCACGTTCGGTTCGCGCACCACGCCGACGATGGCGCCGCAGCTGGCGCGGGCGGCGGCCACGGCCCGGGAGATGTTGATCGATCAAGCCGCGGCCGCATGGCAGGTCGATCGGGCGTCGCTCCGTGCGGCGGAGGGCAAGGTCATCGCCCCAAGCGGCCGATCGATGTCGTACGGCGAGCTCACCGCAGGAAAGCGGCTCGCCGGCCGCGTCACCGGCGAGGCCGCACCGCGCGATCGCTGGACGCTGCGCGGGACGCCCGTGCGAAAAGTGCAGGGACGCGACTTCGTCACCGGCGCGCACGCCTACACGCCCGACCTGGTGCGTCCGGACATGCTGTTCGGCTGCGTCGTGCGGCCGCCGGCCTACGGCGCGAAGCTCCGCAGCGTCGACGAGACGGCCGCGCGCGCGATGGCGGGCGTGACGGTTGTCCGCGACGGCGAGTTCCTCGGCGTGGTCGCCCCGAGCGATCGCGCCGCCCGGCGCGCGGCCGCCGCGCTCAAGACCGACTGGGCGCCGGCGCCGGCGCAACCCAATACGGACACGATTTACGACCATCTGAAGAAGACGGCCGCGCCGGGTGGCGGCGGCGGACGCGGCGGCGGATCTCGACCGGCGGGTGACGTCACGGCGGCCCGCGCCGGCGCCGCGCGCTTGTTCGAGGCGAGTTACCGCATCCCGTACATCGCCCACGTGCCGCTCGAGCCACGCGCGGCGGTCGCCGAGTGGGCCGACGGCAAGGTGACGGTCTGGACCGGAACGCAGCGCCCCTTCGGCGTGCGCGGCGAGGTGGCGGCGGCGTTTTCGCTCGCTGAAGATCGCGTTCGCGTGGTCGTGCCCGACATGGGCTCAGGCTATGGCGGCAAACACACTGGTGAGCAGGCGGTCGAGGCGGCGCGGTTGGCGCGCGCCGCGAAGCGTCCCGTGAAGCTCGTCTACCGCCGCGACGAGGAATTCGCCTGGGGCTACTTCCGGCCCGCCGGCGTCATCGACATCACGGCCGCCGTCGACGGGTCGGGACGCCTCACGCTGTGGGAGTTCGACAATTGGAACTCCGGGAATTCCGGCCTGCCGACGCCGTACGCGGTCGCCAACAAGCGCGAAGCGTTTCACAATTCCGACTCGCCGCTCCGGCAAGGCTCCTATCGGGGACTGGCGGCGACGGCCAATCACTACGGGCGAGAGATGCACATGGACGCGGTCGCGCGCGCGCTCGGCGTGGACGCTGTCGCGTTCCGGATGAAGCACCTGGACGACGCGCGGATGCGGGCGGTGCTGACGGCGGCGGCCGACAAGTCGGGGTGGCCGCGCGCGTCGCAGCCGGGGCGAGCGCTCGGCATCGCCTGCGGTACTGAAAAAGGCAGCTACATCGCCACTGCTGTGGAGGTCGCCCCGGCGGCCGGCGGCTTCGTCGTCACGCGCATCGTCGCCGTCTTCGAGTGCGGGGCCATCGTCAATCCGGACGGACTGCGCAATCAGGTCGAGGGATCGATCGTGCAGGGTCTCGGCGGCGCGCTCTTCGAGCGGATCCGGTTCGCCGACGGCCAGCTCCAGAATGGCACGATGGCCGAATACCGCGTGCCCCGGTTCAAAGACGTGCCGCCGATCGAGATCGTCCTCCTCGATCGTCCTGATCTTCCCTCGGCCGGCGCCGGCGAGACGCCGATCGTCTGCGTCGCGCCGGCGATCGGCAGCGCCGTGCGCGCCTTCGGCACGGTCAAGACCGAGCTCCCCGTGACTCTGGACTCAGCACCCGCTTAGCGCGGAACCTCAGCCGCGCCGACAGGCGTCTCGAGGTGTCGATGTTTGCCGTCGATCATGCGGCCACGGCGCTGCTCGTCAAACGCCGATGGCCATCCGCTCCGCTGGCGCCGGTGTTGATCTCCGTCCAGGCGATGGAGCTCGCGTGGGTGGCCTGCAACTATCTCGGGATCGAACGGACCACGACCGAACCGGTCGTTCGAAGCGTCGCCGACATCCACCTTGCGTCAATTCCGTACTCGCACTCGGTCGGGACGGCCGTGGCGGCGGCGGTCGTGGCGTGGCTGGTGATCGCCAAAGGCTTCGGCAAGTCCACGCTCGGCCTTGCGGTCGGCTTCGGTATCTTCTCGCACCTGGTGCTCGATGTCGTCACGCACGCTCCGGACATTGCGCTGTGGCCGGGTGTGGCGTCACCGATGCTGGGTCTCGGACTCTACAGTGCGGCGCCGTTGCTGGCGTTCTTCGTCGAGATGGCGTACGGGCTGTTCTGCTGGTGGGTCTACCGAGGCGGATCGGGTCTTCTCGCGTTCGTGGTGCTCGGCAATCTGGCGAATCTGTCCTTCCTGTCCCCGACCATCCCGGGACCAGAGCAGTATCTCGCGCAGAAGCCGATGCTAGTCGTCAGCCTCATCTTCGTCCAGATCGTCGTGACCCTCGCCCTGGTCTGGGTGCTCGCGCGCGTCAATCCCGGTGGCGCTAACGCTCGCGCCTTGGATCGTCGTCATCAGGATCGATCGTCAGATCGGCGTCACGCGGACCGGTCTCGAGACTGATCACTTCGGCTTCGTCGAGCGTTTCTTGCGGCGTCGCCGTACTCTCGCCGCGCACCGCGGCGTCGTATCCCCGATTCTGTTCCGGCCGATCCTGTACGTCGTCCGGAAGTTCCTGACCGCCGCGGCGACGCGCTGGCTGTGTGTCATTCGGGCGCTGTTTCATGGCAGTGTCCTCATCCGGTTCTCCCCTAGCAAGCAAGAGCTGGGCCGAGGCGGAACGGCACCGGCTGCGCCAGCGTGGCGGACATCCGCCACACTCTGAGCCTTCAGAGGGATCGAATAGGAACCGCCACCGCGGCGACGTTACTTGATCATGCGCGCCGCGGTGATCGCATCGCCGAGTTCCAGCCGATCGACGACGTCCATGCCGCGCACGACGCGGCCGAGCGCGGTGAAGTTGCCTTCGTTGTGCGGCTGCGGCGTCTGGCCGAGGGTGTAGCCGGGCCGCCCGGTGTCGAGGCCCGCGGACGCCCAGCTTAGATTCGCGCGTGTGAGGCCGAACAGGCCGACTTCGTCGCGGAGGCGCGGCGCACCGGGAATCGTCCGCTGCTGGGCGACGAAGTTCGGCACGACGCGGCCGAACTCGGTGCCGATGATCGTCCTGGTCTCGACTGAGACAATCAGATACTCGAGCCCGAGCGGAGCATCGCCCGGGTACAGCTCGATCTCGATCTCACCTTTTGGCGTCGTCCAGACCGTGCGTGGTTTGGCCGCACCGTTGTAGTCGGGGACGACCCAGCGTTCGACGATGCGCCGGTAATCGGCTTCAGTGAGCGCCGGAGCGGATGGCGGTGTGGCCGGCGCCGGCGCCGGCCCGGCCGGCTCAGCCGGAAGCTCGGCGAGCAGGGCGGCGCCGCGATCGCCAAGACGCTGCAAAGCCGTCCGGCCGGCCGATCGAACGACCAGGCTTTTCTCGTGCGCGAGCGCGGCCGCCAGCTCGAGCGCCGCATCGGGGGCAAGGGTGATGAGCGGCGTCAGCACGGTCATTCTCAGAGCGTTGGGGCGTGACGCGGCGCCGGCGGCGGCCAGCGGGCCGGCAAGCTCCGCCTTACGCGATTCGAATCGCGGGTTGGCGAGTCCTTCCGCCGCCGAGATGGCAATCCAGCTGTCGTCCGATCCGAGCGCCGCCACTCCGACCGCGAACGAGGCATCGTCCGTGTACGTGAGCAACGCGCGCAGCGCTTCGGTCCGGACGCGGCGGTCCGGATCCTTCGCGACGATCTCGCGCAGCTTCGCGGATGTCGCCGCGGCATCGAGTCCCGCCGCGCCGATGGCCGGTGCGGTGAGCCGCCGTACTGCCCAAGACCGGACGTCGCCGGAGGCATCGTCGGCCATCGTGAGGAAGTGCGGCGCCGCCGCCGGCTGATTCGGGCGGAACAGCGCCCAGGCGGCACGCCAGCGCACTTCGGCGTCAGGCGAGCTGACCCACCGCACGATGGGCGTGATGTCGTCGCGCGTGGTGAAGCGGCCGATTGACAGCAGCGCTTCGCCGACGACGGGCGCGGTGACTGAGTCGACGGCCGCGGTCGTGAGGTAGGCGGCCAGCGCCGCGCGCGCCTCGGGCACTTGGATCTTGCCGAGCGAACGCGCCGCCTCGTGCGCGACGGCGGGCGAGCTCGGCGCTGCGGCCAGCGCCTCGACCAGCCAGCCGATCGCCTCGGCATCCTTCAGCTGTCCGTAGGCGAAAGCCACAGTGGCTCGAACATCCGGATCGGCATCTTGCCGTGCGGAGGCCAGCAACGCGCGTCCCGCGGCATTCGCAATGCGGCCAATCGCGAGCGCAGCGCGGCGCCGGACTTCCGGATGCGCCGACTTCACCATGCGCGCGATCTCCGGCTCATTGAGCTCGCGTTTATCTTCGAACATCACGAGCTTCGTGAGGTCCGCGACGTCAGCCGGAGCCAGCGGGCGACGAGAAGGCGCGCTGGTCTGAGCCGGGAGAGCGGCTGAGAGGCCGGAGAGGAGCACGAGAACGGGCACGGTCAGTCGTCGAATCACGTCGTAAGAATAGCCGTTCACGCCGGGACCGCATAGGATGCTGCTGAGCAGTATGGGACGCCGCGCTGTCCTCACCGTGATCGCGGCGCTTGCCGTCCTGGCGGGCGGGTGCGGCCGTTCCGCGGCACCGCCCGCGGCGGTCACCTTCAACAAGGACATCGCGCCGATCGTGTTCGCGAACTGTGCGCCGTGCCATCGGCCTGGAGAAGCGGCGCCATTTTCGTTGCTGACGTACGCCGATGTCGTCAAACATGCCGACGACATCGCCGACCGGACGCGCGAGCGGCACATGCCGCCGTGGCTGCCGGAGCCGGGCGAGTTCCCGCTCGTGGGCGAGCGGCGGCTGCGCGAGGATCAGATTGCGGCGATCCAGCGCTGGGTGAGCAGCGGTCAGATCGAAGGGAATCCTGGCGATCTGCCGAAGGCGCCGGTGTGGCCTGAGGGCTGGCAGCTCGGCCAGCCGGACGTCGTGCTCACGCCGGCGCGGCCGTATCGGGTGAGTCCCGGCAGCGACGACGTGTATCGCAACCTGGTGATCCGCACGACGCTCGAGTCAGGCGCATTCGTGCGCGCGGTCGAGTTCAGGACAGGCGGCGCGCCGATTCACCACGCGGTCATCCGCGTGGACCGGACGCCGGCGTCGCGGCGCCGCGACGGCGAAGATGGCCAGCCGGGATTCGAGGGCATGGCCTGGCAGAACGTGCAGGATCCGGACGGCCACTTCATCGGCTGGGCACCCGGTCGCGGACCAATCGTGACGCCGGACGGCATGCCGTGGCGGCTCGATCGCGGCGCCGATCTGGTCGTCGAAGTCCACGTGCTGCCGTCGAAAACGCCGCTCACGATTCAACCAACGGTAGGGCTGTTTCTGACGCGGTCGCCGCCGGTGCAGACGCCGGTGGCGGTCAAGATGGGATCGAAGCTGATCGACATTCCCGCCGGTCAGCGAGACTACGTCGTCACCGACACGTACGAGCTGCCGGTGCCGGTGAATCTGCTGAGCGTGTACCCGCACGCGCACTATCTCGGCAAGGAAATGATCGCGACGGCGACGCTCCCGGACGGGACCGTCAAATCCCTTATCCACATCAAGCAGTGGAACTTTCACTGGCAGCAGGATTATCGCTACGTCACGCCGATCGCGCTGCCGAACGGGACGAAGCTGTCGATGCGTTACACGTTCGACAATTCGGAGGCGAACGAGGACAACCCGCACCACCCGCCGGTCCGGGTCCGGGCCGGACCGCGATCGACCGACGAGATGGCGGAGCTCGGGCTGCAGCTTGTGGCGAAGTCGCCCGAGGAGGCGGCGCGGCTCGCGCAGTCGTTCGACGAGCGCGAGCTGCTGGCCAACGTGGCGATGGCCGAGCTGCGCGTCCGCGAGGAGCCCAACCGGGCCGAGTACCAGGCGTTCCTCGGCGGCAGCTACGTCGAGGCCGGGCGGTTCGCCGACGCGATCCCTCCGCTCGAAGCAGCGCTGCGGCTGAAGGACCAATCGGCGGGGACGTCCAACTATCTCGGCGTCGCGCTGATGGCGGAGGGCCGTCTCGCCGAGGCCGTGAAGCACTTCCAGCGCGCGGCGACGCTGGGTCCGCGCGACGAGCGCATCCACTTCAATCTTGGGAACGCACTCGGCGGACTGGGACGGGCGGCCGAAGCGGCCGCGGCGTACGAACGCGCGCTCGCCGTCAACCCCGACTTTCCAGATGCGCACGTCAATCTCGGCCTGCTGCTGTTCTCGCGCGGACGACCCAACGACGCCATCGCCCACTACGAGCGCGCGGTTGCGCTCAGTCCGGACTCGGCCGTGATTCACAACAACCTGGGCGGCGCGCTCGCCTCGATGGGCCGCTTCCGCGAGGCGCTCCAGCACGTGCAGCGCGCGCTCCAGATCGATCCCCGCTACGCGCCGGCGCTCGACAACCTCAAACGGATACAGATGATCAATCGATGATGGTTAATGAGGCAATGGGGCAATGAGGCAATGGGGCAATACGAACGCTTGTCTTTGTTGGCCCAGTTGATGAACGCGGGCCAGCAGGACAAGTGCTTGTATTGCCCCATTGCCCCATTGCCAAATTGCCCCATTAACGATCGTCAGTTCAATTGGGTTGGTAGATCTGAATCAGGTTGCCGCACGTGTCCGAGAAGACGGCGATCGTGACCGGCCCCATCTTCGCGGGCTCGCGCAGGAACGCGACGCCGCGCTCCTTCAGTTGCATGTGCTCTCTGGCGATGTCGGCGACCTCGAACGCGGCGACCGGGATGCCCTGCGCGAACATCGCTTCCTGAAACGCGCGCCCGGCCGGGTTGGCGTTGGGCTCGAGCGCGAGCTCGACGTCGTTCGGGCCTTCGGGCGACGTCACCGTAATCCACCGGTACTCGCCAACGGGAATGTCGTGCTTTTTCTTGAATCCGAGGACGTCCGTGTAGAACGTCAGCGCCTTGTTCTGGTCATCGACCATGATGCTCGTGAGCTTGATGCGCATCGTGTGCCTCGCCTCCGCCAATCAACGCCCGGTGAGTCTGACAGACTGGCGGCGCGGGCGCTTCTCGAAAACTGCGAAACGACCATGCGGGCAGGCCGGCCATGAGGCTGAGGCAGCCCGGCGTGAGATCCGGCGGCAGGATGCCCGGCACTTGAATGAGCGTACGCATTCGCCGCCGGTACGCCGACGGCGTCACCCCGATGCGGCGGGTGAAGAGATCGCTGAAACTCCCGAGACTCGAAAAACCGACATCGAGACAGACGTCCGTCACCGAGTGCCCGCCGACGGCCAGCAGCCGCTTGGCGTGATCCAGACGTGACTGAATCCTGAACTGGTGTGGGGTGACGCCGAACACCGCCTCGAACTGGCGAATGAAGTGAAACGGCGAGATCGCGATCTCGCGCGCGATGTCGTCGATGGACGGGCTCCGTTCGGATACGTCGGCCAGCACTTCGCGGGCGCGGGCGAGACGGGCAAACAGATCGGGTTTCTTGATCAATTCCCATCCATATTAATCGGTACGGCAGACGTAAAGCGGGTCGGCCTTCGACCCGCCGGGTCGCGGCTCATGACCCGAGCCGCGCGACGGCCAGCGGGTCAGGCGGCTGTATTGCCTCATTGCCTCATTGCCCCATTGCCCCATT
>Ga0111538_10000603_pt1 | contig 48669 bp, 34 predicted proteins | sample SoiMethybrSBSTD1_FD_79669 | JGI IMG/M metagenome (GOLD analysis project Ga0111538, IMG submission 79669) | Bulk soil microbial communities from a Populus tree surrounding site in Tennessee, USA - Soil MetaG P. TD hybrid SBSTD1 (version 2)... | ecosystem: Environmental > Terrestrial > Soil >... | reverse complement strand
GGTCGAGCGCACGGTCAGCATCGTGCGCCAGATCGCGTCGGGCCTCGGCGCGGCGCATGAAGCGGGCGTCGTCCATCGCGATCTGAAACCGGCCAACATCATGATCGAGGCCGAGGGCAACGCGCTGATCATGGACTTCGGCATCGCGCGCGCGACCTCGGGCGTGACCGGTCCGAGCATGACGGCCGGCGGCGCCATCGTCGGCACGATTGAGTACATGGCGCCGGAACAGGCCAGCGGCGTCCCGGTCGATCACCGCGCCGACATCTACTCGCTCGGACTGATCTTGAACGACCTGCTGCTCGGCCGGCGGCAGGGGAACAGCTCGACGGCGGTCGCCGAGTTGATGGCGCGGATCAAGGACCCGCCGGCGCCGATTCGCAGCGTGGACCCGACGCTGCCGGCGCCGCTCGAGGCCATCGTCACGAAGTGCCTGCAACCGAATCCGGCGGCGCGGTATCAACACATCGGCGAGCTGCTGCTCGATCTGGGCGCGGGCGATTCGTCGACGGCGCACACGCCAATCGTCTCGAGCTCCGCCTCGATGCCGGTGGTGGTGCCGGCGCCCGTGCGATCGCGCGCCTGGATCGGATGGGTGGCGGCCGCCGTCGTGGTGGCCGCGCTCGCCGGCGCCGCCTGGGCGTGGCGAGGGGCGCTGTTCGGGCGGCCGGGCCCCGCGGCACCGGCCGGACCGATCGTGTCACTCGCGATTCTGCCGTTCCGCAACGCCTCGGCCGATCCGACGCTCGACTCCATCGGGATGAGCCTCAGCCAGGTGCTGGGCAGCGAGCTCGGCCAGTCTTCGCGCGTGCGGACCGTGCCGGCCGATCGACTGCTGCAGGTGCTGAAGGATCTCCAGATCTCCTCGAATGTGACGCTGGCGCCGGCCGAGCTCACGCGCGTCGCCGATTTCACCAACGCCCGGCGCGTGCTCTGGGGGCAGATCTCGCGCTTCGGCAACTCGATTCGTATCGATGCGACGTTGCAGGACCTCGATCGCAACGTGTCCGTGCCGCTCACGGCCACGGCGCCCAACGAGGCCAGCTTCCTCACCGCGATGTCCACGCTGGCCGAATCGGTCCGCCAGGAGCTGGCGCGGGGCACGCCGGACATCCTCGCCGAGCTCAAGGCCACCGCGTGGAAGCCGTCAACGAGCTCGTTCGAGGCGATGCGGCTCTACACCGAGGGAATGCAGCTCACCCAGCAGGGCACGTTCCAGGAGGCGCGCAAACGCTTCGAGGCCGCGACAAAACAGGACGGCAACTTCGCGCTCGCCTACTCGGCCCTCGGCCGCGCGTACTCGTCGCTTGGCTACGACGACGAAGCGATGCAGGCCTCCCGGCGCGCCATGAGCCTCGCCGACGCGCTGCCTTCGCAGGAGAAATACCTGATCGCCGCGAATCACTACCAGATCGCCAATGACACCGACAAGGCGATCGAGGCGTACGAAAACCTCGTCAAGGCCTCGCCGAACAGCGCCGTCGGGCAATTCGATCTGGGCACGCTGTACGAGCAGAGTGGCAACTTCGACAAGGCGCGCGAACACTTCTCGAAGGTGATCGAGCTCGACCCGAAGTTCGTCCAGGGTCTCCTGGCGATGGGCCGGATCGAGATTCGCCGCGGATACCCGCAGGAGTCGCTGGCGCACCTCAACGGGGCGCTGACGCTGGCGATCCAGCTGAACAACAACGAGGCGCGCGCCAACGTCCTTCAGGCCATCGGCGTGGCCTACAAGCGGATCGATCGTCCAGAAGAAGCGCTGCGGCACTTCGAGCAGTCGCTCGCGCTGAAGCGGCCGTTGAACGACAAACGGGGAATGGCGAGCAGCCTGGGCGAGATCGGACAGATCCAGGACCGGCTCGGCAAGCCGCGCGAAGCCGAGGCGAGCTTCCGCGAAGCGCTGAAACTGCAGCGCGAGATCGGCAACAAGTCCGGTATGAGCATCAGCCTCATCAGCCTGGCGTCGCTCTACAACGAGACGCTGGGCCGGCCCGACGACGCACTGCCGCTGCTGCGCGAAGCGCTGCAACTGCGGCGCGACACGGGCAATCGACCCGGCGAAGCGCTCGTGTTGAACAATATCGGCAACGTCTACCTCGCCAAAGGCGACCTCCCGGATGCGCAGACGAACTTCGAGCGGGCGCTCGAAATCCGCGAGAAGGCGAACGTCCCCGGCGACCTCGCCGACACGCTCCACAATCTCGGCGAGACGCTGGCAAAGATGGGACGCTACGACCAGGCGCTGCCCCGCTACCATCGCGCTCTCGAGCTGCGGCGGGGCGCCGGCGACAAGCGTGGCGTGGCGATCGAGTCCTACGGCATCGGCACGATTTTCGACGCGCAGGGCCGGTACGGCGCCGCGGCGAAATCAAAAGACGAGGCGCTTCAGGCCTACCGGGACGTGAAGCAGCGCGACGTGTGGCTCGCCGAGCTCCTGAGCGGCGCCGGCTACAGCCTCAGCCTCGCCGGCCGGCTCAACGATGCCAGCCAGCGGCTCGACGAAGCGCTGGCGCTCGCGCGTGAACTCCAGAATGCGAACCTGATCGCGCAGACGCTGACGTTTCAGGCCGAGCGCTTGTACTTCGCGGGCGACGTCAAAGGCGCGGCCGCGCTGGCCGACCAGGCCGCGCTCGCCTCGGCCAAGGCGCCTGACCGCAGCCTCGCGCTGCTCGCGCAGACCAGTGTCGCGAGGGCAGCGCTCGCCGTGCAGCCCACCAAGGCGCTGGCCGCGCGGCTGGCGACGCTCGCGCAAGACGCCGACAAGGCCGGCCTCCGTTCGCTCGCGGTCGAGTGCTCAATCCTCCGCGCCGAGACGCTGCTCAAGCTCGGTGACCGTCCCGCTGCAAGTCAGGAGGTCGATCGGGCGCTCGCGAAAGCCGACACGCTCGGGTTTCGGCTGTCGCAGGCAAAGGGACATTACTTGCGCGGAGAACTGCTGCGGGCCGCCCAGGACGCCGAGGCCCGCCGGGAATACGCCCAGGCGCTGCGGATCATGAACGAGATCCGCGGCGAGGAGGGCAGCCAGGGCGTGTTGAAGCGATCGGATCTCGCCGCGGTCTACGCAGAGTGCGAGCGCTTTGCGAAAGCCGGCTGATCCTTTACCTACCGAGCAGACGCGTCGCCACCGCGGCGGCGGCGCCGCTGATACCAGACACTTCCAATTCCGCTCGCCACGAGCACGATCGTCGCGGGCTCAGGCACCGCAACCTGCACGACGACGAAGTTCTGGAAGTTGTTGTCACGTCCGCCGATGCCGGGATCGCACTCGAATAGATCGCCACAGATCTTGGCGAAATAGCTCCCCGGAATGGTGATGTCCGCGCCAAAGAAATTCCCTGGGACGAGACTGCTGTCGTGCAGCAGCCGCACCTGCCCGCCCGGACCGTCGGGAAAATCGTCGTCGGTCGGCGCCAGCCACGTGATGTCGATGCGGTAGTCGCCCGTGAAGTTCACACCCTGGGCCGGGATTGGGCCGATGATCGAGAAGACGACGCAGTTGTCGCCGGACCCGAGACCGGCGATCGGGATGCAGACCGCCCCCGGAGGGAGCAGACCCTGCAGGTTTGACTGATTCGTCAGGACGTCATCGAAGGTCACGTCGAAGCCACCGATGACCCCGCCGCCGAAGGCGCCAAAGTCGAGCTGCAGCGCGTAGGGCCCGAAGTTGAACAAGCGACTGGTGGGCGAGCCGGCGCAGCCCTGGCTGTCGTTCGTGCCGAACCCGCAGGTAATGGACGTAATGGACGTCGCCTCAGCCGCCGTCGTCGTCACAACCGTCAGCGACGCCGTCAGGGCGGCGATAGCGGCCAGTCTCTTGACCGTCGCGCGCGTTGCGCCACGACGAGCGCTGGCACCTGGGTTGGGCTGCGGGATCTTCACCATCGGGGACCTCGATTCAATACAGCCATATTGAGCGGGAGCCGAAGCCAATTGTAGTCTCGGGCCTTCTTTCTCGCGTTGTCGTTTTTCGATGTCGTTGCGTTTTTCCTTTGTCGTTCTGATTTTTGCCTTCTGCCTTGTGTCGTGCCACCATCCAGCCATGGCCCCCGCGGTCGTTCTCTTCGACGGCACGTGCGCCTTCTGCGAAGGCAGCGTCAAGTTCATCGCCAGGCGCGACCCTCACGCCTATTTCCGCTTCGGCGCGTCGCAGTCCCCCGCCGGCGCGAAACTGCTGGCCGAGCACGGCGTCGCGCGTGAGACGGCGCGCAGCATGGTCCTGATCGAGGATGGCCGCGTCTATCTGCGATCGACCGCGAGTCTGCGAATCGCGCGCCGGCTCCGATTTCCGTGGTCGCTGGCCGGGATGTTCCTCATCGTGCCGCGCCCCATCCGCGATCTCGCGTATCGCGCGGTCGCCGCGGCTCGCCATCGGCTGGCTGGTCCATCGAATGCCTGCGAGGTTCCGCCGCCGGAGATCCGCGAGCGGCTGATTCAGGGCTGATCGACGCGCTCGACGGTCAGGTACAGTGGCGCCACGCCCATGACGACGAGAAAGCCGAACATCCATTTGCTCGCGCGATTGGCCACGGCGAACCGGATCGGCTCCCCCGGTCCGGCCTCGAACTCGATCGTCTTCCGCACCAGGGTGTTGTGCGCCTTGAGCACGTGACGGCCCGGTGTCACGTCCCAGCCGATCGATTCGCCGTACATGAGCTGCGCGCGCGGCCCGTCGTCCACCGAGACGATGACCTGGCGCTGACCGACGTCGTCGGGCGACGTGCGCGCAACGGTTAAGTGGGCGGGCGGCTGGGCGTCCATGGCTTCATCGTATGCCGCCTGCGCGGCCGCCTGAGGCCATCCGTGCGCCGGGAACCGGTGTCAAACGAAACAGGGGGCGTTTCCTTCGGGCAGATCGAGGGTCCGGCCATGCGTCGCGTTCCGATCGCACTTACTTTGGGGATGTTTCTTTCCTTTCCAGCGTCGTCCGCAACGGCACAGGAGGCCAACCGGCTCACCGTCGTGTCGAACGTCCGGCTTCGCGCCGCGGCCGACGAGGCGGCGGCCGTGGTCACGGCCGTGCCGCTGGGCACCGAGCTCATTCAACTCGATACGGGCGGCCCGTCCGCCGCCTGGGTACGCGTCCGCACGACGGGAGGACCTGACGGCTGGCTGCCGGCGCGGTTGACGCGCCGATTCACGCCAGACGGGCGAATCGAGGCGATCGAAGCGGTGGTGAAGGATCGGCTGGCACGCGCCGGCGACAGCTTCACGGCGCGCCGCGAACTGCTGGATCTGGTGGAGCGGACGCTCAGTTCGCTGAAAGAGCCGGAATCCGGCGGCCGGTTCGCGCTCCTCTGGCTGAGCGCGCTCGACACGGTGGCTGCGGCCGTGCCGCGAACGCAGAGCCGCGCCGAGCCCTACGCCGCCTGGCTCAAGACGCATGACGCCGTCGTCTATTCTCACGAGCTGGCCGGCCGCTGGCAGGTGCGGCAGCAGGCTGTACTCGATCTGCATGCCCGTCATCGCGACACGTCCGCGGCCGACGACATCGCCTGGTTCGCGGCCACACACGGGCTGTCCGGCGAATGCGAAGGCTTCGTGCCGTGCGTCGTCCGCCGGTTCGACGCTCTCGATGGCACTTATCTCCGCCTGCATCCGGCGGGACGGCACGTCGACGAGTCGGTGACGCGGCTCTTCGACGGGTTCGCACGGATGGACTCCGGCCGCGGTCACTTCTTCGATTCGCGGAAAGACTGCCCCGAGCTCGCGACCGCGGCCGACCCGCTGGCGGCGGCGATCGGCGCCACGCGGGCGGCCTCCCGTGCGGCCGCGCTCGCCGCCATCGATCGCGTGCGCGCGCCGTGCAAGTAAACTAGGCGCGATGCCCACGTTGATCCCGGCGCCCGCGGTCGTTGCCGCGGCCGGCAACAAGCCGAAACGGATCGAGGAATACGTCGGCCGCGTGAACTCGGGTCACGCGGCCGTCAGCGTCGCGCGGATGGTGTCGCCGGAAGGCTGGGTCGAGCCCGGCCAGCGCCCGGAGTTCGAAGAGATCACCGTCGTGCTGCGCGGCTGCCTGCGCGTCGAATCAGAGCACGACGTGCTCGAGGTTCGCGCGGGCCAGGCGATCGTCGCCCATCCCGGCGAGTGGATTCGCTACAGCAGCCCGGAGCCCGGCGGCGCCGAATACGTCGCCATCTGCCTGCCGGCGTTCTCGATGGACAGCGTCCATCGGGACGACGACGCGCCGGAAGGCAAAAGGCAAAACTCAGAACGCAAAACGCAAAACCCGACCTTAAAGACTTAACCTGACAAGACTGTCAGCTCCCCTTCTGCAAGCTCCCGCCGCACGCTCGTTCTAAGTCCAGACGCGGTTTTTTGCGTTCTGAGTTGTGACTTTCGTTTTCAGTTCTGAGTTTTGACTTTTGCCTTGCGAAGGAGTCTGCCCATGTCCGTCCGATTCTGGGTGCCCGCGACGATCGGGCTGGTGATGCTCGGGGCCGCGGCGTCCGGCCTTGACCGCGCGGCAGTCGACGCGGCGCCGCAGTCCGACCAGCCGCTCACAACCACGCTCGACGACCAGACCGAATTGTCGCTCACGGTCTACAACTCGAACATCGCGCTCGTGCGCGACGTCCGCCAGCTCCAGCTCGCGCGCGGGACGTCGGATCTCCACTTCATGGACATCGCCGCGACGGTGAATCCCGCGACGGTACACTTCCGATCGCTGACCGAACCGTCGCGCGTCAGCGTGCTGGAGCAGAACTACGAGTACGACCTGCTCGAGCCGGACAAGCTGCTGCGCAAGTACGTCGGCCGCGACATTACGCTCGTCCGCACCCGGCAGGAACAGGGCTCGACACGCGAAGAAATCGTGAAGGCGCGGCTCCTCAGCTACAACACCGCGCCGGTGTGGCAGATCGACGGTCAGATCGTGACCGGCCTGCACGCCGAGTCCATCAGGTTTCCGGAGCTACCCGGCAACCTGTATTCGCGCCCGACGCTGATCTGGACGCTCGACAACGAAGGCGGCGCCCGGCACCGCGTCGAGGCGTCGTATCTGGCGGGCGCCCTCGCGTGGAACGCCGACTATGTCCTGACCGTCACGCGCGACGACCGCGCCGCAGATCTGGACGGCTGGGTGACGCTCAAGAACGGCAGCGGCACCTCGTTCAGGAACGCGTCGCTGCAGCTCGTCGCCGGCGATCTCAATCGCGTCCAGCAGCAGATCGGACGGATGATGGCCGATGAGGCCAAGTCCGCGGCGCGTCGCGCCGAGGCGCCGATGGCGCAGGAAGCCTTCTCGGACTATCACCTCTACACACTCGGCCGGAAGACGACGATCAACAACAGCGAGACGAAACAAGTCAGCATGCTCGAGGCGACGGGCTTCCCGGTCCAGAAGCGCTACGTCGTGGACGGCCAGGCCTTCTACTACCGGAACGCGCAGCATCCCGGGGCGCCGCTGAAGGATCTCGTGCAGGTGTACTACCAGTTCCGCAACGAGGAGCGCGCCGGGCTGGGCATGCCGATGCCGGCCGGGACGGTGCGCGTCTATCAGGCCGATTCGCGCGGCGGCGTGCAGTTCGTCGGCGAGGACCTCGTGATGCACACGCCGAAGGACGAGGCGATCAACCTCAAGATCGGGAACGCCTTCGACGTGATCTGCGAGCGCAAACAGATCGACTTCGAGAAGATTGCGGTCAGCACCTACGAAATCGAGTACGAGATCACACTCCGCAATCACAAGGCGTCGCCCATCACCGTCGAAGTGAACGAACCGGTCGGTGGCACGTGGCGGATGCTGCAGTCCTCGCACACCTGGACGAAGGCCGATGCGTGGGCGGCGCAGTTCAAGGTGCCGGTTGCGGCCGACGCCACGGCGATTTTGAAATATCGCGTCCGGGTAACATATTGAGCTGGTGGCTGACGAACCGAAGCCTTTCCACAACCCCTTCGCCGCGCTGGCCCCCCTGCGCGGGCCCGAGAAGCCGGCGGCGCCGCCGGCCGCCGTCCCGGCGTTGCCGGTCGCGAAGCGGGCGGCGGTTGCGGGCAAGTCCTACCCGCGCGCCGTCGTGCGGATGGAGCGCGCGGGCCGCGGCGGAAAGGAAGTCACCGTCGTCGAGCAGTTGCCGCTGACGCCGGCCGAGCGCGAGCAGTGGGTGAAAGCGCTCAAGGCCGGCCTCGGGTGTGGCGGCACCGTCGAGGGTGACACCCTCGTGCTCCAGGGCGATCAGCGCAAGCGTTTGCCGGCGCTGCTCACCGCGCGCGGCGTGAAGAAAATCACGCTCGGGTAGCGTTCAGCGCGCGCGCGCGGCACGATACCATCGAATCGTGGGCACTCCGCGCGATCCCCTGGAGCTCTTCGCCGATCCGGTACGGGCGTGGTTCGAAGCCGTGTTTCCGAACGGCCCGACCGCGGCCCAACGTGCGGGGTGGCCGTCGATCGCGGCAGGTGAATCCACGCTCATTCTCGCCCCGACCGGATCCGGAAAGACGCTCGCCGCGTTTCTGTGGTGCCTGCACCGGCTCATGTTCGAACCCGTTCCGGCCGCGCGGCAGCGCTGTCGCGTGCTGTACGTCTCGCCGCTCAAAGCCCTGGCGATCGACGTCGAGCGGAATCTCCGGGCGCCGCTCGTCGGCATCGCGCAGGCCGCCAGCAGGACCGCCACGCCGGTCCATGTCCCGGAAATTGCGATTCGCACCGGCGACACGCCGGCGGCCGATCGCGCGCGCTTCCAGCGTCAGCCGGCAGATCTGCTCATCACGACGCCTGAATCACTCTACCTGCTCCTGACGTCGAACGCGCGCGCGGTGCTGCCGTCGGTCGAGACCGTCATCGTCGACGAGATTCACGCGCTGGTGCCGACCAAGCGCGGCGCGCACCTCGCGCTGTCGCTCGAGCGGCTCGAGGCGCTCGCTTCACGTCCGCTCCAGCGCATCGGCTTGTCAGCCACGCAGCGGCCGCTCGACGAGGTCGCGCGATTCCTGGGCGGCGCCGATCGGCCCGCGACGCGTCCGGCCGTGGCCCGTTCTCGTCCCTCGCGCGCCAGGGCGAAGACCTCCGCGCGGATCGCCGCCGACGATGCCGCGGAGGAGGTCCATGCGGAATTCTCGGCGGCCTCCAGCCGCGCCACGCGCTTCCGGCCCGTCACCATCGTGGACGCCGGCGTGAAACGTCCGCTGAAGCTGTCGATCGACGTCCCGGTCGAAGACATGTCGCGCATGGGCCAGGTCGTCGAGCTGGCCAGCGGACCCGCCGCGTCCGCGGCCCGCACGTCGATCTGGACGGCGATTCACCCGCGGCTGGTCGAGCTCATCCGCGGTCACCGATCCACGCTCATCTTCGTCAACAGCCGGCGGCTCGCCGAGCGGCTGGCCGGTGCGATCAACGAGCTCGCAGGGGAAACGCTGGCGCGTTCCCACCACGGATCGCTCGCACGCGAACAGCGCGTCGAGATCGAGGACCGGCTCAAGGCCGGCACGCTGCCGGCGCTCGTGGCGACGTCCACGCTCGAGCTCGGCATCGACATGGGCGCGATCGACCTTGTGGTGCAGATTGAGGCGCCGACCTCGGTGGCGAGCGGCCTCCAGCGCATCGGGCGCGCGGGCCACCAGGTGGACGCGGTCAGCGAGGGCGTGATCATTCCCAAGTTCCGCGGCGATCTGCTGGCCTGCGCCGCGGTCGCGCGGCTGATGCACGACGGCCGTGTCGAAGCGATTCGCTACCCGCGCAATCCCCTCGACGTCCTCGCGCAGCACATCGTCGCGATGGTCGCGGTCGAGGATTGGCGGGACGGCGCGCTGTTCGACCTGGTCAGGCGCGCCGCCCCCTTCGAATCGCTGAGCCGCGCCGCCTTCGACGGTGTGCTCGACATGCTGTCCGGCCGCTACCCGTCGGACGAGTTCGCCGAGCTCCGGCCGCGCGTGACCTGGAACCGGGCGACCGGCGCCCTGTCGAGCCGCACGGGCGCGAAGCGGCTGGCGATCGCAAACGCCGGCACCATCCCCGACCGAGGGCTCTACGGCGTATTCCTCGTCGGTACGGGCCGGCACAACGTGCGCGTCGGTGAGCTCGACGAAGAAATGGTGTTCGAGTCGCGGGTCGGCGAGGTGTTCGTGCTCGGCGCGTCGAGCTGGCGCATCGAGGAGATTACGCACGACCGCGTGCTCGTCACGCCGGCGCCGGGCCAGCCGGGCCGCATGCCCTTCTGGAAGGGTGACCGCGCCGGCCGTCCGCTCGAGCTCGGGCTCGAGATCGGCAAACTCACGCAGACGATTCTGCAATCGCCGCCGGCCGCGGCCATCTCGCGCCTGACGCGCGAACACGATCTGCAACCAGGGGCGGCGGAGAATCTCGTCCGATACATCCGGGACCAGGCCGCCCAGGGCGCGGTGCCGGACGCCGGGACGGTCGTGATCGAGCGCGTGCGGGACGAGCTCGGCGACTGGCGCGTTTGTCTGCTGTCGCCGCGCGGCGGCCGGATTCACGCGCCCTGGTGCATGGCCGTCGTCGCGAAGATTCAGCGCGAAACCGGCGTCGATGTCGAAACCCTCTGGGCCGACGACGGCTTCGTCGTGCGATTCCCGGACGTGGATGCGCCACCGGATCCGGCGATGCTGATTCCCGATCCCGAGGACGTCGAGGCGCTGGTCCTCCGCCAGCTCGGCGGCACCGCGCTGTTTGCGGCGCGGTTTCGCGAGAACGCCGGTCGATCGCTGCTCCTGCCGAAACGGCGCGCCGGATCGCGCGCGCCGCTCTGGCAGCAGCGCAAGAAAGCGACGGATCTGCTCGGCGTGGCGGCCCGGTTCGGATCGTTTCCGGTGCTGCTCGAGACGTACCGCGAGTGCCTGCGCGACGTCTTCGACATGCCGGCGCTCGTCGAGACGCTCACCCAGATCAGGAAGCGGACGGTCCAGGTGGCGGTCGTCGATCCGCCCTCGCCGTCGCCCTTTGCCGCGTCGCTGCTCTTCGGCTACGTCGCCAACTTCGTCTACGACGGCGACGCGCCGCTCGCCGAACGGCGCGCGCAGGTGCTGTCGGTCGATCAGACGCAGCTGCGCGAGCTCATCGGCGACGCCGAACTGCGCGATCTGCTCGACGCCGGCGAGATGGCGGAGGTCGAGGTCCAGCTCCAGCATCTCGATCCGGCGCACCACGCGCGATCGGTGGACGCCGTGCACGATCTGCTCCTCGAGCTCGGCGATTTGACGACGGAGGAGATCGCGGCGCGGTCGGAAGCGGGAGTGGCCGATCGCGCCATCGCCGACCTGCTCCAGTCGCGACGCGCGCTGACGCTGCCCGTGGCCGGCATCACGCGGCACGTCGCCATCGAAGACGTCGCGCGCTACCGCGACGCGCTCGGAATCCCGCTGCCCCCAGGCGTACCGGCCGCGCTCCAGGCGCCGGTGGCCGACGCGGCCGGCGATCTCGTCTCGCGCTTCGCGCGTACCCACGCGCCGTTCCGGGCGGTGGAGGTGGCGCACCGGCTCGGCCTGCCGGAGGTGCGCGTCACCGCCGCACTCCGCGCGCTGGCCACGCGCGGACGCGTCCTCGAAGGGGAATTCCGCCCGGGCGGGATCGAACGCGAGTGGTGCGACGCCAACGTCCTCCGCAAGCTCCGCCGCCGGTCGCTGGCGCGTCTGCGCCGCGAGGTCGAAGCCGTGGACGCGCCGACGCTGGGACGACTGGCCACGACCTGGCACGGCATCGGGTCCCGGCGGGCGGGCCCGGACGCGTTGCTCGATGTCATCGAGCAGCTGCAGGGTGCGGCGCTGCCCGCGTCGTTGCTCGAGTACGACATCCTCGGCGCCCGGCTGCACAACTATTCGCCGGAGTGGCTGGACGCCCTCGCCGCCGCCGGCGAGATTCTCTGGGTCGGCGTGGAACCGCTCGGCCAGCGCGACGGCCGCGTCGCGCTGTACCTCGCCGACCAGATCGACACGTTCCTGCCGGCGCCCGTAAAAGAGACGACGACCGGACGCGAAGCGGCCATCCTTGACGTGCTGGCGTCGCAGGGCGCGTCGTTCTTCGGTCCGCTCCACGACGCCGCCGGCGGCGGCTATCCCGGAGAGACGGTGGACGCGGTGTGGCGCCTGGTCTGGCGAGGTCTCGTCACGAGCGACGCGTTCTTCGCCCTCCGCGCCTTCACCGCCGGGCGCGAATCGCGCCGCCGATCCGCGGCGCGGCCGCCGGCACCGTTCCGCTCAAGGCGATCGGTGCCGCGGACCGCCGAAGGCCGCTGGACCCTCGTACGGAACACTGGACCGGCGAGCGCCGTCAGCGCTACCGCCCGCATGACGACGGTGGCGAGACAGCTGCTGACGCGGCACGGCGTGCTCACGCGCGAGGCGCTCGCGGCCGAAGGAATTCCCGGCGGCTTCAGCGCGTTGTATCCCGCGCTCAAGGCCATGGACGACGCCGGCCGGGCGCGCCGGGGGTATTTCGTGAGCGGCCTCGGCGCGACGCAGTTTGCCCTGCCGGGCGCGCTCGAGCTCCTGCGTTCGCTGAGGCAACCGCCGGACCAGCCGCACGCCGTCGCGCTCGCGGCGGCCGACCCCGCGAATCCGTACGGGACGTCGCTGCCTTGGCCGGTCCCGAACCTCACCCGCGTCGTCGGCGCCACCGTGATGCTCGTGGACGGCGCGCTCGCCGGCTATCTCCCGCGCGGTGACCGCGAGATCACGGTGTTCCTGCCGGACGTCGAGCCGTTCTTCACGCAGACGGCGAAGGCGGTGGCCGAGGCGGTCGCGACGCTCGGAGGAGGCGACGGACGGGGACCGCGACCGATTTTCATCCAGCAGATCAACGGCCAGCCCGCGGTCGATCATCCGTTCGGCGCGTTCCTCGAAGCCGCCGGTCTGGTACGCGACGGCCTGGGGTTCCATCCCGCGAAGTGAATCGATCGAAGGACACTCGATCAATCGATCGAATATCATTCCTGTCATCTGGCTCTGCCCTCCACCATCTACACCCTCACGATCGATCTCTCCGACGTCGATCGCGGCGTCTATGAGACGCTCGAGATGCGCGTGGCGCGGCATCCGTCGGAGACGGCCGAGTACATGGTGACGCGGGTCCTGGCGTACGCCCTGGAATATCAGGATGGCATCGCGATGACCGACGGCGTCTCGTCCGGCGACGAGCCGGCCGTGCTCGTGCGCGACCTGACCGGGCGCATTACGGCATGGATCGAGGTCGGCATGCCCGATGCGGGTCGGTTGCATCGAGCGCGGAAGCTCGCGCCTCGCGTTGCGGTTTATACGCACCGCGACGTGCGGCAGCTGCTGGCCCAATACGCCGGCGAGAAAATCCATCGCGCGGACGACATCCCGATCTTTTCGTTCGATCGCGCGTTCATCGACGCTCTCGCCGGAGCCATCGAACGGCGAACGGCGCTGTCGCTGCAGGTGTCGGATCGGGAGCTGTACGCGCACGTTGGTGATCGCGCGATGCAGGGCGCGGTCACCGAGCATCGACTCGGGTGATCTTGCGTCGATCCCAAACACGGAGAACACGGATGGCGCGGAGAGCACGGTAACTGAGAGTTAACCCTTAGTTAGAGCGCGTTTCAGAACTCAGGAGGGGCGGGCTCCCGGAGCCAGAGTCCTGCAACGCACTCTGAGCAGTCCGTGCTCTCGGTGTGCTCGGTGATCTCCGTGTTTCGGATCGAACGTGGCTCCGGGTTCGGATCGAATGTCAGCTAGCGCCGCCGGCCGCGCTTCGCGGCGGCGCGCCGTTTCGGTTTCGCGGCAGTTTTCCCAGGCGCCCACTTCTTCGCTCTTGGCGGACGTTTCGTGCCGGGCTTGGCGCGCATGCCTGCGTCGGACGGGTTCGCCTCGTCGTACCAGCCCTCCATCGCGGTCTGCCATTGCTTGCCGTCGGGAGAAATCTCCATCAGGAAGCGGTACTTGCCGGGCCGGGACATGTCGAACGTCGTCCGCCCGTGGCCGCCTTGCGGCATCGGGCTGGTGAGCTCCAGGGCGTCACCCCTGAACTGGCCGCGGTACTCGCCAGCGCGTCCGGACGTCGAATCCCACCACGTCATCACGTACTCTTTCTTCTGATCGTCGTACCAGAAGACGCCGTGGCCGCGGAAGTTCACGCCGCCGCCGCGATCCTGTTCGTAGTCCTGCACGACGCCGAACCCATCGAGAATCGATCGATTCGTGACGCGCGCCCGCGCGGATCCGCCGGCCGGATCCCACGGCGCCGGTTGAAGTGTTTCGCGACCCGACCAGTTCCCGACGAGCGCGCTGAGCCGCTTGTGCACGTCTCCGGGCTTGGGCATGTCCATGACAAGACCTCCGTTAGGTTAGACGGGTGAAGCCAGAAGTGAAAAGTTATTGAACGCGTGTCTTCGGCGCAAGCGGCCAGGAACAGGGGGCCGCGATCTTCCGCATGGGCCGGCTGAAGCCGGCCCCTCCAACGGCTCCGACCGCGGAAAGAAAAAAGGCGGCGCGATCTTCCGCGCCGCCCCAATGACTTCTAACTTCTGGCTTCTAACTTCTCACTTGACCCGCGTCAGTACCGATAGTGCTCGGGCTTGTACGGCCCATCCACCGAGACGCCGAGGTACTTCGCCTGTTCGTCGCTGAGCCGGGTCAGCTTCACGCCGAGTTTGCCGAGGTGCAGCCGGGCCACTTCCTCGTCCAGCTTCTTCGGCAGCATCAGCACCTGGAGGCCGATCTTCTCCGCGTTCTTGTGCAGCTCGATCTGCGCCAGCACCTGGTTCGTGAACGACGCGGACATCACGAAGCTGGGATGACCCGTCGCGCAACCCAGGTTCAGCAGCCGGCCCTCGGCGAGCACGAGCACGCTGTGGCCGTCCGGGAACTGCCACTCGTCGTACTGCGGCTTGATGTTGACCCGCTTGATGCCCGGCACCTTCTTCAGCCCGGCCATGTCGATTTCGTTGTCGAAGTGGCCGATGTTGCCGACGATGGCCTTGTCCTTCATCCGCGCCATGTGTTCGACGGTCAGGATGTTGAAGTTCCCCGTCGCGGTGATGAAGATGTCCGCGGACTCGATGACGTCGTCGATCGTCGTGACTTCGTACCCTTCCATCGCCGCCTGCAGCGCGCAGATCGGATCGATTTCAGTGATGACGACACGGCAGCCCTGGCCGCGGAGCGCCTGCGCGCAGCCCTTGCCCACCTCGCCGTAGCCGAACACCACGGCGACCTTGCCGCCGAGCATGACGTCCGTCGCGCGCGCCAGGCCGTCCGGCAGCGAATGACGGCAGCCGTAGATGTTGTCGAACTTGCTCTTGGTGACCGAGTCGTTGACGTTGATCGCCGGGAACAGCAGCGTGCCGGCATTCTTCATCTCGTACAACCGGTGCACGCCCGTCGTCGTCTCTTCGGAGACGCCGCGGATCCCCTTCGCGACCTTCGTCCAGCGGCCGGGGTGCGCCTTGAGCTCCTTGCGCGCGGCTTCGAGGATCACGCCCCACTCTTCGGGCTCGTTCGCCTCGTCGAACGCCGGCACCTTCCCGGCCTTCTCGAACTCGTACGCCTTGTGGACGAAGAGCGTCGCGTCGCCGCCGTCGTCGACGATAAGCGTCGGGCCGCTGCCGTCTGGCCACACGAGCGCTTCGGTCGTGCACCACCAGTACTCGTCGAGCGTTTCGCCCTTCCACGCGAACACCGGAATGCCGCGCGGGTTCTCCGGCGTGCCGCCCGTCTCGGTCCGTCCGACCACGACCGCCGAGGCGGCGTGATCCTGCGTCGAGAAGATGTTGCACGACACCCACCGCACGTCGGCGCCGAGCTCGGCCAGCGTCTCGATGAGGACCGCGGTCTGAATCGTCATGTGCAGCGAGCCCATGACGCGCGCGCCGGCCAGCGGCTTCGTCTTGCCATACCGCTCGCGAAGCGCCATCAGGCCGGGCATCTCCTGCTCGGCCAGACGCATCTCCTTGCGGCCCCACTCGGCGAGGCCGAGATCGGCAACTTTGTACGGAAGACGGCCCGCCTTGCGGGCCTGGTCGTACGCATGTTCGGTGGAAACGGCGGTAGACATCAACTGCTCCTTGTGAAGTTTGAACTTTCGTAGCGGCCTGGGTTGCAGGCCGCGATCAGCGGCGGACCGGACACCGGTCCGCCCTACGTACGCCTTGCCGCGCTCGCGGCAAAAAGTCCTGGTCCCTTGGCCTCGGCGTCGGGCGACAGCGGCTGGATCCGGATCGCATCGAATCCCGCCTGCGTCAGCAGCCGGCGCATCTGCTCGTCTGCGAACCCGAGCCAGACGTGGCCCATCCGCTGACGATACTCCTCGTGGTCGTGCGGTGTCATGTCCACGATGAGGAGGCGCCCCCCCGGTTTCAAGACCCGCGCGGCCTCCTTGAGCGCCTCGACCGGCGACGCGAGGTGGTGCAGCACGAGCATCAACGTCGCGGCATCAACCGACGCCGCCTCGATCGGCAGCGCTTCGAGCGTCCCGGTGCGGAGCTCGACGTTGCCGAACGCGCGCGCGCGATCACGCGCGGCGGCGAGCATCTCGTCCGAGGCATCGACCCCGATCACCCGCGCGACGTGCGGGGCGAGCACCGGCAGCATCGCCCCGGTGCCGCACCCCAGATCGGCGACCACCCAGTGCGGAGGCAACAGCGCGACGAGCGCTCCCTGGACGAACTCGCGCCCGAAGAGCTCGGCCCGGAGCCGATCCCACTCCCCCGCCGAGGTCGCGAAAAAACGCGCGGAGCTCTCGCTCCGCCGCCCGATCACCCGGGCCAGGCGCCGGCCGTCCTGCTCGGCGTCGGTCCTCGCGACGAGCTGCGGCTTCGTCAGCTTCCAGATCTCCGAGTGCGCGCCGCCCGCGCCGTCGAGCGCCAGCGTGTAATACCGGCTCGTGCCGTCCCGTCGCACCGAGACCCAGCCGGCGTCCCCCAGCAGCTTCAGATGCCGGCTGACGGTCGACTGGGGCAGCTGCAGCACGGCACAGAGCTCCGACACCGTCAGCTCCTGCTGGTCCAGCAGCCAGAGCATCCGGCACCGCGTCGGATCAGCCAACGCCGAGAACGAGTCGAGCAGGGGCAGGGTATCGGCCGTCATTAATCCGTAAATCCGGATTTAATGATACATTAACCACAAGATTAATGCAACTTCCGTTAAGCCGACTCCCGGGGAGTTTGTGCTACCGTGCCGCCCGCTCCCACATGATCGACGCTCAGGCTCGTCGGCGCCGTTGGCAGTCGCTCGCTGCGTCCCAGGTGTTTCCTCTCTGGCTGCTCGGCAAACACTTCCTCGGCTGGGGCCTCGGTGAGGTCTGGATCGCCCCGCTGGCGTTTCTCATCGTGATGAGCATGACCGACGCCAATCTGCGCCGGCTGCCGTGGAGAGTCGCGGGAGCGGTGGCGCTCGTCGCCGCGTTTCAGTTCGGGGCCCCGGCACTGGGATTGATCGACGACATGGGGATCCGCATCCTGACGATCATGCCGTTCATCTTCGTGTGTACGATCAGCACGTTTCTGATGATCTCCGGCGGCTTCGAGCTCGCGCCTCGTGACTGACACCCGTCCCATCAGCCCGCCGGCGCGCGGCCGGATCGCTGCGACCTTCGTCGTCGTCCTCAGTGCCGCAAGTGCGATCCTGGTGTCGACGATGGCGATGCGTCCGCAGACGCCGACCCTGCCGGGCGCGATCAAGGCCTACCGATTCGGCCGCATCTGGACGGGCGACCGCGTCATCTCGAACGGCACCATCGTCGTGACCGGCGATCGGATCACGTCGATCGGCACCGGCCTCTCGGTGCCGGCCGATGCCGAAGTCGTCGATCTCCGTCCGCTCACCGCGCTGCCTGGACTGATCGATGCGCACACGCACATGACGTACGGCTGGGACGGTGCGCCCGGCACGACGCCGCTCAAACAGGGCCAGCGGACGCCCGCCGAGCGGATGCAGCTTGCGGCGGCCAACGCGCGCAAGACGCTCGAGACCGGCGTGACGACGGTCCGTGACCTCGGCGCCGGTGGCGGTCTCGACATCACGATGCGCGACGAGATCGCAGCCGGCCGGATCGTCGGGCCGCGGATGTTCGTGGCGGGTCAGGGCATTTCTGCCGGCCGCGGCGGCGGCGCGCCGGATGCGGCGGCGATGCAGAAGACCACGGAAGCGCGGCTGGCCACCGCGGCTGACTGGGTCAAGGTCTACGCCTCCCGTGGCAGTTATCAGAGCGTGGACACGACGCAGACGATCACGTACGAGGAGCTCAAAGCGATCGTGGACACGGCGCATGCGAAGGGCCGAAAGGTCGCCATCCACTCCTACGGCGCGTCCGGTGTGAAGGATGCGGTGCGTGCCGGCGGCGACTCGGTCGAGCACGGCATCGAGCTCGACGACGAAACGATTGCGGAGATGGCGAAGCGCGGCACTGTCTGGGTGCCGACCGTCGATCACAATCGTTATTACGTGGATGCCAAAGACGAATTCCAGTTTGCGGCCGAGACGATTCCGCCGCTCCTGGCCTATATCGACAAGAACCTCGAGTCGGTCCGCCGCGCGTTTCGCGGCGGCGTGCGGATCGCGATGGGATCCGACGCGGTCTATTCCATGTTCGGGCAAAACACGCGCGAGCTCGGCTGGTTCGTGAAAGCCGGCATGACACCCGAGCAGGCGCTGCGCACGGCGACGACGATTGGCGCCGATCTGCTTGGCATGTCGAAGGAGCTCGGCCGGCTCTCCGTGGGCGCGTTCGCCGACATCGTGGCCGTCGACGGCGATCCCCTGCGGAACATCGAGACACTCTTCACCGGCGTGCGGTGGGTCGTCAAGAACGGCGTCGTCGTACTCAAGAAGTAGGGCGGCTCGGGTTATGAGCCGCCAACCAACGGCTCGGACGCTCGAGTTGGTCACCGCCAACCACGCGGCCGGCGTGACTGCCGCCGCTCGATTCGACGCCGCCGATCGGCTGCGCGGCTTGATCATGGTCGTCATGGCCATCGACCACGCGAGCTACTTCATCGCGCGCGTGCATCCGACCGAAATCTGGGCCTATCCGCCGCCGTACTACGCGACAACCCTCGCCTTCTGGACGCGCTGGATCACGCACCTCTGCGCTCCGGGCTTCTTCCTCCTGATGGGCGCCGGCATGGCCTGGTTCTCCGCGTCGCGCGCCGACGCGGGGTGGACTCGCGGGCAGATCACGCGCTTCTTCGTGACGCGCGGCGTGCTGCTGATGATCATTCAGCAATTCGTCGAAAATCCGGGCTGGCTCCTCGGCGAGCTTTCGGCCGCGTCCGGCCGCTCGCCGACGCCGCGGTTGCCCGGGCCGGGCGGCGACGTGTTCGTCGTACTGTCGGTGATTTCCGCGCTCGGCGCGGCGATGATTTTCTGGAGCTGGCTGACCGCCGCCAGATCGATCGTCATCGGCGTCATCAGCACCGCCGCGCTGGCCGGCAGCGCGCTGTTGACGCCATCGCCCGATCAGGCGTCGGCGGCGTTCTCCGTGCCGACGCGGCTGCTGTTCGTGCCGGGCCAGACCGGCGTGCTGGCAACGCTCTACTCATGGGTCCCCTGGTTGGCTCCCGCCGGCCTTGGACTGCTGCTCGGCCGCGCTCTTTCGCGCCGGCGTGGGCAACATGCCGCGATCGCCGCGGCGGCAGGCGCGACGCTGGTCGGACTCTTCGCGATCCTCCGCGGGGCCGGCGTCGGTGATCCTCACGAGCCCGGCCCGGGCCTGATCGGATTCCTCACCGTCACGAAGTACCCGCCCAGCATCGACTTCCTCGCCGTGACGCTCGGGCTGGATCTCGTATTGCTGGCGACGCTGTCGCTCAACGTGGCGGAGCGGCTGACGCGACCGCTCGACGTGTTCGGCCGCGTGCCGCTCTTCTTCTATCTCCTCCACCTCTACGTTTTCGGCGCGCTCAGCTGGTTTTTTCGTCACGGCACGACGTTCGCCGTCATGTACCTGGTCTGGGCGGTCGCCGTGATCGCGATGTATCCGATCTGCCGCCGCTACGCGGCATTCAAAGCGGCGACGCCGATCACGTCGAGGTGGCGGCTACTCTGAATGATTGTTAATGAGGCAAGGGGGCAATGCGGCAATGGGGCAATACAAACTCTTGTCCTTGATGGCTCAGTCAATTGAGACGCGGCCAGCAAGACAAGTGCTTGTATTGCCTCATTGCCTCATTGCCCCATTGCCCCATTAACAAGATTCATCTCTCCGGCGCCATCAGCCGCTCCGGCCGCAGCACGAGGTTCTCGATGAAGAACTCCATCATGCGCGGGTTCGCGATGTTGCTGTGGCCCGCATCAGGGCCGACCTGCACCTCGAAGCTCTTGCCCGCCTGCTGCAGCGCCCGGATGAGCTGCATCGAGTTGTTCGGGTGCACGTCGTTGTCGGCGGTGCCGTAGTACAGGACCAGGCGGCCCTTGAGATTGCGCGCGTAGGTCATGGCGCTCCCCGCCTCGTAGCCCGCCTGGTTCTCCTGCGGAATCCACATGTAGCGCTCGGTGTAGATCGAGTCGTAGTGGTGCCATGCCGTCACCGGCGAGCCGGCCGACGCGGCGGTGAACGCTTCGGGATGGCGCAGGATCTCCATCGCCGACGTGTAGCCGCCGTACGACGATCCATGGATGCCGACGCGGCCCTTGTCGAAGTACGGCCGCGTCCAGAGCGCCTTGATCCCCTCGGCCATGTCGTCCATCTCCGTCTGGCCGAGCTTCATGTAGATCGTGTCGAGCGTCCTGCGCCCCATGCCCGGCGCCGCCCGCGACATGAGGTTGACGACGAGGAAGCCGTACTCGGTCGCCGTGCCGGGCGTGGCGAAGTTTTCCGTAGGCACGTTGCTGCCAGAGGCCGGTCCGCCGTACACCGGAACGAGCGTCGGGTACTTCTTCGCCGGATCGAAGTTCGACGGAAACGCGATCGTCCCATAGAGCGTCGTCTGGCCGTCGGCGGCCTTGTAGGTGAACATCTCGACCTTCTTCAGGCCGAGCTGGTTGAATTTGGTGAGATCACTCTTGGCGATCTGCGCCACGACCTTGCCCGTGCCGTCGACGAGCTGCGACGCCGGCGGTTGATCGTGCGTCTGATACACATCCACGAAGAACTTGTTGTCCGGCGAGAGATTGACGGTGTGCGTGAACTTCGGATCGGTCAGGCGGACGTCGTTGCGCCCGTCGAGGCCGACCCGATGCAGCTGCAGCTTCATGTGGTTGTCGCCGTCGCGCGCCATGTAGAACATGACGCCGGCCGTTTCGTCGACGGAGACGATCGCGCCCGACTCGAACGCGGTGTTGCGGGTGATGGGCGTGATCAGTTTTCCGGAGAAATCGTGGAGGTAATAGTTCGTCCAGCCGTTGCGGTCCGATTCCCAGATGAACCGCTTCTTGTCGGTGAGCAGGCGCATCTGCGGCCGGTTGTCCACCCAGCCGGTCTTCCATTCCTCGCGGACGACGACCCGGCACTTCGTCGTGGACGGACTGCACGCCACGAACTCCATGATCTGCTGCCGCCGGTTCGTCCGGTTCATCGTGAGCTCGGTGCCATCCGGCGACCAGCCGACGTTGTAGACGTAGTGGCCGACCACGTCATTGCTGAACGGTTGGCCATCGCGGATGTCGATCGTCGCGGTCCGCTTCGAGGCGACGTCGTGGAGCAAGACATCGGGGATCGGGTTGTCGGCGCCGGCTTTCGGATACGCCTCGACGTCCAGCTGCCCGGTCACCTGCGTCTGATCCATCTGGATGTAGTAATCCTTCACCTTGCTCTCGTCGAAGCGGTACGTCGCGACCTTCGTGCTGTCGGGCGACCACCAGATGGCGGTGCTCTGCGAGAGCTCCTCGCCGTACACCCAGCTGCCGGTCCCGCTCTTGAGCCGCTTCTTCTCGTCGCCGTCGGTCGTGATCTGCCGTTCGCCGGTGCCATCGGCGTTCGCGATCCAGAAGTTGCGCGCGCGATAGAACGCCTTCAGCGTTCCGTCGGGCGAGATGACACACTCGCGCTGACGGCCGCGTGCGACCTGCGTCGCGGGACACCCGGCCATCGGCTCCACCGACATCTCCTGTTGCGCCGGCGACGCCGCCTGCCCGCGGCCGCGACCAGCCGGCGGCGGCGTGATCCCCGTGATCCCGAGCACTTGACCCACACCGCGTCCGCCGCCGCGCCCGCCGGCCGCCCCGCGGCCGCCAGCGCCCAGGCCCGCAGGTGCCTCGCTGAGCTCGGTGGTCGCGAGCGTCGTGAGATCGAAGCGATAGAACTTGCCGGCGGTGGCGTAGGCGAACGACTTGCCGTCCTCGGCCCATACAGGCGTGACGGCACCGGAGACGACGGGCGGACCGCCCTGAAGCGCGGTCTGCATCTTCTGAAATTGATCCACGCCGGGCATGCCGGCGAGCCGATCCAGCGTCGGCGCCTGCGGCCCCTGCGCCTCGATGACCTGCCAGGCCAAAACGAACAACACGGCCGCTGCGAACGGCATGATCAACCGGGAAACACGTCGCGTCATGGAAAAACCTCTCGTCAGATCCGATGAATCGGTGCCGAGTGTATCTGAAAGCCGGCGCACGGCGCTCAACCGCGGCGCCCGCGAGCGGTGTACCGATGCCTACTGCTTCTTGAGCACACGGCCCGCGCGCGTCCCGGTGAAGGCGCCGTCGCGGCGCGCGATCTGACCGTTCACCACGACCCAGTCCATGCCGTCGGCCAGTTCGTGCGGCTGCTGGTACGTCGCGCGATCGACGACGCGGGCGAGATCGAAGACGACGACGTCGGCGAACGCGCCCTCGCGAATCTCGCCGCGGCCGCTGAGGCCGAACACCTGCGCCGGCAGGCTCGTCATCGTGCGAATCGCGTGATCGAGCGAGATCACCTGGCGCTCGCGCACGTACACGGCGAGCCGGCGCGCGAACGCGCCGTTGTTGCGCGGGTGCGGCACGCTCGGTCCCGGCACCGACAACCCGCCGTCGCTCGATCCCATGGTCCAGGGCTGACGCATGATCGTCTCGATGTCCTTGTCGGACATGTTGAACGACACGATCGACGCGCCGCCTGCGATCACGATGTCGGTCGCGGCCTGCTCGGGGCTGACGCCGCGGCTCCTGGCGATCTCCTCGAGGTTCTTGCCGGCAAGGTTGGCGACGCCACGGCCCGACGCCATCACGATGGACGCCGGCCCGCCGCGGCGCCGGATGTTCTCTCTGACCGTCGCCAGGAACGTCGCGCGCGATTCCGCGCCCGCGAGCGCCTCCTGCGCGCCCGTGCCGCTCTCTCCCGGCATGACGGCGGCAGCCAGGCCGGTCGACGACGCTTCGTACGGATACTGATCGGCGTACACTTCGACGCCACGCGCACGCGCCGCCTCGATATGCGACACGAGCGTGGCGCCGAGCCCCCAGCTGTCGGGACCCAGCGCTTTCATGTGCGTGACGATGCCGCGCACGCCGGCCGAGGTCGCGACGGTGATGACTTCGTCCACCGACGCGACGACGCCGGCATCATAGTTGCCCTCGTCGCGAATGTGGCTCGTGTAGACGCCGCCGGCTTCCTTCGCGAGCGCCACGACTTCTTCCGTCTTCGCGTAGCGCCCGGGCACGTAGAACAACCCGCTCGACAGGCCGAACGCCCCGTCCGCCACGGCCTGACGAACGAGCGTGCGCATCCTGGACAATTCTTCGGGTGTGGGATCGCGTCGATCGCCGGCCTCGCCAACCGCACCTGCTCCAGCCGCGCCCGGCCGCATGGCCGCGCTCCGCACACTCCCGTGGCCGATGAGCAGCGCCGCGTTCACGCCGATCCCGCCGTCTGCCTCGAGACTCGTCGCCTGCTGCTTGAGGTCGGTCGGACCACCGCCGTCAGGATTGCCGACGACGGTCGTCACCCCCTGGGCGATGAGCGCCCGGGCCTCGCGCAGCGCCGCGTTGGTGATGTTCGACAGCGCGTGCGAATGGACGTCGATGAATCCGGGCGCCACCACGCGGTCCTTTGCGTCGATGATCGTGGTCGCCGTCGCGCCGCCGAGCCGGCCGACCGCGACGATCCGGTCGCCGCGAATGGCGACGTCGGCCCGCCGCCACGGATTGCCCGAGCCTTCATACAGGCGGCCATTGAGGATCAGGACGTCATAGCTTGCCTGAGGCGCCTGAGCCGAGAGCCCCACGCCGAACGCGACAAGCGAAACAAGAATCGAACGCATGCCGTAACTCTCACGGCATGGCCCTTCACAGTCAAGGGCGCACCCGTCACCCCGCTCCGGGCACCCCGCACCGCAAACCTTTGCCCGCAGAATCTCGTCCAAGCCCCTGATGTATCTCTCGAGGTATAGATTCGGCGCGAAGCCGCGATGACGCCGCGGCCGCCGCCGCTGCCGCCCCACTGGTTCCAGATTCTGCTCGCGCTGGCCGAGCACGACCTGCACGGGCTCGGGATCATGCAGGACGTGCTCGAGCGATCGGCCGGGCACATGCGGCTGTGGCCCGCGATGCTGTACCGGAACCTGCAGCGGCTGTCCGACGCCGGACTGATCGCCGAGTCGGAGGGACCGGCGATCCCGGAAGCCGGCAGTCCGAGGTACTACCGCATCACCGCGGCCGGCCGCCGGCGATGCGCCGAGGAAGCCGAACGGCTGGCCGAGCTCGTCGCGGTCGCCCGGGCGCGCCGGCTGCTGAGGAGAACGTGAGCCCGGCGCGCGAGGCGCGGGCCCGCGCGCGGTATCGGCGCCTGGTGCGTCTGCTGCCGAGCCGTCTGCGCGACGAGGCCGGCACGGCGGCGCTTGAAGAGGCGGCCCTGTCGTGCCTCGAGCGGGAGCGCGCACGCCTGGGCGCCCTCGGGGCCGCGTACGGCTGGGCCCGGCTGATCGCGGACGCGATCGTCACCGCGTGGCTCGCCCGTCCGGCTCGCACGACACCGGCGTACGTCGATCTCGATCTGGACGAATTCCCCAATCGGCAAGGAGGCGTGGAACGCATGATGGACGCACTTCGGAAGGACGTGAGGTACGCGCTGCGATCGCTCCGGCGGCAACCAGGCTTCACGATCGTGACGATCCTGACGCTGGCGCTCGGCATCGGCGCGAACACCGCCGTCTTCAGCGTGGTCAACGGCGTCCTGCTCCGTCCCCTCCCCTATCCGCAGGCCGAGCGGCTGCAGTACATCACGACGCAGTTCCCGAACCTGGGCTTCAACCAGTTCTGGATGTCGCTGCCGGAGTTCGTCGAGTTCCGCGACAACAACCAGGCGTTCTCGTCGGTCGGCGGGTACTCGGTGGGCGCGATCAACCTCGATACGCAGCCGCCGAGCCGGCCGGTGTCGGCGGTCGTCACGGCGGAGCTGATGCCGACGCTCAACGTCCCGCCAATCCACGGCCGGTGGTTCGCGCCGGCGGACACGGCGCCCAACGCGCCACCGGTCGCGATCCTGTCGTACGAGCTCTGGCAGCGGGCCTACGGCGGCGACGCTGGCGTCATCGGACGCAACGTGCAGATCAACAACCGCAGCGAGCAGATCATCGGGGTCATGCCGCGCGGCTACGACGTGCACGATTCGAAAATCGAGATCTGGCGGCCGCTGACGATCGACCCGGCGACCTTTCCGAACTCGCGCGGCGGCCATTTCCTCTACCTGGTGGGACGGCTCAAGGACGACGTCACACCCGCGCGGGCCCAGGCCGACATCGCGCGCCTGCTCGAGCAGTGGCCCCAGATTGCGCCGCAGGGCCACGTCCCGAACGCGGTCGGGCATCGGCTGCGCATGGATCCGCTGCGCGACGACATCGTCGGCAACATCCGGCTCGCGCTCGTCGTGCTGCAGGCCGCCGTGGCGTTCGTCCTCCTCATCGCCTGCGCCAACCTGGCCAACCTGCTGGTCGCGCGCGCCGATTCGCGGACGCGCGAGTACGCGGTCCGCTCGGCGCTCGGCGCCACGCGGGGCCGGCTGTTCCGGCAGCTTCTGACCGAGGGGCTCGTGCTCACGATTTCGGCCGCAGCCCTCGGCGTCGGCCTCGCCTACGCCGGTCTCCAGGCCCTCATCGCGATCAACCCGACGGCGATCCCGCGGACGGCCGACGTGACGGTGGATCTCCCCGTGCTCGGGTTCACGCTGGCCGTCGCCGTCGTGACCGGCCTGATCTTCGCGCTCGTCCCGCTCCTGCACCTGGGGGCCGCCAAGGCCAGTCAGGCGATGCGCGAATCGAGCACGCGCACGACGGCCAGTGCGGCGCGCGTCTGGATGCGTTCGCTCCTCGTCGTCGGCGAGATCGCCCTGGCGGTGACGCTGGTCGTCGGCGCGGGCCTCCTGATCCGGAGCTTCATGAATCTGACGCGCACCGACATGGGATTCGACCGATCGCAGCTCTCGACGTTCGGCCTGGTACTGCCCGGGACGAAGTACAACCCGCAGCAGCGGGTCGATTTTCACGAGCGCCTGAGCAACGCGCTACAAGGGCTGCCTGGCGTGCAGAGCGTCGCGGCGATGTCCGGCCTGCCGCCGCTCAGGAACGTCAACGCGAACGACACCGATTTCGAGCACATCCCGAATGTGCCGCCGGCTGCCGGCCAGCCGCCACAAGGCCCGCCTCAAAACGTGGACTACTGGCAGTACGTGTCGGTCGGCTACTCGGACACGATGGGGATTCCGGTCATCAAGGGACGGACGTTCGAGCTCGCCGACGTCGGCGGGGCGCCGGTCGTGCTCGTCAACGAAGCGCTGGCCAAGAAGTTCTTTGCCGATCGCGAGGTCATCGGCTCCCGGCTCAAGCCCGGATTCGGCGATCAGCTGCCATGGTTCACCATCGTCGGCGTGTTGAAAGACGTCAAGCAGGGCGGCGTCGCCGAAGCCGCCGGCACCGAGTTGTACATGCTCACGCCGCAGGTGCAACGCGTGCTCGGCAACGCGCCGCAGCAGGTCAACCTCGTCGTGCGGTCGTCGGCGCCGTTCGAGTCGCTCGCGCCCGGGTTCCGGCGGACGGTCCAGGAGCTCGATCCAACGCTGCCCCTGATCCGCATGCGGTCGATGGACGACGTCGTCGGCGACGCGATCGCGCGGCCGCGATTTCTGACCGTGCTGCTCGCGATTTTCGCCGGCCTCGCGCTCACACTCGCCGCGGTGGGCACCTACGGCATCCTCTCGTATCTGGTCGCCGAGCGAAAACAGGAGATCGGCATCCGCATGGCGCTCGGCGCCGACCGCAACGGCATCCTCAAGCTCGTGCTCAGCCGCGGTTTGATCCTGTCCGCCGCCGGCATCGTCATCGGCCTGGCGGCGTCGTTCGGTCTGACGCGGGTCCTCTCGACCCTGCTCTACAACGTCACGCCGACCGATCCGCTGACGCTCGCCACCGTCGCGGGCATCATGATCGTCGTCGCGCTGGCCGCGTGCTTCGTGCCGGCCTGGCGCGCGACCCGCGTCGATCCGTTGGTGGTGTTGAGAGACTCGTAACGTTTTGTCGATCCGCAACACGGAGGCCGCGGACAAGACACGGGGGGCACGGATCCCTTAGAGCGCGTTTCAGAACTCAGAAGGAGGGGCGGGCTTCAGCCCGCCGCTGCTGGGCCGGCTGAAGCCGGCCTCTCCCGGAGCCAGAGTTCTGCAACGCACTCTTAGGGCTGAACCCTATTGAGCGTGTGCTCTCCGTGTTTTCTCCGTGCTTTCCGTGTTGAAGATCGAGATCTGTCTACTCCCCTCGAAGAGCCGTGACCGGATTGACGCGTGTCGCTCGCCTTGCGGGGAGGTAGCTCGCGAGGAACGCAACGAACAGCAGCATCACGGAGACGGCGATGAAGCTCAGCGGGTCGAACGGGCTGACGTTGTAGAGCATCGCGCGGCTGAGCCACGTCGCCCCGGGGGCGAGCACCAGTCCGACGGTGACGCCGAGGCCGCACAACGCCAGACCCTGTCCGACGACCAGTCGCAGCACGTCACGGTGTCCGGCGCCGAGCGCCACCCGCACACCGATTTCTTTGGCCCGCTGCGTCACCGAATAGGACAGGACGCCGTAGACGCCGACCGAGGCGAGCAGCAGTCCGGCTACGCCGATCGTGCCGAAGATCCAGCCGTACAGTCCGTACTGCCAGAAGCGGAGGCGCCGTATCTCCTCTCCCGTCTGGACCTGGTACACGGGCAGATTCGGATCGGACGCGCGAATCTCGCGGCGGGCCCCCGACGTGATGTTCGACGGCGGGCCGGCGACGCGGATCGTGAGGCCGGTGTTGAGCGTCTGCTGATACGCGTACGGGATGAACCCGGCCGCCGGCGGATTCGGGTTCTCCGGATCGATGCCGTACAGGTTCACGTCGTTGACGATCCCAACGACCGTGAACCACGGATTCTGCGCGGGATCGCCGGAGATGCGGAACCGCGCGCCGACGGCGTCGCCCTTCGGCCAGAAGCGGCGCGCCATCATCTGGTTGATCACGGCCACGTCCGGGCGCGAGAACCCCTCGGCGTCGGTGAAGTCGCGTCCGGCCACGAGCGTCATGCCCATCGTCGTCACGAAGCGCGGCGTAACCGCGTTCAGCACGATGCCGGCCAGCTCGTCCTGCCGCGCTGGCTGCCCTTCGACGATCACCTGCCCGCCTCCGCCGCCGCCGCTGAGCGGCACGTAGTTGGACGCGAACGCCGCCTGCACGCCTGGCAGCGCCTCGACGCGGCGGACGATGTCCTCCACCCGGCGGAGCTTGGCGTCCGGGCGCTCGTACTCCTCGCCCGGCAGGAAGAACCGCATCGTCATCAGCGGCCGCGGATCGAAGCCGACGTTGGCGGCGTCGAGATTCTGAAACGTGCGCAGGAAGAGCAGCGCGCCGAGCAGCGACACGAGCGCCAGCGCCACCTGCACGACGACGAGACCGCTGCGGAGCCACGACGACGTCGCGGTGTTGCCGCGGGTTCCTTCTTTGAGGTCGCCGTGCAGATCGCCGCGCGAGACCTGGAGCGCCGGAAACAGCCCGAAGACCAGCGCCGTCGCCATCGCAATGGCGGCGCTGTAGGCGATCGTCCGCCAGTCCACCGTCCAGCGCACGTAGTAGGGGACGGCATCGGTTGGCATGCCCGCCGATATCAGCCGGGTACCCACCTCGGCGAGCGCGATGCCGAGCGGCAAGCTGAGGAGTCCGAGAACCAGGCTCTCTGTGAGGAGCTGGCGGACGATCCGGCCGCGTCCGGCGCCGAGCGCCGCGCGGACCGAAATCTCGCGGCGGCGGCCCGTGGCCCGCGCGACGAGCAGGTTGGCGACGTTCGAGCACGCGATCAGCAACACCAGCGTGACGCTGCCCATCATGATCCAGATGACGAGCGGCACTTCGGGCGGGAGAAACGCCTCGCGCAAGGTTCGCAACCACGAGGTCCAGTTCTGGTGCGTCGCCGGATACTGTTCGGCGAATCCCGCGAAGATGGCATCGAGCTGCTGCGTGGCTTGCGCCTGACTGATGCCGGGCTTGAGACGGCCGAACGCGAACAACCCCCGGAAGTCGCGCGGGTCGTTCGCGACGGCGGGCACGAGCGGAATCCACAGCCGCTGCTGATTCGGAAAGCGGAATCCGGGCGGCATGACGCCGACGACCTGATGCGGCCGCGCGTTGATCAAGATCGTCCGGCCGACGATGTTCGAATCCTGCTGGTAGCGTACCGTCCAGAGATCATGGCTGAGCAGCACCACGCCGCCGGCGCCGACGCGATCCTGGTCGGCGGTGAAGCCCTGACCGAGGATCGGCGGCGTGCCGAGCATGGAGAAGAGATCCCAGGAAATCGCCGCGCCCGGGAAGCGCTCGGGCTCCCCCGCACCATCCGAGACCGTCAGGCTGCGTCCCGAGCTCGCGGCAATGGCCACGAACGGGGAGCTCGGGGACTGATTGATGTCCCGCATGTCGAGATACGACAAAGCCGACCGGCTGTCCGCCTTCTGGTTCTGCTCGCCGACGACCAGGATGCGGTCGGGATCGGGGTACGGGTACGGCCGCAGGAGCACGCCGTCCATGATGCTGAAGATCGTCGTGTTGAGCCCGATGCCAAAGCCCAGACACAGGATGGCGACCGTCGCGAACCCCTTGCTGAACCAGAGGCTGCGAAGGGCGTAGCGGAGATCCTGGAGGAGCACCTTGGACTTAGACGAGGAGGGACATGGCGACAGTTCCGAGGAGGCACTGGGCACTCGGCACTAGGCACTCGTTTCCTGACCCGCGTGCCGCGAACCAACTAGTGCCGAGTGCCCAGTGCCGAGTGCCTGTCACCTAGTCGACCCTCACCGGTTGCAGCTGTCCCCCCGGTGTGCCGAGCACCGAGACCCATTTCCTGACCGCGGCGCCAAGGATGATCACGACGAGGATCATCATCGTGACCGTCAGGACCGAGTTCATGATGCCCTGGAAGTGGAGCTCGGGACGCGGCCCGACGGCCATGGGCCAGAAGTTGTTCTTCACCGTCAGGAACCCGGCCGAAAGCGTGGTCACGGTCAGGAACGACAGCGGCACCATCGTCACCCACGCGTAGCGCTGCTTGCCGATGTTGATGAGGATCGTGGTGCCGACAGCCAGCGCGACGGCAGCGAGCAACTGGTTGGCGATGCCAAACATCGGCCAGATGGTGCTGATGTTGCCGGTACCGATGAAGTAGGCCCACGCGAACACGACCAGGAACGTCGAGATGAGCGATCCCGGCAGCCAGTGCGGCCGGGCAAACGGGGCGTGGGCCCGGCCCAGGAACTCCCCGACCAGGTACCTCCCGACCCGGGTGCCGGCGTCGATCACGGTGAGGATGAAGAGCGCCTCGAACATGATGGCGAAGTGGTACCAGTAGTCCATCAGCCCGGCCATGCCCGGTAGCTTGCTGAAGATTTGCGCCATGCCGACAGCGAGCGAAACCGCGCCGCCCGTCCGGCCGGCCACCTTCTCGCCGACTTCGGCTTCGAGCGTCGACAGCGCGACCGTCTGCTGGTTGAGCGTGGCGAAGACCGCCGGCGGCGTGTTGATGGCGAAGTAGTCGCCCTGATGGAGCGAGCAGGCCGCGATCAGCGCCGTAATCCCGACGAGCCCTTCGCACAGCATCGCGCCGTACCCGATCGGCCGGATGTGGGATTCCTTCTCGATCATCTTCGGCGTCGTGCCCGATGCAATGAGCGAGTGGAAGCCGGAGATGGCGCCGCACGCGATCGTGATGAACGCGAACGGAAACAAGGCGCCGGGCACGATCGGCCCGCCCCCCGAGACGTAGGACGTCAACGCCGGCATCTGCAGCACCGGGTTGACGATGACGATCCCGAGGACCAGGAAGATGACGGTCCCGATCTTCATGAACGCGCTGAGGTAGTCGCGCGGCGCGAGCAGCAGCCACACCGGCAGCACCGACGCGGCGAAGCCGTAGATCCCGAGCGCCCAGACGAGCTGGATCCGCGAGAACGTGAAGTACGGCGCCCATCCGGACGTCGCGACTTCGCGGCCGATGATGACCGACGCGCTCAGGCCGATCAGGCCGATGATCGTCGCTTCGCCGACGCGTCCCGGGCGCAGCTTGTACATGTACAAGCTCATGAAGAGCGCGAGCGGAATCGTCACCGCGATCGTGAACACGCCCCACGGGCTGTCGGCGAGCGCGTTGATGAACACGAGCCCGACGCCGGCCAGCGCGATGACGATGATGAAGAGGATGGCGATGGCGGCGGTGAAACCGGCGACCGGGCCGATTTCCATGCGCGCGATCTCGGCGAGCGACGCGCCCTTGCGACGGGTCGAGGCCCAGAGGATCGTCATGTCGTGGACCGCGCCGGCCAGACACACGCCGGCGACGAGCCAGAACAGCCCGGGCAGGAAGCCGAATTGCGCGGCGAGCACGGGCCCGATGAGCGGTCCCGGCCCGGCGATGGCCGCGAAATGGTGGCCGAACAGGACCCACTTGTGCGTGGGCACGAAATTGTGGCCGTCGCTCAGGGTGTGGGCGGGCGTGACGCGCGAGTCGTCGAGCGTCATGACGCGGGCCGCGAGAAACGCGCTGTAAAACCGATACGCGAGCGCGATGATGCCGAGCGCCGGGATCAGGATATAAGCTGCCCGCATGGGCAAATTCTAGTTGATTTCTCCTATAATTCGCCGCGAATGCGTCTCGACCTGCTCACCACCCTCCTCTTCTTCTTCATGCTGGCGACGTTTCTCGGGCTGGACATCATCCGGCGCGTCTCGCGGCTCCTGCACACGCCGCTGATGTCGCTGACCAATGCCATCTCGTCGATTGCCGTCGTCGGCGCGATCATCCTGGCCGGAGAAGCAAAGGACCCGCTGACCACGACGCTCGGCGCCATCGCCGTGTTCGCCTCGACCACGAACCTCGTCAGCGGCTACCTGATCACGCACCGCATGCTCGGGATGTTCAAGAAGCGGGAGTCCAAGTGAGCATGGTGGCGGTCACCGAGTTCCTCTACATCATCTCGGCGGCCCTGTTCGTCCTGGCGCTCCGCTGGATGAGCTCGCCGGAGACCGCGCGCCGCGCCGTGGTGGCGGCCGTGACGGCGATGATCGTGGCCGTCGGCGGCACGCTCCTCCATCCGGAAATCGTCACCTACAAATGGATCGCCATCGCCGCGATTGCCGGCACCGTGGTCGGCTATCCGCTGTCGCGGGTCCCGCTCACCGCCGTGCCGGAGCGGACCGGACTCTCCCAGGCGTTCGGCGGCCTGGCGGCCGCGCTCGTCGGCACCGCGAAGTACTACCTGTGGCTGCACGAGGGCGGACTGAACTCGTTCCGCATGGGCGTCGTCTCCGGCGAAGTGATCCTGGGCTGCCTCACCGCCACCGGCGGCCTGATGGCCGCGGGCAAGCTCGCCGAGTACATCCCGACGCGTCCGCTCACCTATAAGGGGCAGAACATCGTCAGCATCACCTTGCTGGTGGTCGCCATCGGCCTCAGCGGCCTGCTGGTCTGGGATCCGACGCAGTCGTGGGCCTTCCCGATCGTCATTGTCCTGGCGCTGATCTTCGGCGTGCTGCTGATTCTGCCGATTGGCGGCGCCGACATGCCGACGGTCATCTCGTTCCTCAACTCCTACGCCGGCCTCTCGGCGGTCGCGATGGGCTTCGTGCTCGAAAACAAGCTCCTCATCGTCGCCGGCGCGCTCGACGGCTCTTCGGGCTTCGTGTTGTCGATCATCATGTGCCGGGCGATGAACCGGTCGGTGACCAACGTCCTCTTCGGCGCCTTCGGCTCGGTGCAGGCACGCGCCGCCGTCGCCGAACAGCGGACCGCGAAGAGCGCGACGGCGGTGGACGCCGCAGAGCTGCTGTCCAACGCCGACAGCGTCGTGATCATCCCGGGCTACGGCATGGCGGTGGCGCAAGCGCAACACCGTGTGCGCGATCTGTTCGATCAGTTGTCGAAACGGGGCGTGGACGTCAAATTCGCCGTCCACCCGGTGGCCGGCCGCATGCCGGGCCACATGAACGTGCTCCTCGCCGAAGCCGACATCCCCTACGACCGGCTGGTCGAGATGGAGGACGTGAACCCCGAGATGCCGCAGGTCAGCGTCGCGCTCGTCATCGGCGCCAACGACGTGGTCAACCCGGCGGCGCGGACGGACGAAAAGAGCCCGATCTACGGCATGCCGATCATCGACGCGGACAAGGCGCACACGGTCCTGGCGATCAAGCGCAGCATGAACCCGGGATTTGCCGGCATCGAGAACGAGCTGTACTTCGCCAACAACACCTTGATGCTCTTCGGCGACGCCAAGGCGGTGATTGGCGACGTCGTCAAGCAGCTCTCTGGCGAGTCGGCGGGGCATTAGCTGCGCGGGTGAAAGCTTTTGATTTCATGCGTCCTATCCAAGGGAGTCTTCGTGTGCTTCGCGGTCTTCGCGGTGAAGGCTCTTTGACGCCGAACGAGGTTTGAAATGGCTGAAGCTGTTCGTCGCCCGCGCCTGTCGCTGACCCAGCAGATCTTCATCGGACTGGGGCTTGGCGTCCTGCTCGGCTGGTTCGTCAACGTGTATCACCCCGACTGGGTTGCCAACATCCGGCCGTTCAGCCAGATTTTCCTGCGGATGATCAAGATGGTCATCGCGCCGCTGATCTTTGCGACGCTGGTGGCCGGGATTGCGGGCGCCGGGCACTTCAAGCAGGTCGGGCGGATGGGGCTCAAAGCGATCATCTATTTCGAGATCGTCACGACCATCGCGCTCATCCTCGGCCTGGTCGCCGTCAACCTCGTGAAGCCGGGCGTCGGCCTTCAGCTGCCGACAGAGCCGAGCGGCATTACCGGCACGGCGCAGACCTGGCGCGACATCCTGCTCCACCTCGTGCCCGAATCGGTTATTCAGGCGATGGCCACCGGCGACGTGCTCCAGATCGTCGTCTTCAGCATCATCTTCGGCGTCGCGCTCGGCATTCTCGGCGAGAAGGGCCGGCCGATGGTGCAATGGTGCGAGATCCTGGCCGAGACGATGTTCAAGTTCACGAACATCGTCATGCACTACGCGCCCATCGGCGTCGGCGCCGCGATGGCCTACACCGTCGGACACGGCGGCCTTTCGGTTCTCAAGAATCTGGGCCTGCTCGTGCTCACGCTGTACGGCGCGCTGATCGTGTTCTTCCTGCTCGTGCTGCTGCCGATCGCGATCATCTTCAAGGTGCCGAACCGCAAGTTCTTCCGCGCCGTGCGCGAACCGGCGGTCATCGCCTTCTCGACAACGTCGAGCGAGGCGGCGCTGCCGCGCGCGATGGAGGTGCTCGAGCGGCTCGGCGTGCCGCGCCGGATTGTCTCGTTCATCCTGCCGCTCGGCTATTCGTTCAATCTCGACGGCACGACGCTCTACCTGTCGCTCGCCGCAGTCTTCGTCGCTCAGGCGGCGGGCGTGGAGCTGACGATCGGCCAGCAGATCACGATGCTCCTGACGCTGATGCTGACCAGCAAAGGCGTGGCCGGCGTCCCCCGCGCGTCGCTCGTCATCCTCGCCGGCACGCTCGCCAGCTACAACCTGCCGCTCGTTGGCATCACACTCATCCTGGGCGTGGACGAGCTGATGGACATGGCGCGCACGATGACGAACGTGGTCGGCAACTGCCTGGCCACCGTCGTCGTCGCCAAGTGGGAAGGCGAGTTCAAAGAAGCGAGCGACGCCGACCTCGATGCCGCCGCCGCGCGCGGCGAGATCTAGCTCCAGCACGGCAATCGGGCTAGGCAAGGATCGTGCAGGCCTCTACGAGATGGGCCGCGCGCTGCGCCTGGCGGGTCGATTCGCCTGTTTCACGCTCGCCGTCACGCTGTATCTCTTCGCTGCCGCGTGCGGCAAGCCCAGCGCGCCGGCACCGCCGCCCGCGCTGCCCGCGTCCACGCCGGCGCCCGCCCCCTCGACCCCGCCCGCCCGCGGTCCGGTCAAGATCGAGATGCACGACGTGCAGCTGCACGTCGACGACGGCATCGTGCTGCACATCGCCCGCCTGCGCGGCGACATGGTTCCGGTCAAACCGGGCCACCCACCCGTGTTCGACGATCAGCGGTCCTACGTGCTCCGCGTGGCCGACGCCGAGCTGAGCCTGGACATGGCGAGCCTGACGGTCCTCCTCAACCAGCATGTGTTCGGCTACGAGAACGCTCCATTGACCGACATCACCGTGACGGTGGAAGACGGCCGCCTGAAACAGAAAGGCAAGCTGCACAAGGGCGTGACCGTCCCGTTCTCGCTCGAGGCCACGGTGTCGGCGACCGACGACGGCCGGCTGCGTCTCCACACCGAGTCGGTGAGCGCGCTCGGGCTGCCGGCCAAGAAACTGCTCGACCTCTTCGGGGTGTCACTCGACGACGTCGTCAAGATCAAGGAACAGCGCGGCGTCGAGATCGCCGGTGACGACATCGTGATCGACGCGGGCCGTGTCCTGCCGCCGCCGGCGATCGAAGGGCGCCTGACGCGCGTCGAACTCGTCAACGGCGCGCTGCACCAGACGTTCGGGACGCCCGGCCAGGCGCCGAACGCTCCGCTCGCTCCCGCCGAGACGCGAGCGCGTCACTACGTGTACTTTTCCGGCAACGAGCTTCGCTTCGGCAAGCTCCTCATGAGCGATGCCGATCTCCAGCTCATCGACGTGGACGACCGCGACCCGTTCGATTTCTTTCCGGCGAAGTACCTGACGCAGCTGGTCGCCGGGTACTCGAAGAACACACCCTCCGGCGGACTGCGCACCTACATGCCGGACTACAACGACGTCACGCCGACGACAGATCTCCGTCCCGCTCGACCGCACCGCTGAAACTGCGAACTTCGCGGCGTCAGCGGTGTCTAAGCCCTGTGAACAGAGGATCCTCTGAAAACCGGGCACTCGGCGCTGGACACTAGGCACTCGTTCTGGATGCGCCTGCCCCGATCCTGGCGCCGAGTGCTTAGAGCGCGTTTCAGAACTCAGAAGGAGGGGCGGGCTTCAGCCCGCCCCTGCTGGGCCGGCTGAGGCCGGCCCCTCCCGGAGCCAGAGTTTTGCAACGCACTCTTAGTGCTAGTGCCCAGTGCCTAGTGCCTGCTTTTTGGAGGGATCTGATGTCTCGAGATCTGTTTGCCGATACGTTAGCGTCTCGCGGCGGTCCGACACGATCGAAGTGGACGATCGCGGGATCGTTTCTGGCGCACACCGCCGTGGTGTGCGCGATGCTGATCGTCCCGATTCTCTCCGCGACGGAGCGGCTCTTCATTCGCAGCAGCCTGATCGCGTTCACGGCGCCGCCGCCGCCCGTGATGCCGGCGCTTCCACCGCCGCCGGCGCCGGCGCCAGTCACACCGGCGCCGGCGAACGTGAATGTCAATGCGGCGCCGGCCTTCCCTCCCGACCAGCCGATCACCGAGGATGCGGTGCCGGCGAGCGCACCGGCCGGCCCCGTGCTCCCGGGCCTGATCGGGATGCCCGGAGGAACATCGCCGACGAGCCTGATCGCATCACAGTCGGGGACATCGCTGACGAATCCACCACCAGTGACGCCCGCCGAACCGTTTCGTATCGGCGGCGACATCAAGCCGCCGGCGCGGATCTTCTACCAGCCACCCGTCTATCCGACGATTGCGCAAACCGCGCGGGTCGAAGGGATCGTGGTGCTCGAAGCGACGATCGACGAGTCGGGGATCATCCGGGATCTTCGCGTCATGCGATCGATTCCGCTGCTCGACCGCGCCGCGATCGACGCGGTGAGCAAGTGGCGCTACACGCCGACGCGACTCAACGGGGCACCGGTCGCCGTCATCATGACGGTGCATGTCACGTTCTCGCTGCGGTGATCGAACATCGTTCGATCCAAAACACGGAGAGCACGGATAACACACGGAGAGCACGGATTCATTCGGGGTAACCTTGGTTGGACCGTGTCCTCCGTGTCTCTGTGCGCTCCGTGTTGTGGATCGAAGGAAAGCACGCCATCACCGCCCGAACCGCGGGTTCACGATGTTGTTGAAAATCGATCCGAACGTGTACGTCAGTCCGACCGAGAAGCTCACTTCATAGCCGCTCTGCAACTGTCGCAGCCGCAGCAGGATCTCTTCGGGATCGGCGTCGCGGCGCGGAAGCGAGAGCTGATCGCGAACGCGTGACGCCGAGCCTTTCGGTCGAGCTCGACGAGCACGTGTCGTTTCATCCAGACATTCTGTGCCAACTGGCAGATTGCGCGAGTTGGGGGCGGCGTGTAGGCGGCTCAGCGACCGTCAGGCGGCTCAAAGACCGAGCCGCCCTACGTACGATCACTTCATGATGCCGGCGAGGAAGAGGCCGAGTTCGATGACCAGAATGAGGACGATGACGAGCTCGAGCAGGTTCGCCTGCGAGCTGCGTGTCTGCTCCACGGCGAATCGGTAGACGTCGTCGAGTGTCTTGAGCTCGTCCTCGACGCTCTTCTTCCAGGCGTCGAGGCCGAGCCGCGCCGTGGCGAGGCCGAACAGCCGCGCCGCGAAGATGTCGCCGACCATCTTGACCGCGTTCTCGAGCTGATCGGTGAGCTCGTTGACGTCGATGAAGAGCGACTGCAGCCGCTGCGCCGCGCGCGTGTAGCGGCGGCCGACCACGCGATCGGTCCAGCGCGGCTGCTGGAGCACGCTGTACGTGCGTCCGATCTCGGCCTCGAGCAGCTCGTCGTAGTAACGGAATTCGAGCAGCTGGGAGTTCGCGAACTCGAGCACCTCGAGCGTCGCGGCCGCCCCCGCCTCCGAGTCGAGGATGAACGCGGCATTCCAGGCCGGCACGACCAGATCGTCGGTGAGGTACGACAGCCGGTGCCGAAGCACTTCGTCCCGTTCCTGCCGGCTGAGCGGGTGCCGCTCGCCCCGGAGCAGCTGCGCGATGTCGTCGCCGTGCAGCTCGAGCACGGCCTCGGCCGTCGCCGGCCCGTCCTGCTCAGAGATCACGAACGCCAGATAGTCCTCGTCGAGGAACGAGTGGCGCAGGCCGCCGAGCGCCGGCGCGGCGCGCTCGATGATCGCCAGTCGGGCCTCGGCGGCACGCGCCTCGAGCGGTTCACTTTCGATCAGATCCTGGCCGAGCCGGACGAACTCCGCCCAGTCGCCTGCGAAGGGTCGCGACAACATGAGAGAAATCACGCCGTAGTCGTAAAACTTGATCCGCGCGCGGAAGTCGTCGATGCGCCCGAGCCCGAAGACCTCGCCGTCGACGATGACCGGCGGCTGGAGGTAGCGCAGCCGGGAGGGGCCGGGCCCCTTGTCCTGAAGGCGGGCCGTCGCCACGGCCGGGCCGAACATCGAGCGAATCCTGCCGAGATCGATGGTCTGGGCGACATCGAACAGATAGAAGGCGTGAATGGCACCCGCGCGAATCACGGCTGGACTCCGCCGGCCAAAGATGCAGGTTTCACGCCACTCGGATTATCCTCTTCCCCATGACGCAAGTGGTTCGTCGAATCGCCGGGACTGTCGGCGTGCTTCTCGTCGCCGCCGCGATCCTGCAGTCCGCCGGCCAGGCGCCCGCCTCGTCGCCTCGCGACATGGTGGCCGTCGATTTCTACGTACTCGGTCCGGACCGCCGGCCGATCACCGATCTCAGAGCAGACGAAGTCACGATCAAGGTCGATGGCCGCACCCGTAAGGTCAGCGCGTTGCGGCTGATGACGGTCGCGACCGCTCCGTCTCCCGACGCGGCCGGCGTCGCCCCCGAGCCGGTGCCTCCGCCGTTCGCGACCAACACCGCGGCCGAGACCGGCCGGACGTTCATCATGGTCTTCGACGACGAATCGATCCGGCCTGGGCGCGAGCGGCCGCTCCGCGCCGCGGTCAGCCGCTTTCTCGGCAGCCTGACGCCGCGCGATCGCGTGTCGCTCCTGACCGTGCCGCACGGCGGCATGAAAGTGGACCTGACGACCAATCACGATCGCATCAGCGAGGGCTTCGCGCAGCTCACCGGGCACGCTCCGGAGACCGAGACCGGATCCGAAGGCGCCTGCCGGACCCGCACGGTGCTCGAGAGCCTCGAGGGCATGCTCAACAGCCTCGCGGGCGGCGAAGGGCCGACGACCATCGTGTTCATCTCCGCCTCGGAGTTCGGACCGCGGCGCGACGCCCCGGCGACTCTGGCGCCCGGCATGTGCGAGCTCACGACGCGCGTGTTCGAGCGGATGGGCGGCGCCGCCGCGCCCGCGCGCGCCCATTTCTGGGTCGTCCAGCCCGACCAGGTCATGCTGCGCGGAAGTCTCGCGACCGAGACGATCGCCGGCACCGGGTTCAGCGGATCGGACAACCCGCTCGAAGGCCTTGAACACATCGCCGGCGTCACCGCGGCCGAGCGCCTGTCGCTCACGACCGCGGGCGACGCGACGATGATCCAGATCGCGCAGGAAACGACGTCGTACTACTCGGCGGTCATCGACACGGCCGCGGCCGATCTCGACGGCATCAACCGCGGGCTCGACGTGAAGGTGGCGCGAGGCGGTTACCACGTGCGCGCGCGGCCGATGCTCTTCCTGCCGAAGCCCTCGACCGCGCGGATCGTCACGAAATCGCCGGCCGACATGATGAAAGACAGCCGGCTGTTCTACGATCTCCCGCTGCGCGCGACCGCCTATGCGTCGCTCCACAGCGCGGACGGGAGCCGCATGAAAGTCGTCGCCGTGGCCGAGCCGGTCGATCCGGCAGTCAAGCTCAAGGAGCTCTCGGTCGGCCTCTTCGACGGCTCGGGCCGGCTCACCGGCCAGGTCACCGCCACGGCCGATCAGCTCGCGTCTACTCCGGTCGTCGCCGCGCTGCTCGTGCCGCCCGGGACGTACCGCATGCGCGTCGCCGCGATCGATGCCGCCGGACGCAGCGGATCGGTCGACGCCGACGTCTCGGCGGAAACCATCCCGGCCGGCCCGCTCAAACTGAGCTCGATCGTGCCCGGTCTGTCGCGCGGCGGGATGTTCGTCCCGCGGATGCAGTTCGGCAACGAACCGGTCGTCATCGGGTTCATTGAAATCTACGGCGGCGTCGCCGGCGCGCCGATCGGCGCGGCCGTCGAAGTCGCCCGCTCCGTCAACGGCCCGCCACTCGTCGTCACGCCGTTCGCGATCGAGGCGACGAACGATCCGAGCACCTTCCGCGCGAGCGGCGCCATCCCGATCGGCGCGCTGCCGCCCGGCGACTACGTCATCCGGGCCCTCGTCGGCCTGCAGGACAAACCGGTCGGGCGGGTGCTCAGGACGATCCGCAAGGTCGCGCAGTAGGCTAAGCAAAGCAGACCGCGCGAAGGCGAGCGTAGCGAGCCGTGGGCGCGCACGAGCGGGGGTGGGGCCCCGCGAGCCCCAATTAAGAAGACCGCAATTCAACGTCGTTTTTCCGGTGGCCGTCAACGTTGCGCGGGGAGGAAGATCCGCGCATGATGCTTTCAGAACTCCCGATGACCATCGCCGAGCAAACTCTTCCGCTTCTGGCGTTACCGGCGCGCCCGGAAATGGAACGCGCTTATCAGTCTTCCGACGCGTCGTACGACGGCGTGTTCTATCTAGCCGTCCGCACGACGGGGATTTTCTGCCGGCCGTCGTGTCCCGCGAGGAAGCCGAAGCCCGAGAACGTCGAGTTCTACGCGCAACCGAAGGACGCGTTGTTCGCCGGGTACCGGCCGTGCCTGCGCTGCCGGCCACTCGATGGCGACCAGGCGCCCGACTGGGTCCGGCCGCTCCTCGAGCGGATTGAGCAACGGCCTCGCGTGCGGGTGCGCGAGGCGGATCTCAGGGCCATGGGCCTGGAGCCGGCGCGCGTGCGCCGCTACTTCGCGACGAAGTTCGGTCTGACGTTCCAGGCCTACTGCCGCGCCCGGCGGCTCGCGCGGGCGTTCGAGACGATCAAGGAAGGCACATCACTCGACGACGCGGTGTTCGAGACCGGATACGAATCGCACAGCGGCTTCCGCGAAGCGTTCGAAAAGGCGTTCGGCGCCACGCCCGGACGCGCCGGCGACACCGGATGCATCCGCCTCACTTGGATCGAGACGCCGATTGGTCCGATGGTCGCCGGCGCCACCGACCGAGGCCTCTGCCTGCTCGAGTTCACGGACCGGCGCCGGCTGGAACTGCAAATCGCCACGCTCCGCCGGCGCTTCAAGGCCGCGCTCGTGCCCGACGATCACCCGTACCTTGCACAGGTGCGCACTGAGCTGGCAGAGTATTTCGCCGGCACGCGCCAGACGTTCACCCTGCCGCTCGACGCGCCCGGCACGCCGTTCGAGGAACGCGTCTGGGCGGCGCTCAATCGCATCCCGCACGGCGAGACGCGTTCGTACGAAGACATCGCCCGCGCGGTGGCGACACCGGCCGCGGTCCGCGCCGTCGGCCGCGCGAACGGCATGAATCGCATCGCGATCGTCATTCCGTGTCACCGCGTGCTCAACAAGAATGGCGAGCTCGGCGGCTACGGCGGCGGGCTGTGGCGAAAGCGCCGCCTGCTGGACATGGAAAAATCGATCAAATGATCTGATCAATCGATCAATCGATCAAGTTTTCGGAAAGACCAGCAGCCCGGTACTTTGATCGATTGTCCTTCGATCGATAGTCATTTCCCTCTGCGTCAGTGGGGAACCATCATGTAGTGGTAGCTCATCGGCATGATGCCGTTGCGGATCGCTTGCGCGTCTTTGCGCATGCGTTCGCCGTTTTGACCGCGTAGCGGCGCCGCGCGCTCGAGAAACTCGACGACCGACGCACGCTCACCGTACTTCAGCAGGTAATTCGTCAGTCTGGGCTCGAGACCGCTCGTGCGCTCCTTCGACACGTCCCAGGCGGGCGCATGCGAGGCCGCGAGCATGAAGTCCACGGCGGCGCGGCCGTCGCCGTCGCGTAATGCGAGGATCCCGAGCGTGAGATTGCCGTGGTAAATAGCCGCGCCGCGATCGGCCTGGCTCGTGAGCCGGGCCGCGAGCCGAAGCCCTTCCTGTGCGTAGCGGCGGGCCAGATCCCACCAGGCCCTGGCGCCAGGTTGATCGTGGTCGTAGTAGTCGCGCGCTTCGCCATGCATGTAGGACTCGGAAGCGAGCCAGGGGATCAGTGACAGCCGATCGGTCTCCGGCATCGCCGCGACTTTCGCGTACTGAGCTTCCGGTGTCAGACCGAGCAGCGGACGACGGACGGCCAACTCCCTCAAATCCCCGGCGTTCGCCGCCAGCATTTCGCGGGCGGTCGTCGCCTGCGGATTGGACTTAATCGCCTGCTCGAGGTACTGCCGGCCGAGCGCGACGTGGTCGATTCCCGACTTGGCCTGCGACGAGTTGACTGTCAGGTACCTCGCAACGGCCGTGAGTAGGGCGGCATCGGTGGACCGCTCGAGCTTCCGGCGCACCTCGGCGGCGTAGGCGCTGCGCGCTTCAGACTCGCTGGTGCCCTGGATCACATTGCCGAGCGTAAACACATTTGAGCCGACCAGCGACTGCGCGTAGAGGGCGCCGAGCCGGCTGATGAAACGGGAACGCGCAAGACTCCCGGTGAGGCGCGGCAGCGTTTTGCCGTCGGGATCGATCTCAATCGCCCTCAGCAAGGCCTGCTCAGCCAGTGGCTTGTCGTGCACTTCAAAGAAATAGGCCGCGTTGCTGAGCACGGCGGCACTGGCGCCGGGCGCCGTGACCTGCTTCATCCAGAGCGCCTTCGCCTGCGCATAGCCGGCCGGATCCGGCAGCCAGTTCTGCGGTGTCGCAAAGATCCGCGCGTTCAACGACCCGGCCAATTCGTGTTCGGGCTGGTGCGCGATCAACCACAGAATCAGCTCGCGCCGCGCGGCGACGGTCTCCGCTTCGTTTGGCGGACGCTTCCCGCTGATGTCGGGCCCGTAAAAGATCAGCAACTTCTCCAACACGGCGAGGTCGCCCGGCTGCTTGCTAAAGGCGGCTCGCAGTTCGGCGACCTGCGTCGGCGTCAGCGCCCGCGCTGCGTCGTACGCATCGCGGCGGGCCTTGTCGATGGCCCAGCGGGCGGAGATCTCGGGATCCTCTCTGAGCGGCGCGACCTCGACCGGCTTCTGACACGCGACGACCCACCCGATCGCTGCAACTGATCCTGCGATCGCGGCTCCGCGACGGACGCGCGACACGGTACGGCCGGTGTGATTGTTGAGGATTCGATCGAGCCGCGCCCCGAGCCTCCCATCTCCGCCGACGCCCACGCCCACCCATGTCAACCTTGCGCCGCGTTTCTGCACGGCCTGCGCCATGTCGAGCAGGACCTCGGCGTAGCGGCGCCGGGCCCCGACCGCTCGAATGGCAGCGTCATCGCACGCGTGCTCGGCCAGGATCGCGAGGCGCCGCTCGAGCCACCAGGCCAGCGGGTGGAACCAGAACAGACAACGATTGACGTGGGCCAGCACGCTCACGAGCGGATCGCGGCGCGCGATGTGAGATCGCTCGTGCGCGAGCACGGCCAGAAGCTTGTCCCGAGGCCAGGCGCGCCACCCGATCGGGAGAACTATCCGCGGTACGAGGATGCCAACGGTCACGGGGGCCGCGACGAGCGCCGACTCGAGCACAGCGTCCTCGCCCGCGTGCGCGCAAGATCGCCGAAGCCGCCAGAGCGCCGGCAATCCAACCACGAGGCGTGCGAGGAGACCGACACACAGACTGGCATAGACGCCCGCGAAGACCCACGGCCATCGAGCGCGAACGTCGTCTTGCGGCACTGAGGCCGCTATCGCGGTGACATCCGTGGCCGGCGCAGACGGGGTGGCGCCGAGGACGGCGCTGGAGCGCACGCCGACCGCCAACACCGGAGACTCTGCCGGCGCGGACGGCCCGTCTGTGGCGCGCAGGATCCAAGGAAGCGCCGGAATGGCAACCGGAAGGGCGACGTCGGGCATCAGGCGCGGTAACACCGGCATCGTGAGCATCGCCAGCAGCACCGCGGTCCACGCGCGATGCCGGATCTCGCTCGCGCGAATGCGGAGAATCCACAGAACGGCCGCCACGAGCGCGGCCGCCACCGTGATCCGGACCGACGCATCGAGGAGAGTGTTGAAGATCAGGTCAAACCAATTCGTCTGCATGGCGTTCTCTCGCCGCGGCTCGAAGCCCGAGCCGCGCGACGACAAGCTCACGACGACTTTCTGACCTTGCGCGCCAGCCGCCGGATTTCGGCCATCGACAGCACCTTCTCGTCGACCAGGCCGGTCAGGAATTGCTCGGCCGATCCGGCGCAGAAGCGATCGATGAGGCTCCTGACGGCGCCGGCGGCCAGCCTCCGCGGCGGCACGGCTGCCTGGTAAAGAAACACCTTGCCGTCGACGCGGTGCGTCAGCAATCCCCGCGCCTCCAGGCGCCTGAGCAGCGTCCTCACGCTCGAATCCTTGAGCGGATACCGGGGCCGCAGCGCTTCTCGGACGCGCTCGGCACTCGCTGGTCCCTCACTCCAGAGCAGATCCAGAATCGCCTGCTGGAGCTCGGTCAGCGGCCGCCTGGTAATGTTACGGTGTGTCACGTGACGATCTGTAACACATTGATGCTGCCGATGGCAAGCTCACTCGAAAATCGATCAACCCATCAAATTCCGGAAAGACAAGTGTCTCGTACTTTGATCGATTGTCATTCGATCGATTGATCGATGCTGTCAGTCAGCGCTCTTCACTGTGACAGCGATATTCCAGGGATCTCGCGCCAGGAAGTTGTCGCCGTCGCGTTCAGTTTCGATGCCGGCCTGCGCGAGGTGGCGGGCCAGGTCGTCAACGGTCTGACGATCGGGCACGACCAGTCGCCATTCGAGGAGCCGCGCATCGTGGTCGCCGGCCACCGGCGCACCTGCGGCCCAGGTGTTCAGGCCGACGTGATGGTGGTAGCCGCCCGCTGACACGAAGAGCGCGCCCGCGAAGTTCCCGACGCGATCGAATCCCAGACCGGCGTGGTAGAAGGCGGCGGCCTGCGCGAGATCGCCGATGTACAGGTGCACGTGCCCGATGGTCGTGCCCGCGGGCAGGCCCGGCCACGGCGCCGGGTCGGCAATGGCGACGAGCGCGTTCACATCGAGCGGATCGACCGTGCCGACGTACTCGCCGTTGTGGGCGACCCAGGTCTCGCGCGGCTGGTCGGCATAGACCTCGACGCCGAGGCCGTCGGGATCGTAGAGGTAGATCGACTGACTGTAGCTGTGGTCCGCCATGCCGATCTGCATGGGCACATCGGCCAGATGGCGGACGAACGCGCCGAGCGCCGGTCGCGTCGGCAGCAGGACCGCGAAATGGTAGAGACCGAGCAACCCGCGACGAGATACCGGGCGAGCGCCCGCCTTCTCGTCGAGCTCGAGCAGCACGGGCTCGCCAGCGCGCGCGGAGAGCCGGGCGCCGCCGTTCGTCCGCATGATGCCGGTAAACCCGACGACGTCGCGATAGAACGCGATCGAACGATCGAGATCGGCGACCTGCAGCCGCACGCTGCCGACGTGACTCCGCGCCGGCAGACGAAACCCGGGGGGCGAGATGCCGACGCTCATGATCTCAATCTCAACACTACCGCGCGAAGATCGGGAAGAGTTTTGTAACAGGAACGCTCACTTCTACGCGTTCGCTTCATGGCCCCTTCTCCCGCGCTCGAGACAGTAAAGTATTCTGCATGGGATTCGGCGCGCTGGCGATGGCGTTTGTGCTGCTCCTCGTGGGCCAGACTCCCTCGCCGCCGGCCCTGGTGCTCACCGCCACATCGCGATCCGTCCAGCCCGGCGAACTGGTCGTCCTGACCGTGACGACGACGGGAGAAGTCGCGACGCTCAGGGCCCGGGCGTTCGAACGGTCGATGCTCTCGTATCGGGTGGATGCGCGGACCTGGACCGTGCTGGTCGGCATCGACCTGGATGTGAAGCCGGGCAAATATATGGTGACGCTGGAGGCCGGCCCCGCGGCGCGAATCGAGCGCGGGACGCAGGAGCTGGTCGTCACCGCGAAGAGCTTCCCCACGCGGACCCTCAAAGTTGATGAGGCGTTCGTCAACCCGCCGGCGAGCGCCCAGAAGCGCATCGCCGACGAGGCCGCCGAAATCGCGCGCTGCTGGAGCGCGGCGACTCCAGAGAAGCTGTGGACGGCCGGCTTCGTCCGGCCCGTGTCGCAGCCGGCCAACAGCGCCTTCGGCACGCGCAGTATCTTCAACGGCCAGCCCCGAAGCGCGCACAGCGGCGCGGACTTCCTGAGCCCGGCCGGCACCCCGGTCGCCTCGCCAGGCGGCGGACGGGTGGTCCTGGCGAAAGACCTCTACTTCTCGGGCAATACGGTGATCGTGGACCACGGCGCCGGCGTGTTTTCCATGCTCGCGCACCTGTCGGCGATTAACGTGGAGCCAGGCACCGTCCTCGCCGCCGGCGACATCGTCGGCCGCGTCGGCGCGACGGGACGCGTGACCGGTCCGCACCTCCACTGGACCGTGCGGGTCAACGGGGCCAGGGTGGACCCGTTGGCGCTTCTGGCGTTGCTCGGGAAGTAGGAACCCCGGAACCGAACCCCGGAACTCCGGAACCCCGGAACTCCGGAACCCCGGAACCCCGGAACCACACGGTTCAAGCGCTTGACCTTCACCCCTGTCCGTGCCACGTTGTGCTGATCAATACCGCGGGGGGACACGATGAGCGACCAGGACAAGCAACTCGATCCGGCGACGCCGGCTGACCAGGCAGGATCCGTTTCCAGGCGCGATTTCGTGACACGCGTGGCCGGCGCCACGGCGGCCGCGATGATCGTGCCGCGCCACGTGCTCGGCCGCGGCTTCCAGGCGCCGAGCGACACCGTCAACATCGCCACCGTTGGTATCAACGGGATGGGCAGCAGCAACACCACGCAGGTGATGGGCCAGAACATCGTCGCCATCTGCGACTGCGACTTCGGCCTGCTCGACAACAAGCTCAAGGAATGGACCGACCGCGCCAACACGGCGCCGGCGGCGGGCGCGGGGCGTCAGGGCGGCGCGGGGCGCCAGGGCGGCGCGGCGGCGCCGGCGCGGCCGACGTATCAGGACTTCGGGCCGTCGAAGGCGCAGCTGGCGGCCAACGCGAAGTGGACGCCTGACCCGGCGCCCGCGACGCTGAAGCGCTTCGTCGATCAGCAACTGCCGAAACTGAAGAAGTACCGCGACTATCGCGAGATGATCGAAAAGCAGAAGGACATCGACGGGATCATCGTCGCGACACCCGACCACATGCACGCGATCATCGCCTCGGCCGCGATGGACGCCGGCAAGCACGTCTACGTGCAGAAGCCGATGTGCTGGTCGGTGCACGAAGCGCGGCACCTCGCCAAGAAGGCGCGCGAGAAGAAAGTCATCACGCAGATGGGCAATCAGGGCCACTCGCAGGACGACGCGCGGCGCGGCCAGGAGTACCTGATGGCCGGCGTCATCGGCGACGTGAAGGAAGTGCACGTCTGGACGAATCGCCCACTCGGCTACTGGCCGCAGGGCATCCCGCGCCCGGCGGCGTCCTCCGATTCTTCGCCGCTCCGCTGGAACAATCAGGGCGTCGAACGCCGGCTGGCCGCGGCAATGAAGGGCAACTATCCCGTTCCTGACGGCCTGTCGTGGGATCTGTTCCTGGGCGTCGCGCCCGAGGTCGAATACCACCCGATCTATCACCCGTTCAACTGGCGCGGCTGGGTGGATTGGGGCCAGGGCGCGCTCGGCGACATGGGCGCCCACCTGATCGATCACCCGGTGTGGGGGCTCAAGCTCGGATTGCCGACGTCGATCGAAACGATCTCGACGCCGTTCAACAAGGTCTGCTACCCGAACGCGACGACGACGTACTACGAGTTCGCGGCGCGCGAGGGGATGCCGGCGGTGAAGCTCACGTGGTACGACGGCGGCCTGACGCCGCCGAAGCCGGAAGAGCTCTCCGACGACCCGGAGGCCTACGAGCGGCTGAACGGCGAGGGCGGGATTCTCTACATCGGCAGCAAGGGCAAGATGCTGCAGAACACGTACGGCGGCCGGCCGAGGCTGCTCCCGATGGACCGGCACAATTCCTACGGTCCGCCGCCGGAGAAGCTGGCCCGCGTGCCGCACCAGTCACACGAGATGAACTGGGTCAACGCCATTCGCGGCCGCGACGAGATCTCGTGCCCGTTCTCCTACGCCGCGCATCTCACCGAGATCATGCTGCTCGGGGTCGCCGCGTTGCGGGCGAACTCGAAGCTGCACTACGACGGCGCGAACATGCGCGTGACGAACAACGACGGGGCGAACGAGTTCGTGACGCGAAGCTACAGACAGGGATATTCGCTCTGACGATCGAATTCAGAGATTCAGGGATTCAGAGATTCAGGGATTCGCGATTCGGGTTCAGAGACTCTGGGATACGGGCGGTTCGAGGGGATAGTCGTACCCCGCGTACCGCCCGTAGCCGTTGTACCTATCGTG
>Ga0111538_10000602_pt1 | contig 48676 bp, 35 predicted proteins | sample SoiMethybrSBSTD1_FD_79669 | JGI IMG/M metagenome (GOLD analysis project Ga0111538, IMG submission 79669) | Bulk soil microbial communities from a Populus tree surrounding site in Tennessee, USA - Soil MetaG P. TD hybrid SBSTD1 (version 2)... | ecosystem: Environmental > Terrestrial > Soil >... | reverse complement strand
TTGTACGCGTCGTTCGAACTACTTCGCTGGGACTTAAACGCGTGCTTGTAATCGTTATCTCTTTTAACATGCGAACCTTTTCCTTTAGCCTGATCAAGATATCCTCTTCTTCAAATAACAACGGCACCTCTAGGTCCGTGTATCCAACGCTGGACAGAAGTAATGTATCAGTCGGCTTGGTCGTTATGAAAAATTCTCCTTTGGGATTAGTGGATGTGCCACGATTTGAGTTTTTGATTTTTACGTGGACTCCTTGAAGGGTGATGAGCGATGCAGAATCAACTACAATTCCGTGCGTTATTTTTTGAGCAACACCTGAAAATGATAACGCCAGGATCAGTATCGTTAAATAGATTTTTTTTATACGATAGCTCAATACCATTCGCGAAACCGCTTTTGATTTAGATGCATAAACCGGCGATTAAGTTTTATTCGCCAGCTGCCCACATGCAGCATCGATATCTTTTCCACGGCTTTTGCGGATCCGGGTGGTAATTCCATGACGCTCCAGCAAATCCATATACATATTCAACGATGCATCCGATGCTTGCTGAAATTCACTGTCATCGATGGGATTGTATTCAATCAAGTTCACTTTGGAAGGAATGATTTTGCAAAATTTAAGCAAGGCTTTCGCGTGTTCTTCTGTATCATTGATGCCTTTCCAAACAACATATTCATAAGTAACTTTTCGCTTCGTTTTGCCATACCAGTATCGTAGCGCTTCCCCTAACTCGTCCAGGGGATTGGTATCATTGATCGGCATGATAGAAGAACGTGTTTTATCCAGTGCGGCATGCAAAGACACTGCCAGGTTAAACTTTACACCGTCATCGGCCATTTTGATAATCATCTTGGCAATCCCCACCGTGGATAGTGTAATACGTTTGGATGCCATGTTCAGCCCCTTTTGCGACGTAATTTTATCAATTGCTGAAACGACATTTCCATAATTAAGCAACGGCTCGCCCATCCCCATAAAGACAATATTTGTAAGGGGCCTGCCGAAGAAGAGTTCAGATTGTTCCTTAATTGCCACGACCTGATCGTAGATCTCATCGGCGCTCAGGTTTCGTTGTCGCTTGAGACGCGCCGTGGCGCAAAACTTGCAAGCCAGGCTGCACCCAACCTGGGAAGAGACGCAGGCCGTAATTCTTTTTTCAGTGGGAATCAGAACCGATTCCACAATCATGCCATCAAATAAAGTGACAGCGTTCTTTATGGTGCCATCGGCACTACGCTGCATATGATCAACCTTGATGTGGTTGATGACAAAATGTTCCTTTAGCATGTCGCGCAGGCCTACCGACAGGTTGGTCATCTGATCAAAATTCTTAGCAGATTTGTTCCATAGCCATTCATATACCTGCTTAGCGCGGAATGACTTTTCTCCATGCTGGAGAAAAAATTCTGTCAGTTCATCCAATTTGAGTTTTCGAATATCCCGCTTCGATCCAGTTTCTACCATCATGCAAAGGTAGGTAGAAGGTTCGAGGTACGAAATACGAGGTACGAGGCTATTTTATTCGAACAAATATTTTGGTTTCGCAAACACGTGTTGCATTGGAAATGATCAACGAGTCACCATCCAATTTTTCAACAGTATAACCGTCAATTATGGTCTTGGATTTCTTATCTAAAAAATAGAGGGTGCCAGCCTGGTAACGATACAAAAAAGATTTAGAGTTATAGGATTTTTTCTTGCTGATAATTTTTGTGTTCTCTTCTCCGGTGTTGTTCTCTTTGAGCTCTAAAACCTGTGGTGAGGCACCCGACAATCCTTTCATATCTTCTACCATTTCTTGCGTGCTTGCCTCTCCTTCACCGAGCTCGCTTTCGACGCAATTGCTTTGCTTTACCAGTTGCCAGCGCCCAACGACGGATTGTGCCTGACAAATAAGGGACGCGGAACCAAAGACCATCAGAAAAATGAAGGTTTTCATAGCTGATATGGATTTAACCAAATTTACCAAAATTCGAGCCATCAAACGTTACCGGCCTTTATTTTACTTAATATCAGTCCTGACGCCATTTCCTGTCATTTTCCTTTTTGAAAACTCATTTTATTACCCGTATTTTTCGGCCTTCAAAAATCTGCATGGAGAAAAGTACTGCCATTGTTATCACAGGAGGTTATCTGGATACCTACAGCGCCAAAACAGCACATGGACTAATTCGCGGAACCGACCGATTTACGATCTTGGGTTTGATCGATGAGAAAATGCCTGGAAAGGATGCCGGGGAAGTTTTGGATGGAAAGCGGCGCAACATTCCGATCTACGCAACCATCGCAGATTTTATTAAAACTTCAGAAAAAAAGGCTAAGTATTGTGTCGTTGGTGTTGCTACTAAAGGGGGCGTAATCCCAGACTCCCTAAACGAATTGTTAAAGGAAGCGTTGGAAAATGGATTGGGCATCGTGAACGGTTTGCATGAATATGTTTCTGACATTCCCGCGTTGGCATCGCTTGCCCATCAAAAGGGATTGGAGATCATTGATGTTCGAAAACCAAAAAAAGTAAAGGACTTACATTTCTGGTCGGGCAGGATTCAGGAAGTAAAATGTCCTAAGATCGCTGTGCTGGGTACTGATTGTGCGTTAGGTAAACGCACGACGACGAGATTTTTGGTTGAAGCTATGCGTAAGGCTGGCTACAAAGCAGAGATGGTCTACACGGGGCAAACCGGATGGATGCAGGGAGCGAAGTATGGATTTGTTTTTGATTCGACGCTGAATGATTTCATCTCCGGAGAAATGGAGCATGCAGTCGTGACGTGTTACCATGAAGCTAAACCCGACATCATTTTTATTGAAGGCCAATCAGCCCTCCGAAATCCTAGTGGACCAGCGGGTTCGGAGTGGATCGTATCGGCCGCCGCCGACGCTGTCGTGCTGCAACATAATCCTGCCCGCAAACAATATAAGGACATGGAATTTTATCCCGCCTATTTGCCGGCATTGAAAGATGAAATCGCCCTGATCAAGATTTTTGGTGCGCCTACTGCAGCCGTTACAATAAATTCCGCAAAGATGACGCCACATGAAGCTCGTGCTGCCGTTCAACAATATGAAAAGGAGCTCGGGATTCCTGTTGTACTTCCGCTTGAAGAAGGTGTTGATAGCCTCACCCCTGTCTTTGAAAAAATGATTAAGAACAGCATGGCCAGAGTTTAAATTTCACAACGACGTATTAAAAATGAAGATTAAAGATATAAAGGTTTGGAGTGTTGACTTAGGAAATACAAAGCCATATACTATCGCTTTCAAAACGATTGACGAGGTAAAAAATGCATTTGTGGAAATCGTATTGGACAATGACCTAACGGGAATTGGCGCTGGAAACCCAAGCGAATATGTCGTGGGCGAGACCCTGGAACAATGCCTGGATGCTTTGAAACAAAAAAACATTCAATTCTTAATTGGACGTGACATTCGGGAATTCAACCAGCTCCTATTTGAGGTCTGGAAAAAGTTCCCGGACAATCCCTCCGCGCGCGCTGCTTTAGACATTGCGTTGCACGATGTGTTCACAAAATATCTGGATATCCCGCTTGTGAAATTTCTGGGACAAAAAATCAAGAAGCTGCCGACTTCCTACACTATTGGTATTAAGAATGTGGAGGAGACTTTAAAGGAAGCTGAAGGCTATATCAAACGGGGTTTCAAGGTAATAAAAGTAAAACTCGGTAAGGACCTCGATGAGGATGTTGAACGCGTGTTAAAGCTCCGCGAGAAGTTTGGAAATAGCATTGTGATTCGATGTGATGCAAACCAAGGCTATACCACTGAACAAACCATTCAGTTTTATGGCCGAACTTACGACGTGGATGTAGAACTTATTGAACAACCGCTTCCTGCAAAGGAAATCTCGGAAATGAAAAGTTTACCGAAAGAAGTGCGACAGGTAATAGCGGCAGATGAATCCTTGATCACGCCAGCAGACGCGATCGAACTCATAAAACCCCCGAAAGCTGCGGCTATTTTTAATATTAAACTCATGAAATGCGGAGGCGTAAGTCAAGCGTTAAAAATTGCTGACATTGCCTTGCACGAAGGCATTGACCTGTTCTGGGGATGTAATGACGAGAGCATCGTAAGTATCACGGCTGCCCTACATGCAGCGTTTGCTTGCTCCAATACCAAGTATATCGATCTCGATGGCAGCCTCGACCTGGCCCGTGATGTGGTCAAAGGGGGGTTTATTTTAAAGGACGGATTCATGTCCTGTTCTGATAAACCAGGGCTTGGGGTAGAAAAGTTGTAAAGTTTCGAGTTTCGAGTTTCTGGTTTCTAGTCGTTGGACGTAATGTCTTGCGCACCTGGCATGGCGGAAACTCGAAACTTCAAGCTAGAAACTCGAAACTATAGAATGACCTTTTCCACAAAACCTGCAACTATATTACTTGGGTTAATTTGTAGTGTAATTAGCACGTCCATTAAAGCCATATTTTAAGAAATTATGCAATGAAACAGACGGATTCAGTAAAATAATTATCTTGGAGAAAACCGTCATTGACTTTATCTAAACCCAATATATTCACAATGAATAACCATTCGCATTTTAAACTATCAGGTAGCATGTTACTGGTCATTGGACTGCTGTTTAGTTCATGCCAGGGCAAAAAAAACGAGGCTACAGCAACGGAAGCAGATTCTGTGGCACAGGATTCAGTACCCAAAAAACAGCTTCCGAAGCCTGTATCTGAACCGTTGGTCACGAATATTTATACAGCAGATCCTTCAGCACATGTATTCAACGGAAGGATTTACGTTTATCCGTCACACGACGTTGAGTCTAATACGCCCCAGGACGATGAGGGTGGACATTTTGATATGAAGGACTATCATATCTTATCAATGGACAGTGTCGGTGGAAAAGTTACTGACCATGGCGTGGCCCTGGACATTAAAGACGTGCCTTGGGCAGGTAGACAAATGTGGGCACCTGATGCCGCCTTTAAAAACGGGAAGTATTATTTGTATTTCCCGGTGAAGGATAAAAAAGATGTATTCCATATTGGCGTTGCAACCGGCACTACGCCTGAGGGACCTTTCAAAGCTGAGCCGAATTACATTAAAGGAAGTTACAGTATCGATCCCGCCGTCTATACTGACACGGACGGAAAATCCTATATGTATTTTGGTGGAATCTGGGGTGGGCAACTCCAGCGCTGGAGCCAGGGAAAGTATGATTCCGCTGGATCTAAAACCGATTTGAAAAAAGATAGCCTGTCGGCCATCGGCCCGAGAGTGGCATTAATGAGCAAGGATATGCTCAGTTTTTCAGGACCGGTAAAGGAGATAAAAATTCTTGATCCCCAAGGCAAACCTTTATTGGGTGGAGATCACGATAGAAGGTTTTTCGAAGCTTCCTGGATGCACAAATACAAGGGGAAGTACTATTTCTCCTACTCTACAGGTGACACTCACTTTATCGCTTACGCAACAGGCACCAGTCCAACCGGTCCCTTTACCTATCAAGGCGTGATTTTAAATCCGGTCGTAGGTTGGACAAATCACCATTCTATTGTTGAGATCAAGGGCAAATGGTATCTGTTCTATCACGACAGTGTATTTTCGGAAGACAAAACGCATTTAAGAACTGTGAAAGTTACCGAACTGAAGTATCGTCCCGATGGCACTATTGAGACGATCGACGCGTATTACAAATAAGGAATCGAATTATTTCCGAAGTGACTAGAGTACTTTCTTGAGTATAGAAATACCCCGGCCTTAAAGGCCGGGGTATTTCTTTTTAGAGGAAGCGGGCTTTAGCCTACGTGTCCCCAATATTTCGTCCCTGTGGGACTCGATTTTCTAGAATAGCTATTTCTACCAACATCACGTTCCTTTAGGGACGTCAGACTTTCCGGCAACGCGCGAATTGAAACAGGCTGAGAAGTGCGCGAATCTTTTTCGATTTATTGTCCCGATAGGGTCATGATGTCGGTAGAAAAAATTCATTAACAACCTGAATCCCTTTAGAGATGAAATATTTCAATTCTCTGTGTTAAAATTTCTGAAATAACTCCGTCCCCGAAAGAAACACCGCTCACTTTTTAGGAAGATCAAGCTTCGAATTACTTACAAAAGCAATTTTCTTGCTATCAGGAGACCAACTCGGAACATTAATGGTGCCTTGCCCACCGTAGATGTAAGCAATGGTTCTTGGAATTCCCCCAGCCGCCGGCATCAACCGCAGGTATATCTTCTTATAGAAAGGATGGCTGGTCGGATCGATGTCCTTAGGAAATGAAACATACAGTATCCACTTCCCATCGGGAGAAAAATGGGGAAACCAATTGTTGTATTCATCAAAGGTGACCTGCTCCTCTTCACTCCCATCAGGTTTCATTCGCCATAACTGCATGGTACCGGTTCGCACAGAATTAAAATAAATGTACTTGCCATCGGGGCTGTACTCGGGACCATCATCCAATGTTGCATCTTCTGTTAGATTGGTTTCCTTCTTTGTCGCAATATCGATGGATACGATATTCCACTCCTTGTTTCGCTGACCAGTGAAAACTAACTTCTTGTTATCTGGTGACCAGCTGTGTAAATAAGAGTGTCCGTTCTCCTCCGACGTGATTTTAGTAGGATTATCGGATCCAGCCAACGGTAGCATGAAAATCGTAGAAGTCCTTTTTTCGCCAACGTGATTACTGATGGCCAACATTTTTCCGTCGTAGGATAATACGTGATCATTATTGTTTTGATTGGCAAAACCGGTATTCAACTTCGTGATCGCACCACTTGCCAAATCATACCTGTACAACAGATTCTCGCCTGGCGTCAGCGAATTGAAGATCAGATATTTGTTATCGGGAGTCCAATTGGGTGCCTGTAAGGAGTTCGGCGCACTATACAAAATTTTCCGGTGCCCGGTGGTAACATCCATGATTTCCAGGTGGCTTCCAAGATAGTCCCGGTAAGGAACAAAATTTTTCGCCGCCGGAATGATGATCTGCACGTTGCTGAAAACAGCTTTTTCCATCACATCTTCAACGTGAGAACAAATAAAAAGTCCCGCGTAAACTTCCTCATTAAGGGTAAGTTCTTTGGTCACAGACTTGTAAGGTTCACCAAATACAGCCGCCGAAAAAGTGAACGTATTGCCTATACGCTCCAATTCGATTTCTGTCGGATGATAGGTGGACAGGACAACCTGATCCGTTGAGTCGCCGTCTTCTGGCCTATATTGCAATGACGTTAAAACATCCCCATGAACACAGGCATCGGCATATCGCGAACCTGTTGTTAACTTGTCACGGGCAATGATTCCAATTTTACGATGACCCGCGGTACCCTTTCCAATAAACTTCACTGACGCGCGGAAGATAAAATCGCCTTTGATCTTCTTCCACAAAAAGTGAAATTGATCTTCGGTAGCCCACATGTTTTTCCCTGCACCAGAAACCGTATAGGTTTGATTTTCTTTATCATAAAGCACCGATCCCTTTAATTTCGGATCGCCAACATCTTGATGGTGCTCGAATATGCCGACAGGTTCCAAAGACTGACTGAAAACTATAGTCGATTGCAGAATAACGATGAACAAAACTAAACTAGCACGATTTAGGATTGCATTCAACAGGAGTTTTGTACTCATAATGAGATAGGGTTTATGGTTTGGGGGATTAATATTAGATTCAAAATGTGTCGTGTGCAATTTTAGCTTTCTAAAATTCATCAGGCTTTTATGGGAAGTACAGCAATGGACGTAATGCGCTATTAACGGTTGTTGGCTTGCAAATTTCAAATGGTTCCATGTTTGAATATTATTAAATTAGTCAACTGGCAAGCGTTGTTGGATACATAGAAAGGCCTACCGTCTACGAACTTAAAATTTAATTATATGATCAAACGCTATTTACTTGGGACCCTGCTTTTATGTTCCACCTTTTCCCTCCTTATTCACGCCCAAACTCCAGAAAAAGGTCCGTGGTGGCCGCATCCAATCTGGGGAGCTGATGATCAGGCGGGGGGATCAAACTGGATAACGTCTGAAAAAATTGTCAAGGCGCTCACCTTGGTCAAGTCGGGTAAAGTATGCGAGCTTGGTCACGTTTATGAGCGTGACATGCCGTTGATCGGAAAGCGAAGCTATAACCTATTTATTCCCGCCTTTCCAACCTATGAACCCACCGGTAAAGATCAACTTGTTTTTAATGATGAATATGTGACCGGGGAGATTGGACAGGTGGGGACTCAATTCGATGGTCCGGGTCATGTTGGTAAACGAATGAAAATGGGTGATGGAACAACGACGGAGGTTTTTTACAACGGTCACACTACGCAAGAAATGCGAAATCCTTATGGTTTGCTTAAACTTGGTGTTGAAAATGTAAAACCCATTATTACGAAGGGAATATTCATTGATCTAGCAGGCTACAAAGGGGTCAATACTTTGGCCGAGCGATATGAAATTACACTGGAAGATGTGCGTAATGCGCTGGCAAAGCAAGGATTAAAAGAAACTGACATAGAACCGGGCGATGCATTGCTTTTTAACCTTGGCTGGTGGCGGATCTGGCCTGATCCGAAAACAACGTCAGGAAGCCCGGCATTTATCGGGGCGGACGTAATACAATGGATCATAGAGCGAAAACCTTCCATGGTCGGATCGGATTCAAACCTGGATGGACCTGACTCAAAAGTTCACGGCGAATTAATTTTGAAGAATGGAATCTTCAACCTTGAGCTTATGGATTTTGCAACTTTCCACACGGAAAAGGTGTACAAGTTTTTGTTTGTATTCACACCTCTTAGGTTGAAAGGGGCAACCGGTTCTCCCGGGCGGCCGCTTGCTATTTATTAAGGACAACTTGAAGCTGTGTTAGCCGACGGTGACTGCTTTCTTTTTGTTACGCACCTTTTTGGCAACAAATTGCGTCAATATAGGGGTAAGGATAATCGTGGTAACAACGGCTGCGGCGATCTGAGACGTGGCAACGCTAACGATAGGCGCAAGCGATGGATCGATCAGCGCGATGGCAGCCGGTGTTGCCACCGCATTGCCAGCGGTGCTAGAAGCTGCGGCGCCGGAAATTCCGGTACCACCTACGGCCCGATCGGCCATGATATTGAATATCCCTCCAAAAAAAGTAGTTGTGACTCCCAACAGAATTCCTGGAAGACCTGCTTCGACAATGGTTTGTAGATTCAAGCCGGCACCCAGCGCGAATGCAAAAAAAGGAATCAATATCATACCACCCTTTAACAGAAACGCCCTCAAATCTTCGTCGAGATTACCAAGCAGAACGCCAACGACTAACGGAAGTATCACACCCACTAGCGGCAGGAGTGGAAGGTTGGCGAGACCTGCAGTGCCCAATGCGACCATTGTTAAAAAAGGACCGTCATTGATTGAAAGAACTGCAATTGCACCTACGTCCGTCTCATCGCCAAACTCGCCGGCCAACGCTGCAAATAACCCGCCATTAGAATTTGTTACCGCGGAAACAATGGCCAGCGCAGACAAGCCGAATATTCCTTCATCCCCAAAAAATTTTGCCACAGCAATCCCGAGCAGTGCACCAACCAAGAATTTCGTCAATGTTACCGCAACCCCTTTCTTCAACGCCATCGCTGTGGATTTAAAATTTATTCCAGCACCCATACAAACGAGAAATGCTCCAATCAGCGCGCCCGACCCTTTTGCCAAGGAGGTTGTAAGACCGCCAATATTTAAAAACGCAGGGAAGAATGTATTTAGAATAACACCAACAAAGAGCGGGACGATCATCATCCCTCCGGGAATTTTTTCAATGGTCGCCTTTATCTGCATGTGTTGAGGTGTTGAGGTTCTAGGTGTTGATTTTGGCTGACAGCTTTATCTACATAATCTCGCTCCGTATTTGATTGCCTGTATCATACTTTCAGCGTTGGCCTCGCCCTTTCCACCTTTGTCGAACGCTACGCCATGATCAACGGATACCCTGATGATCGGAAGCCCCAAGGTTATGTTTACACCTGAAAGTCCCTCCCATTTATTTTTTTCATGATTGTAATTGAATCCCAAAAGCTTTGTTGGAATATGGCCCTGGTCATGATACATACAAACGACTACATCATATTGACCACCTTTCATTTTTGGAAAAATGGTGTCCGGCGGAAATGGCCCTTCGACATGGATCCCAAATTTTTTTGCAGCCGCTATCGCTGGAATAATCTCATCAATCTCTTCCATTCCAAACAATCCATTTTCTCCAGCATGAGGATTTAAACCCGCAACAGCAATTTTTGGATCGTCGATGTCGATTCTCCTTAAAGCCGCGTCTGCCAGTTAAATCACTTTCAATACGCGATCTTTTTTAACCCGACTAATTGCTTCCAACAAAGATACGTGTGTCGATACGTGGACGACTCGAAAATGTCCATCTGCCAGCATCATTGTATATTCTTTTGTGTTGGTGAGGGCAGCATAAATTTCTGTGTGACCCGCAAAATTAAATCCAGCTTTTTGAATAGCCTCTTTATGAATGGGCCCGGTAATCGTAGCATCAATCAATCTCGCCTTCGCTAACTCAATCACTTTGGCCACATACTCAAAGGAAGCCTTTCCGGTCATAGCTGAAACTGTGTTGAACTGAAAACTTTCGTCTACATTTTTCAGATCCAGCACATCGATGGTGCCGAATTGATAAACTCCTTCCGCAGGATCTAAGACCGCATTCACTTTTAAATTCAATCCACAAAGCGAAACGATTTGATGCATGATCTTAGCGTCGCAGACCACAAGGGGTTTACATATTTCGTAAATCTCTTGTAATGAAAGAGCCTTCGCCGTAATCTCCGGACCGATACCAGCAGGATCACCCGCACTGATGCCTAAAATGGGCAGCTGTATTTCCATTCGTGTTTTTAGCTAGACAAGCTTTCTATTAATCTTGGTGGCCATGGATAACTTCCAGGTTTTACCGTAAACCGGCCTTGTTGCATGCCATCGCCATTCAAAGCCAACGAAACAACACCTGAGACAATTTCACCTTTCACAAACAATTTCTCGTTTGTATAGTGCCTGATCAACGCAGATGCTGTCGCGCCGCCGGTAAGGCAAAAATGAATCTTATTCAGGGTAATGTTCTGGGTAATGTATGTCATCAACTCAACAAAATACTTCAAAAACTTTTCGGATAAAATTTTATTTTGTTGAACGGGATGGTCAATGGTAACGACGGCTACTTTGCGCGTCTGCAATACGTCTAAGACTTTTTGAAACCAAGCGATGGCGACGTCCTGCTGCAAGTCAAATTCAGTATCGTTAAAATTACCTGGCAAAGGTAGTTGGGGAATATTTAACTGATTATACAAATCCCTTTCATTTTGGTTTTTCACCGTAGTCCCATTGATGATCAACGTGAATTCGGATTTACTCGATTCTATCCCCAAAGCACTTTCGGGCCGCGACGAAAATCCCAAATGTTCCAAAAATGCCTCGAATAATTCCGCAGCACCACAACACAGATCATCCTGTCTTAGCGATGCTACATAATTTTTAAAATCAACTTTGGATTCAATATCCCCGGTGACAATTGAGCCTGATGAAGGAAAATCGCCAGGCGTTATGTGAACATGCTTTAACGTGGCAATATATGAACCAATTCGCTGACCAATGTTAGACGAAAGCACTGGGAAGTCGGGATCACCAGCAAAAATTGTCTCGTGCAATTTTACGCCGTTAATAAGGTATTCTCCGCCAATAATTTTCCTGCCTCGACCAGGATTGGCGGGCATCAACAAAATCCTGTTGAAGTTGAAGCAGTCCTGCAGTGCATCTAATTCAGGGATCAAATGTCCTCGCATAACAGAATCTATTTTCTTAAATAAATAGAAAGGCTTGTTCAATTTCTTGAGGGCTGTCCCTGTGTCGAATATTTTTTCAGCTGCCTCGCCTTCACTTAAAGACCGGGTATTCGTATCCACGACTACAAGATCTGCAGTTGTGTTGAGATCCATGCTCAATTGAACTTCTGTCCCTAACCCATAGCGATGACCAATTCCACCGATCTCTGCGGCTCCGGAAAAATCATCGGCTAGAACGATTACCATATCTTGTTTTGATACCAAACCTACTAATCAATTTGTAATATCTTTTCGCTCCCTGTGCAAGCTAAGAATAGTCTTAAGAATTAAATGAATCGTTTTGAGCGGGACGTCCTTCATCGGATCAAACAACATTATTTTCATTCGAGCTCTTTTTTCCAATATAAGATCGGGGTGATTTATTTTCTTCCCGTCTACAATTCCGAGATAAGGTTGTTTAAATTTTTTATGAACCCAGAGATAGCAAAACCTTTTTCCCTTGTAGCAATAGAATGGCATTTTGTATTGCCACACCTCCGTAATATTCTTATCATACTGAAGAATATTTTCTCTTAGCGTGAGCAAATAACTTTTAACCGGTTCATCTTTCTCAAGAAAGTAATTATCAATGTCGCGAGTCATGAGTTCGTTGCCAGAAATATTTGAAGTATAGCGATTCCATTCCAATATAATAAAAGAAAGCTCATTGATCAGTGAGCTTTCTTTGCTCTAGGTTACGCTCTTTGTGAATCTTTGTGCCCCGGTGCCGTTGTGGCTAAGGCATTTTTTTGATAAACCTACTTGTAATTATTTGAAATTGTGAAAAGGAGAAAGACACACCAAATGGAAAAGACGAACTCGAACAAGGTTAATCATCTTTTACTTTTGGGATTTTCTTTTCACTCCGCTCTATCGCCTTTGTGATAGAACTGACAACTCCATCCAATTCATCGGCGGTAATTTGGAGGCGGCGATTAATTTCCTTTCCCTCGGCGTCGAGTTTGGCTTTCGAAAACAGATTGATCAAACCCAGGATGGTCGCAACGGGGCTGCGAAGCTTATGCCCATTGATGAAGGCGTACTCCTCCAGCGCTTTGTTTTTTCGCTCGAGATCGCGCGTCCTTTCTTGTACAATCTCTTCTAGATTCTCATTTATCCGAAGTATTTCCTCCGACTGGGCTGAAATCTCCTCGTTCTGCGTTTGGATTTCATCACTTTGCTGCTGGATCTCTCTTGTCCGCATTTGCACTTTTTCTTCCAATAATTCATTGTATCGCCTTAGCTTCCGTTCGCTGCTTTTGATGATAAAATAAACGACAGCTGCCAACGCGATTATGGAAAAAACATAAAATGGAATGGTTTGCCATATTGGCGGCCGAATGGAAAATGTGATTGATGCTTCCTGCGCGTCGCTAAAATCTATTGACTCCGAAACTTTTAATTTGAACGTGTACTTCCCAGGCGGAAGTCTTGAATAGGTGACAGCCTGATTTTTTGTCGTAATCCAATCCCGGTCATAGTTTTCCATTTTGTAGGAATAGAGTAATCCGTCTGGATTCTTATACCACACCCCCAGATAGTTGATGGTGATATTATTTTCATTATAACGCAGCGTCTTGACGGAAGCCAAATCCATTGGTGTATCAAACAACGAAATACTTTCCAGGCGTGGCTTGGGTTTATTGTCGAGCCAGTTTTGTTCGGCGGTGTATTTAATGATTCCCCCACTCGTCCCGAAATAAATATTCCCCTGAGAATCTATTCCCGTGGCATTGAGGTTTGTTATTTTATCACGAATGCCCACTTCCTCACCGAGGTATACCACTTTGTTTTTATGAACATCTATAATGTCCATTCCCGCGTCATGCATAACGACAATATTTCCAACGTTGTCAGAAACAAGTGCGTGGATATTGTTGTCGCGAAGAACTAAAGTCGAGTCACAAGCATGAAATTTTCGTCCATCAAAAATGTACAATCCATTTCCTTGAACATTCACCCAAAGCCGGGCGGTAGCGTCCAGTGCCATTCCGTAAACGACGGTGCTCGGTAATTCTTTGTCATAATGGTGAAACCCGCTACGGTTCATCATAGATATACCCTTACCGTCCGTGGCGAACCAAGCCCGCTGGTCTTTTTCGGTAAATACCTGGTATATAAAGTCCGAGGCCAGACCGTCATCAGTACTGAAGTTGGTTATGTCAAGCGTTTCGTCATCATTAAGGATGATCCTTGTACTCCCGCCCAATGTGCCTAGCCAGACCGTATTTTTATGACCGGCAATACTGAGGATATTTCCATTTCTTAATTCGTGATTTAGATGCCTGACCTTCCCAGTGGTGGGATCGATACGCAATACACCTTCTCCATACAGGCCTGCCCATATATAACCCTTAGAATCTGTATAGAGGCTGATGATTGTATAATTTTTGAATGGCGTGTTGGCTAACGGCTTGAGGTTGTCACCTCTCTGATTCAATTTTCGTTTTAGCAACCCATCTTTGCTTGAGAACCATATATTGTCTTGGTGGTCGATTGTTACGGCCAGGATATTGGTACTACCATTCGCCTCAGGTTTTTCGATAAATTGTAAACCATCGCCAGGTGTTCGCAGTATCCCCGACTTGGTTCCGATCCAAATATTTCCTTCCAGGTCCTTCTCTAAAATTCGAATTGCATTGAGACCACGAGTTTGTTCCTGAGGATATAAAACGTCCTGTTTTGTAATTCGATCATGTACTAACAAGCCTTTTTGGGGTACACCTACCCATATCTTGTCGCCTTTAATTTCAATATCACTTACTGGTCCATAAGCCCACGTATGATCAATTAAGTCTTCTTGTTTCTTCAGGGAAAAATCATATCGGATAATCCCAGCATCCTCTGTTGCCAGCAAAACGGTATGATCATTTTCCGGAATAATTTTTCGGATGATGTTATCGGGCAGACCGTCATTGTAGTCAATTACCTGAATGGAAATTTTGCTTCCTTGCAACGTGCAGACTGCTGCTCCACCGTCGGTGCCAGCCCAAATATTTCCACTTGCGTCTTCAGCAAGGTCGTAGATATAAAGATCTGGCATACCTTCCGCTTCATCAACGCGATACAAACGGTTTGATGTGAAGTAATATAGTCCGTCGTTAAATGTTGCAAACCACAGATTGCCTTTTGAATCAAAAAGTATGTCCGAAATAGTCTTGGTTGGGCTTCCTTCGGGTGGATCAAATATTTGAAAACTATTGGATTGAAAAAATCCAAGCTTGCCATTGTCATATCCAATCCAAATTCTGCCCAGTGAATCTTCCGCCAATGCGGTCACCACATTATGTTCTAATCCTTGCTTCGTTGTATAATGTCTTTGATTTTTCCCATCGAAGTTGTAAAGACCCTTTGAGGTACCAAACCACATGAAGCCTCCTTTCTCCTGGAGGACTGCATTGATTTGTATTGACTCATTTTTACGCAGGAGATAATACTCTTGAAAAAACGGCACCTGTGCTGTAACATGGATGAAGACCACTAAAAGAATCAACACGATACCGAGTTCCTTTTTCATAACGGCTATTGAAGGATCATAGATGCTTCAAATTGCACCTGGATTTCAGTTGCTATCTTTTGGCTGACAATCGTAGGAATGGAAATATTATGATCGGATAGCGGAACAGTGAACTTTGCGTTCACCAGCAGTGAGCCATTATGGATCGTAATTTTCCCTTTAATAATACGCGTTTGTTTGACCCCATGAATGTCAAGGTCTCCCTTGGCACGAATATCATAGGTACCATCTTTTGAAAAATCTACATGTTCAATGATTTTCCCACTGAAGGAAGCCTTTGGAAATTTTTCACTTTCCATATACTTCTCATTGAAGTGTTCGCGCTGAAGCGCGCTGTTAAATCCCTTGAATGACTTCACCTCTACTGAAAATGCAAATTGGTGCGTGGCCGGATCAATAAGTCCACGTGTGTCACCGGATGCTGCTTTGATCAATTCCAACTCAGCCTCGGATATAAAATCCAGTGCTGCGCTTTGAGTGCTATATTTTTTTTGAGCGCATAGTTCATGGCACGAACCCAATGCAATAATCTGAATGAAAAAAATGACGAAAACGCGCATACTTTTATGGTCCAATCTTAGGGCTGGGTTTGAACCCTTAGTCCCTAAATATCAATGCAATAACGGCAGTTTTAAAACTGTGAATTTTGGCAATATTAGCGTCTAATTTCCGGAGTATTTCCCCCAGAACATACGTGGGTGAGAACAGATATTATTAGTTATTTCAAAACAACGCGTTTACCCTCCTGGGCAGATTTCCGGGCAGCTTCCAATATTTTTACAACGACCAGATTGTTATCAAGAGAAGAGAGGTCTTTTCCAGGCTGGATTTTTCCATGAAGCACATCAGCCAAATACTTCAAATTGCTTGTATAGGCAGGCATTTTTGCTTCCAGATTCTCATAGGTATCCTTTTTCCTTTCCCGGATTATTTTGCTGTTTTGCGCGTGTAAATATCCCGTTGTACCGAAAACCTCAAGGTCTTTGATGCCAAAGGGCCAATTCCACGAGGCTTCAATGATCCCAGTCGCATCCTCGTATTCTAACAGAATTGTGGCATCGTCATCGACTTTCGGGTAAATATCCGGTTTGATCTGCCGCGTTACGGCGGTCACTGCCAAGGGGGTTTTTCCTTTCATCAACCAGGTCATCAGATTAGCGCCGTAACATCCAAAATCAACTAAAGCGCCACCTCCGTTTTTTACCGGATCGGTTAGCCAGCTCAAGAACTCGGCACTACATCCGATTTCTTTTGGCCCTTGATGTCCATCGTGCACCACCATCTTTCTGATTTCTCCCACGGCATTGTCCTGGTTCACCATCACGTTTACCTGCTGATTACTGGGATACCACGTTGTTTCGTAATTCGTAAGCACATGAATATTATGCTGCTTCGCCAGCGCGGCGATACGGTCAGCCTGCTGGTTGTTGACGGCCAGGGGTTTTTCTACCATCACGGATATTCCTTTTGGTGCACATGCCTCAACGACTGCCAAGTGATCAGCAATTGCGTTATAAGCCAGGACGGCATCGGGCTTAATCTTCGCAAGCATATCGCTTGTGGTTTTAAAGAACAATGCGTCCGGAAGCTGGTAACGTGTCTTATACCGGTCTATTAAAGTTTTATCGTTCTCAACGATACCCACGATGGTAACTTCTCCATTCTTGTACTGATTCATGAGACCATAAGCATGATCATGATTTAGTCCAACTACGCCCACGTTTAAAACCTGGCTATGCCCAACAACACTCAGCAGCATAAAAATCGACATCAAAAGGAAATAACTTCTTAGGGATATGATCCTTAACAAACTTGAGGTTTTAAGAGGTTTTAAATTCATAATTGTTTTCCTTTTGAGTTTACTTATCGGTATTTAACCAAACTACTTTTTGTTCTGAAACATGTTCTTGTCCAAGAATATTTCGATAAAGTTCAGGTCTTCTTGCATTGATATATCGGTAGCCACCCGCCTGCGTGAGTTTTTCTCCTGTCAGGGTAGCGCTGACGAAATCGTCACCTAACGTACGACATTCGCTAATAATATCACCGAACGGGTCGATGATCATCGAACAGCCGTTTTTTAATTGATCATCGTCCATTCCAATAGGGTTGGAAAAGACGGTATAGATTGCATTGTCGTAGGATCTGGCAGGAAGCCATTTCATCAACCAATCTCTTCCTTTCATTCCATCAAACTCGAGCCTCAGCGATGTTGGATCTCGTTCACGGTTTTTCCAAAGCTCGGGATCAACAAAACCTGCCCCAGGCCGTGTAGAAGGTGTGCACATGGTTACATGCGGCATAAAAATAATGTCGGCTCCCAACAAGCGGGTAGCCCTAACGTTTTCGATGATGTTGTTATCGTAACAAATCAAGATGCCACATCTCCAACCGAAAAGCTCAAAGACACAATATTGATCGCCAGGGGTAAGATGCGGATTAATGAAGGGATGTAGTTTCCTGAATTTTGCCCGTACTCCATTTTTATCAACACAGACGTAAGCCTTAAATAAGTTATCCGACGAATCTTTTTCAAAGAGGCCGGCCAGGATAACGATATTATTCTTACGCGCTATTTCATTTAGCCGTTTTATGCTCGGTCCCGTCGGAATTACTTCTGCAACATCCAGCATCTCATTCTTGGAAAGGTGGCGGGCAAAGGTGTAACCCGTAATTGAACACTCGTGAAATGCAATAACATCAGAACCTTGCTGGGCGGCTTTCGCCGACAATGAATCGATTATCGAAAGATTATAATCTTTGTCACCACTTTTATGTTCGAATTGCGCTGTCGATACGATCAATGGATCTTTCATGATTCAAATTTACACATGATCAATACTCCATAATTTCAATTTTACGAAAATCTATTGGGTGGCTGTTAGACTGCATAGAAACGTATCCATCTTTCACAGTGTCGTCACTGCCCTTGATAAACGTTTTGCCGAGCTCATGTGCTGAATTATACTTCGGATTTTCGAAGCGAAGGATCTCTTCTCCGTTGACAAAGTGTTTGATGGTCTTGCCCTGAACTTCAATCTCAAGGGTTACCCATTGATCGCCATGAAACGTTCTTTTTACGGCGGGTGGTGTGCAGAAAGATGAATTCTTCTGGCCATTAATTTCCACCGTTGTTCCGGAAGCACATATCTCGCCTACGGGACGTTCATCTTTTCCATTTCCGCCATGCAGATTATATTCCAGACACACTGGAAATGGTTGCTTTAATCCCAATGAATTCGGTGCCTGGCTATGATATTGAACACCACTGTCCCGGTAACCCCATGTCGGAGCACCTAGGGTAGTCTCCCCCACAAATCGATACTCGACTTTCAATCTGTAATTAGAAAGTTTTTTGTCGTAGTATAATGCTCCGAATTTATTTCTAAAGCTATCATACTGATCATAACGAATACTCAGAATGCCATTTTCGACGCGAAAGGTGTTCCCGAAATTCTCGCCTAATGGGTAACCTGAAATTTTCATGGTCCATCCTTCGAGATTTTTGCCATTAAAAATGCTGACCCATTTTTTCTTATTGACGATTTGATCGTTGTCTTTTTGATTAAAAGAGAATAATAGAAATGACAATGTTATCAGAAAAAAACGGTTACGGGTCATGGGATTAAAAGTGAAGTGAACCCGTAAAGTAAGGAAAGAAGCTTAAAGCTAAAAGCAAAAAGCTAAAAGCAGAAAGCAGAAAGGTGGCTGACCGAACACTTTTCGCCTTAAGCTTTATGCTTTAAGCACTCTAATAAGTCAATCGTACATTCCCATCAGACGTGGATAGCACCACAGGTATTCCTCCACCATTGGATTGGCCGCGGACAAAAGTCTTGTCGAATTTTCCTGTAAAGTTTTTAAAAGGAACATCAATGGATTCACCTTTGATGTCTAGATCCAGCCCTAATTGGCCAGGTATTGAAACGTCAATATTACCTCCGCTCGTTTTCAATGCAAGTTCATTTCTTAGCTCAACAACGCTACCCTTAATGTTGCCATCAGAAGTGGAAGCCTTGAACGAACCGGAAATCTCCTTAAAGTCTATGTAGCCATCGGAAGTTTTTACAACGATATCACCTTTCACCTGGTCCAGCTCGATATTTCCATCGCTTGTCGAGGCTTGAACATTTCCAATGATGCTCGACAACCGGATGCTTCCATCGCTTGTCCCAACATCCACACGGCCTTTGACCTGTTTTACACGAACGTCTCCATCCGATGTTCTGCCTTGTACATTTCCGCCGATATCCCTAATCTCGATCGAACCGTCGCTGGTTTTGCATTGCTGATCAGAGATCAGCCCTTGCATTGATATGCTTCCATCAGATGTAGCGAGATCACAAGCCGTTTCTTTGGGCACGTACACTTTAAAATGAACGCCTATGGAAGACTCCCAATTAAAAGAACGATGCTGGTCTCTGTATCTTACACTTACCTTGACACGGTTGTTACTATGCTCTGATTCCACAATAAGGTCTTTCTCCAACGCTGCGCGGTCAATTTTCAGGAGCTTCCCGCCCTTTTTGGCGATGTAGTAAACCACGATTTTATTCCCATCCGAAGGGATAACATCAAGGTTTCCGTCGAAGGAAGACAAATCCAATCGGGCCGGTGTGCTGACTTCGTAGCTTTCCTTGAATGAATAATCGAATTCCTGCGCATAAGAAATGGGGACTGCAAGAATGGTGCAGAGGACGACGAGTATTGTTAGTTTCATAAGCTCAATATTTTGGTGGAAGTGATATCGTTTTTCCAATCTTAATGCCAAGCGCAAAACCTGCTTAAAAGATATTATTTCGAGGCAGCGTTTATCGATTCTGTACATAAGCGAATCAGTTTGTGCGCCAGCGGTCACTACCCGTAGTTGATTCGCCATTGAAATGAGCCTGGTAACTCCTCCCAATCTAATTTAGCCTAAGAAAGAAATATCAGCAAAGGCTGCAGAAAAAAATTGTAATCTAGTATGGCAACAAGAAAAAAATCATGACAAGCTCGCGCAGAAATTTCATAAAAAAAAGTGCTTCACTAACGGCCCTGTCCACGATGGCCTTGCCGCAGGTAAGCGCTGAAGCAATCGCCCATGCGAAGGACGCAAACATTGAACTATGTCTGGCCTACTTCTACGGACTACAAGAGCGAAAAATTGAACTTTCAAAACAAATGGGCGTTACAGGAGCGGTCTCACCTTCAAGCCCTTGGGCAGTAGGTTTGCCAAATGTCAACGGATGGGAACATGAAGCGCTTGTCGCCGTCAAACAAGCTTACGCAAAGCGCGGATTACAATGGAAAGTTTTGGAAGGACCTCCACCGCTGGACAAAGTAAAACTTGGCATTGAAGGTAAGGACGAAGAGATCGAAAACTTCATCACGCTCATGCGAAATATGAAGCAAATCGGATTGGATACCATTTGTTACAACTGGATGCCTGTGATTAGCTGGGCCCGGACTGACTTTGAAAAAGTTGGAAGGGGTGGAGCGCTCGTGACGGCATTTAATTACGACAAGGTAAAAGATTTGCCTCCAACGGAATTCGGCGAATTTACCGAAGAAACCATGTGGAAGAATATGGAGTATTTTTTAAAGGCTGTCGTGCCAGAAGCAGAAAAGAATGGAATCAAGCTCGCATTGCATCCTGACGATCCTCCCATTCCCAAAATACGTGGCATTGCCAGAATCATGACATCGGCAGATGCTTTTAAAAAACTAATTGAACTCTATCCCAGTCCCAACAATGGCCTTACACTTTGCCAGGGAACATTTGCAACCATGGGTGAAGACATTCCATCAGTGATCAAATACTTTGGAAAACGAAATAAAATCTTCTTTGTACACTTTCGCGATGTCAGAGGTGACAAATGGAATTTTGAAGAAACCTTTCACGACGAGGGGAAAACCGATATGTATCAGGCCATGAAAACCTACTTCGAAGTAGGATTCAATGGACCAATGCGGGAGGACCATGTCCCTACCGTTGCGGGCGACAGCAACGAACATCCCGGATACAGCGAACTGGGAACATTGTTTGCTATAGGTTATATAAAAGGTTTGATTGAGGCCGCAAAAAAAGAAATGTAATTTTCTGTTAACACAGCCGGCAGTCCACGGCATAAAATAAACAGTGGACTGCGGACTGTGCCTATTTTTGATTTGCCAAAAATTCTATAACATCTCGGATCTCTCTTTTCGAAAGGAGCGTCCGCATGGGCGGCATGCCTGAGGGTAGATTTTGACGTTTGCTGATTCTTGACAAGGGGATTTCCATGGGTTCTGCTTCAGCAGTTTTCAGAATGAGTTCTGATGCAGTTTCTTCCATAAGAATTCCCGTTACTTCCTGATTGTCTTTCAATGTTATTTTCACAGATCCATATCCGGGCGCAAGCCTTGCGCTTGGTTCTATGAGTGCCTGCAATAATTGCTCTCTGGTAAGTGCGCCCCCGATTTGCCGCAATGGCGGTCCAACCGTTCCGGTCTCATTGCCAAGGCTATGGCATCGCACACATTGCGCCGTCGAATTGTACAGAAAAATATTTCTTCCATCTCGAAGGTTGCCGCCGTATAATGTTTCTGAAAAGGATTCTGCATCGTTGCCTGTGCTACGGAGTGGCGTAAGTTTATTGATGAGCTTTTCCGAATGTGTAGAATCAACCGCTTCTATTAGATCCAACTTTACGCCTGGAGAAAGTTTCTTGCTTGCCATTTGATCGATCAGATTTTCCAAAACAGGCTCCGTTTTTTCCAATGGCATTTCGCCCAGAACCCGAAGCATCTGCTGTTGTTCTTGAATTGAACCTTTAGCAAAAATGGGCCCGACGATGCCTGGCAAATTTTCCTTACTGATTTCCAACTCATTCAACAATCCGATCGAAGTTGTTCTCACGGCGCCGTCTTTATCATTCATCCCGAATTTTATTACCGATTCAATCTTACTGTATTTCAGTTTATGCAACGCAACCACCATCGCTGACCTGACAGCGGGAGAAGTATTTTGGCGCATAATCTTTTCTATCTGTTCATTGTGATCAGCAATCCCAAGTTCGCTCAACATACTTGCCGTGGCTATCAGTATGTCTGCATTACCAGAGCTTAAGAAGGGATTGATATTGGCTTTTACTTTACTAATGACCTGGAAAGGATCACGTTCTATTTTTCCACGATAACGGCCATCTACGCGATCCATTACAGAGGGATTTGCCCAAGTACCAATTGTTGCTAAGGCTTCTGCCCGCACACCCGATGCGACATCATTTCGCTTGGCGAAGTTCATCAGCAGGTCTAGTTCCTTTTCGCTGCCAACACGCAAACATGCGTTTATCCCCCGACGTAGTAGCGCCTCAGACTTAAAACGTGTTTCGTTCAGCACTGCTGCCAGGGCGGGCAACGCACCCGGAATGGACAAATCGTCGTTGATAGCCCGGGCGGCGTCGGTAGCAATAAGTTCATTCTTATCATTGAGAAACAACGCAACCTTTTCACTTTGTATTCTTCTCAACACTAACACTGCAGCTATGCGCAGGGCGTCATTTGGATTATTGACCAGGGCAGCCATTGGCTCTTCCTTCCCAATACGTGAAAGCGCAAGAACGGCGGCATGCCTCAAGTAAACGTCTTCATCATTATTTTTTTCGATCATGCTCACAAGCGGCTCAACGGCAGGAGCATATTTGAACCGGCCCAACGCCTGTGCTGCAAAAAATTGCACGCGCGGATTGGCGTGACTCAGCAGGGGAACGAGTTGACTCGCCGCCTCATGATGGTGAATTTCGCCGAGCACCTTTGCACACTGAGCAATTATTTCTGCATCACCGTCTTTTAGAAGATCAACTAGCGGAACAGCAAGGGTCGAATCATGGGAGGCGAGTTGGCCAATACCCCAGATCCCATGAATTCGTGCAAATTGATTGCTCTTATCTTCAGCAGCCTGTTTTAATATCTCCCACCCTTTTTTGCCTCTGCTCACCAACTCGAATTGGGATTTTTGTCTGACACGCATATCCTCATAGGATAATAACTTTAATAACCCGGCCTCGGTCTGTTCTCCATAGTTCTGTTGAATTAACCGCTTAGTTTCCAATCTTGCCTCTTTCAAATCGTTTTTATCATCACTCACATCAAGTTTCCAAACGCGGCCGTAATTCTTAGTACCCCAACCGTTGATCCAATCTGCCACGTACAAGGCGCCATCGGGTCCAAATCGAATGCCTGTCGGCAAAATACCACTCACGACGTCTATGTCTTCTGCCAACTCAAAGGAAGCACCTTTCGGCTTCAGGCTAAACGCCCAGACGTGAGAGCGACTCGGATTGCCCACGAATTCAACGAGAAAAAATTTGTTCTTCCATGTTGAGCCCAACGCGGTCCCCGGATTATATACCATGCCGGTCGGACCGTTATGGAAATTAATGATTGGTGGAATGATGTACGAAGCTTGTCCGGGCCAGCGGGGCTTGTTAAGGCCTTCATCCATCCAGACCTTGTAAGAATTATTTTTAGGATCTGTATATTTTCCGTATTGCCAATTGCTTCTCCATCCGGCATCGGAACCTTCAACGATGTACACCAGGCGCTCGCTTTCACCTGGGTGGTCACCATCGTTGTCGGAACTGATGATGTTTCCATATTCATCAAAAACAAACTCGTGGGTGTTTCTTAACCCCGAGGCAAACACTTCAAAGTCGCTGCCATCAGGATTGGCTCTTACTACGATCCCTTCGTTAGGATGTTTATGGACTGTACCGTCTGGAGCCTTTACATTAGCACCAATATCTCCAACCTTCCAGTAAATTTTCCCGTCTGGTCCCTCCGTTACACCAGCCAACCCGTGGCCGGAGAATCCGATATGGACACCATACCCGTGACTTATCGAAGTCTTTTCGTCAATGATTCCATCACCATCATTGTCTTTCAATCGCCAGAGGTCTGGCGCTATCGTCACGAACATGTCGTTTTTCCGAACTAAAATTCCTTCTGCTACATCGGTTACTTCGTCATTAAAATCATTGAGTATCCGGGTTGAAATATCCGCTATTCCATCGCCAGATCGATCTTCCAGTTTCCAGATTTCGTCTTTCTCAACAGCCAAATCACGCCAGTCGTGAACACCATCTTTATTTAAATCCTGAAGCCACTTGTTTTCAACACTTTTCTCGGGGGCAAAATTGCTGCGCAAAAATGCTCTTCTATCCTCGACCGACTGCCAACTAATGGATGGGGTCATCCAATGACGATAACCGCGTATATCAAATTCTGAGTTCTTTTGCCGGTTCGTACGGGTAAGGTATACGTTGCCCGCGTCGTCAATGGACATCGCGACCGGATCTGGCGCGAGCGAGTCGGACGCCCACAGCGTGAGCGTTAAGCCATCAGCAAGTTGGGCGGGAGTGTTCTTGCGGATTTCATTTGCCTTGGTTACTGCAGTTGCAGGATCTTCCCTGACAATCAGAGGAGGCTCTTTAATAGCCGCTTTTTTACAGGATACCAAAGCAACTACCAATAGAAGCATGGTGAATTGGGCACGCAAAGATTTTGAGGATGTCATTATTAGTTCTTTGAATTTTGATTTACGTTCAGATTAGCTTATAAAAAAATATTGAAATCATTTAGCAGTATCAACAGTCGCGTTTTTTGCAATCTCGATGTCCTTTGCGACCTCCGGTCTAAGGAGCTCCCAATGAAAGCGCAGGTGATCGTTTTCTTTCCAGGGTTTTCCGTCTTGTTCGCTGAAATGAACCAGCGGCATATCATTGTATAGCGGTCGGGTGATGCTTACCACTTCGTCCCAATAGCGCAACGCATTTTCAAGACGTTTGATAGCCTCCTGCTTATCCCCTTCCTCCCCTTTTTCGCGATAGGTTTGCAAAGCAACTGCTCCTTTCAACTTTTCTGAAAAGTATAGTCCCAAATTTGCCCAGGCTTTGATGTCAGCAACTTCTTGTTGCAGAGAAGCATTGCTCAGGCTTCTAAAATTCTTCACCAAGGATAATGCTTTGCTGCAATCAACCTCCAGCATGCTCGCCAGGACGGGTGGTGTAATTTTAGTTTTGTCAAATGTATTTCCCATGGAGATGCTTTTCACATATTCGAGCACCGAGACATAATCCGGGTCAATTGGAGGTTGCTTGATTTGCCAATCAACGGAAATGTATTCAACTCGCTTAAGTTCCCTGTTCAACGCCATGAAGCCCTCGCTATAAAGGGAAAAATCCCACGTGAAGTCAAATGAAGAGGCCAGGCGCAAAGGCGTTTTTCCGGCCAGACTTGATGCCTCAAGTAATGATCCTGCGTCTTTTCCGTAACGACGAATAAATTCCGCTCGAAATATTTCATCTGTCGTTGCAGGGTTATACAACAATCTCCCCCATGTTTTGTAGAATAACCATTGCCTTTCAAAAGCATACTTCCAATTCACTTTTGTTCCTGGCTTCGTAAAATAGTCTTTTGCTGGAATGTAGGTTTCAGATCCGATCAAATAGCCGCCTACATAATCAAGACCGTTGTTGTTAACATGTTGTCGTACAAAATCAGGGACACCCCATCGCAAACAAAAGAAGTCTTCATTTCTGGCTGTCCAGATTACTTTATAGTCAGTTGGCACGGGTTTAAAATAAGCGCCAAATAATTTACCCCCATGCACCTTCATTAATCTCGGTGTAGAATGTGCATGAGACCAATTGAACTTTAAATCAGCCCAAACCGGCGGCTCAATAAATTCCATCGCAGCTTCTTGTTCTATTCCCTTGCGGGTCAACTGCTCAGTTTCAATGCTGGTGGGCCCGAGGGAACCAGTGGTACTCGAAAAGGGAATACGATGGATAAGTTTTGATTTACGATTTGCACGACGCATCCCTTCAATAATCGTTGCCTTCATCCAGTCTTCCCGTTGCTGTGGAGTCATGCCGCCCATACCCTCACCCAGTGTAAGCCCCATCCCCGTCAGATCGGGATATTCCTGAAGCAATTGCGTAACACATTCACGTGTGTATCGCTTTACTATTTCAGATGTGTCCCCCTTGACAAAAAAATGATGGTCCAAATTATCCATCGCAACATTGTGAGCTTTTGAAAATTCTGCGGTCACGAAAATGTTAAAAGGAATTACGTAAGTATCGATACCACGCTCTTTGGCCATTCTGAAAATACTTCCGAATAATTTTTTCCAGGTTTGCATTTCCTGGTCGCTCCATGGGCTAGCTTCCGGAAAGTTTTTGGGTTTAATCATGAAAGTATAAGGATGAAGATTCCAGAGGGTCAGGGTATTAAACCGGTTCTCTACCATCATGTCGAGAAAGGCTCTCCAATAATTTATATCGCTACATGTTTGCTGATGTTGATCCAAAGAATAACTGTGACGGTAGGTATCCCATGGCAAATCATACTTGATTCCCCGAAACGCCAACCTCGGGGCTTCACTCCTTTTTTTAATATTTTGAATTGAAACACCATTTCTAAAATCCTCCGCGAGCGAAAGTGTTCCATAAATAAGACCCGTCGCGTCGCCACCAATGATGGTGATTTTTTTACCTTCAGGTGAAAGTGAATAGGCCTCTTTGCCCAAACCTGAAGAAGGATTTACCTGCAGAGTTACATGATAATCCGACTCGCCATCATTCAAAATGTACCCCCGCTTTAGCACAGAAAATTTTAATACCTCAGCAGCATAGTTTGCCTGCGGTAAAGTGTAATCATACTGAACGCTGACACGCTGCGCAAAGGCCGAACAAATAATTACCCAAGGCAAAAAAATCAGTACTAGTTTCTTCATTAATATCGCGACGATGTTGAGAGTGCGTTTTACTGCGCGTGAAAAAATTAAAATTAGAAGTTTAGTTTCAATCCGCAAAGGATATGGTGTTGAACGGGCCATTGATTCATAGTGGTCATCCCAAAGAATCTCCGGGCTGCGTGATAACCTGGTCCTTTTTTCAAGACCTTTTGGCCAGGGGTTTTGTAAATAGATAAGCCCTGCTTTTATAACCAATACTTTCGTAGAAATGATGTGCTTCTTTACGGTGAAAAGAAGAATCCAGTTCTATCTGGTTGCATTGGTTGCTAATGGCAATTTCTTCTATTCTATTGATCAGCTTTTTACCGATTCCCTGGCCCCTGTAACTTTCATCGACGACAAGTTCATCGACGTTGCCAATGCAGCCGGCCTTCCAAAAATTATTTTTCAGGGAGAGGGAACAAAATCCGACAATACGATCCTCCTGCACGCCCACAATGAGATGTTGCGTTGCCGAGGAAAGCGCACGCTCGTAAACTGCATAAAGCGCATGGTAATCCATTTCAAGGCTGGGCCATAGTTGTTTAAAGAGATTAAAAATCGATGTAAAGTCACTAAGCTGGCAGGATCTGATTTGTAGGGTCATTGGTAAAAAAAATCTTAAGATTCAGTCAAGAGCTCGTACCAGATCTCCACGTCATATCCGTCAGGATCTTTGAAAAAAACATAAGGAGAGCCTTTAACAAATTCACCTTTATCAACGATCTGACCTCCTGCAGAAATTATTCTTTTTATCATTTCATCGATGTCCTTTGCTTCTTTTAACCTGAAGCCAAAGTGCGCTATCCCACCCGTGTTTCCTATTGGGGAATTCTTTTTCTCTTCAAACACAAGGATGTCGTGACAGCCAGGCGTAGTCATCTGCACAAAACCTTGTTGATCATACATAGTTTGCATTCCGAAAATATCATGATAGAATTTTTTTGTCCGGCTGATATCACGAACAGAAATCGCCAGGTGCGTCAGGCCATATGTCAGTGAATTATTCATACTTTATAAATTTGATCATGCCATTGAAAAATGTACAGCGAAGAAATCTTCGAGCTTACTAAGTTTGAGATCTATTTTCCCTTTCACCGTGGTTACCTTCACGTCACCTTGTGATCGAAGTACTTTATAGCGGTTCAATTTACCTTCCAGATTTAATTGAACACTAAGATCATAAACCGGAAGCAGATTTCGAAGTGGTCTGACTGGACCCGACGTTGTATTTACAAACGAAAAAATATACTCTTTAGGATTCTCCAGGGACCTCGTCAATCCTGTGTGCACACTTTCAGGTGCATTGGTTTCCAGGCCGATAAAATTACCTGCAAGGTACCTCACACTTCTTGCCAATAGATTTCGAACGTCAGGATGCGCGAATTCAAATGTTATAAGGTCGGGCTGGTTGGCAAAATAAATCGACTTCCCTTGTTTGTAAGTGTTCTCCAAAACCGTTGGATATTCCTTGGCCCACGCATTAGTCCAGGCCTTTTCAGGTGGCTGGTTGTGCACCACTGGGTTGTAAGTACAGATCTTTTTTGCTGTTGGCGCTGCTTTGCAAATCAAGGTATAACCTGCATTGATCAACAACTCCGTTTGTTGGCTATCCGGGTTAACAATATAATGCGTGGGATCTGCAATGACTTGATAAAAATCCTTGCGTGTATTTATTTTTTCACCAGTGAAACTACAACCAAAAACCTGAGCCAGTCCAAAATCTTGACGCTTGACGCCATCACTATTGAACAAACTTGTCTCATAGGTTGCCACTATGTTTCCGCCATTACCCACGAATTCTTCAATCAACGCGATCTCAGCGTCGGACAAACTGCGTACGTTGGCCAACACGATCACTTTATATCTGGCAAGCCGTTCCTTACTAACCTGATCATCCGCAATAAAATCATGCGGAATATGATTTTCAATCAGGGCCGTTTCAACCCCCCTTATAAACGCTTCAAAGCGATCGCCTTCCTCAGATTTATTCCTGAACGTCAAACGTGTAGCCCTGGAGTAATACACCCCTATGTTGGCGACCGACGTATGCTGGGATAACAATTTCTCATTTACTTTAACGAATTGATATGCCTCGGTTTGATGGAAGGCTGTTCTCCGGTCATAGGTTGCCGCCGGATAGGAGCCGGTAAAGCTGCAATTCCAAAATCTGCCGCCGGCTGCGAGAGCCTGCCACAGCCAAACCTTGAGATCCACAGGGGGATCCATGATGTAACGATGTGAAGTTCCGTTCCCACCATACAAAATTATCGCCTCCTTTTGTGGCGCCATTGACTTCAAAAATTTTATGATGGTATTGGCATAATTCAGGTCAGCATAATGAATGTTTTCGGCGTTTTCGGTGAGAAATGCTACGCTCACCAAAAAATCAAAATGATCGCGCGCCATATACAAATCAATCCCATCGTTTACGCGATTGACAGCGTCAAACATGCTGAACACTTCTGCCGTATATACTTTATCCGCCCCAAACGATTTTACAGTTTGCTTCATTTTTTCCATGTGCTGATCGGCCATTGCGGACTTCCACAACATGAACTTATCCAGTTTGTCGACGCCTGCGTCACCCGATGGAATGCTCTCTCCCGAAAATTTTTGAAATGATTGTTGACACCGCGTGCAATAGCACAGACCTTGTACTCCAATGCTATTGTGCCAAATTCCATCGATGTTATAGTTCGAGATTATGTATTTTATGTATTCCTGCGCGTGTTCATTTCGATAATAGCCAGTGTAACAAGAAGAATATAGCTCGGGCCGGGTATAGGTTAATTGCTTGGGGTTTTGCTGCTGATCAACGCTAAACCATTCTGGATACTGCCGGAATATCTTCTCCTCCACGCCACGAAAATCGACACGGGCTATAACCCGTATTCCGGCTGCATGACAGGCTTCAGTTATTTCCTGCAAAACATCCCGATTTCCCATCATTGAATTAACATTAGATGCTGGCAGGGGATTTTGAAAAAAGTCTACAACACCACCTCCATTAACGACTAAAGTATTGCTTCCCGTTTTCTCCATATAGGCAACTACTGCTTTGGCGTCATAGTCTGCGGCGTCAGGCTCGCGCAGTACCGTTTGTAGAATTCTCAATGGCCGCTGATACCAGTATATGTCCCGTTGTAAATTCGTTTTTGCCAAAGTGGCATGAGACAGAATGGGTGACAAGGCGACGACGCTACTTAGGGCAGCGGAATATTGGATAAACTTTCGTCGGTTTACTTTGGATGATTTCATAGGACTTAATCTTATGATGAGAAAATCGCTGGAGGATCAAATCTAATATTTTCTCGTCCATGCCCAAGCGAATTGTTACAAGCATGGGAGTGTATTATGATATTAGGAATGCAATACCTATTGAAGGGTTGGTTGGACCCGGGCAGGACTAATTATTATCCGACCGCTACTTGAACGAAGCTGTCTTCGGCGAAATATTGATTAGCAATTCGCATCAGATCGTCCGAAGTAATGGCGTCGATCCGCGTTATCATATTTTGATAGTGGCTATGCGGAAGGTTATATAGAACTATACTTTTTATTTTGTCAGCGTGGGCAAATGAGGTCGTGATCTCCAGCTGAAGGCCACCAATAAAATGATTCCGGGCGATATCTAACTCTTCCCCATCTATTTTTTCAGTTCTTAGCCGTTTGATCTCTTTGGCAATTTCATCGAATGTGAGATCTAAATTTTCGCGATTTACATCGGCCCCGATCACCAGATAACTGTCGTTCTTGAGGGCGTGCAACGAAGAAGAAATACCATAGGAGAGTCCTTTTTCTTCCCGGATGTTTTTCATCAGGCGTGATCCAAAATAGCCGCCTAAAATATGATTCAGAAATAATGCGTCAACATAATCCGGATGCGTTTTGGAAACTGATTTTTTCGCCAGGCGAACAGAGGCCTGCACGCTGCCATCCTTTTCCAACACTTCGCGGGAATAGCGGAGATCCTGATTAGAGAAATCATTTCGTGCAATTGTATTGGGCCCGAATGAAGAAAATAGATCAGCAATTAAGTTCTGATTTTTTTCAGATACTCTTCCTGAGACCAGTACTGTTCCCTTTTTAAACAATGTTGAATAATGCTGTACGAGTCCCTCGCGGGTTAGCTGTTGAATATCCGCTTCATCAAGTTCTTTTCCATAGGGATGCGATTCTCCAAAGAGGTTTTTTCGCACAAGCCTGGAAGCTAGAAAACTTGTCTTCTCATAATTTACCTTCAGGTTTTGCAAGTATATTGACTTCAACAAATCAAACTCTTCTTGCGGAAAGATCGATTCCGTTAGTAGCTCTAGAAAAAGCAGAATAGCCGGTTCAAAATTTTTATTCAGAATATAGAGTGACACGGAAACATAATCCAGGCCTGGATTGATTTCCAGATGAGCGCCATACAGATCCAGCAAATGAGCAATTTCGGAACTCGTTTTCCCTTTTGTCCCCTTCGAGAGGAGATTAGCGGAGAAGTATGAAGCACCCCAATTTTTTTCTGCCCATCGCCCCGCAGCAAAAACAATTTCTACCTTGCTGACTTCTTGTGTGCCCCCTAGAATAAAATATGATTCTGCACCGCCCTTTAAAATTTTCTTTTGCGGCTGGATTAATTCAAACGACGTGCTCCGATTAAACGGAGGTGCAAGTGTTCTGTTGAGCATCAGGGATTGTCGTCGGTAACAGACTCTTCGGCAACAGTATTTTCCTTGATATTAAAATGCAGCGTAAAACGCAACGTTTCGGCTAATGGATGTTCACGTTTAGCCGTAGGCACAAGATAAGCTACGTCAATTCCAAACCTGTTTTTAGTAAAGCCTAAACCGAGGGTCAGGTATTTGCGATTGCCTTTGTTGGCTGCCTCATTAAAGTACCCGACACGTGCCGCAAATGATTTGTTATACCAATACTCGACACCGATCGATGTCATTATTTCCTGAAACTCTTCCTTCGCGCCATTTGGTGCATCCGAAAACGACGTGAACATCGCATTGAGCAACGATCGGTTGGGATCTTCACCGGCAACAATCGCCCCTGTTTCGTCGCGGATGGGAGGACTTGGCACCAACAATTTATTAAAGTCAAGAATAAATGTTATAGTGTTATAGGGATCCAACGCTGTCATAAGAGCACTTCCGAGTCGTAAGTTCATGGGCAAAAAGTCTTCGTTGTTATTGTCCGTATAAGAAAGTTTTGCTCCGATATTGCTGATGGTACCACCAAAAGAAAGAGTCGATTCATGATTCCATTTGAGGTCTTTTTTATAATAAAGTCCAAAATCCACGGCGACACTTTTTCCCGGCTTCGAGTCGACATTTGAATTAGTGCCAGTAAGGTTTGAATAAATGTATTTGGCAGTTAGTCCTATACCCAAATTTTCAGAAAGCATTCGAGAATAGCTTCCGTCAAATGAGTAATCCCGAGGGCTGAATTGTCCGGTTACGGCAGCGACATTATTGGTGAAAGTTATTTCACCCATGTCAAAATATTTTAGTGAAAGGTTGAACGCGCTTTCCCGGTTAATTTTGTAGAAGCCAGTAAGATAGGAAATGGACATATCGTTAACGATCTTTCCCAGCCATGGTGTGTACGACGCTGATGCCCCGTACTTGCTTTGGATAAAGGCAAGTTTTCCTGGGTTCCAATAGGTCGAATTTGCGTCTGGCGAAGTGGCAACCCCCGCATCCCCGAGTGCAGCGTGACGGGCGTCCGGAGAAATAACAAGAAATGGGACTGCTGTCGTAATGGCCGACTCCTGACCAAGTGTATTTATATTCTGCGAGAACGAATGTTGACTGATTATCACCCCTGATATCAATAACAAAATTGCACGGTAATACATCAAGATATTTTTCAAAGGCTCAAAGATAGTTAATTCACAACAATAAGCTTTGTAACACGCTCATTTTTAGACCCATTCGTTAATGAACGAACGACCAAACGCGCCAAGTATAATCCGCCTGGAAGTTTTTTTCCAAAATCATACAAATCGTTTATGACGCCTAAATCTACACGATAAGAACTTTGTTTTATATCATATTCATAAGTTTTCAATTGCATCCCATTAGCGCTGTAAATTACCAATTGTGCCTGCAGATCGTCGCCAGAACGATTGTGCGTAAAAAATATTGAGGTTTCGGATTCAAACGGATTTGGAAAATTTGCGAAGGTTTCGATCACGATATTTTCACCATCTGTAACTACAAATTCAAGGGTGGCTTGGGCTGGGTTATTGTGTGTATCCCAAGCTTTTACGGTTATCGAATGCCGGCCCGACGAAAGGCCCTTCATTGGAAAATGTACAGATCCTCCGGTAAAATCATTCATGTAAGCTTCGTAATAATCATTTAAAATATAGGCCTGCTCCTCGTTGTCTAAATATGCAACTAAAGCATTTCCGACGCCATATCCTGAAATATTGATCCCACTATCGTCCTGCAAGTTTACGATAAGTGTTGAATTGCTATTTACAACGCCGCCGGAAATAAAGGTGGTGTCTCCCATAAAAAGCTGCATCACGGGTGATGTATTATCCGGTGTGAAGGATGGCTCCGTCCCACCGATCTTAAAAGATTGGATCGCGCCACTGGCGTCTCTCTGATGAGTAGGGTCAGATGCGTATAAGCTTAGTTTGCCCTGACCAATTTCATAGGCGACATTTTTGGTGAGCACAAAATCAAATTGAAAAGTCCCGCTAGTAACTGAAGCCTTACCCCTGTATAAAGCGTTGTACCATTCATTATATTGGAAAGGTGGATCGTTTTTTCCGATCGTGACAAAATTTACTTCTTTGTCGAACAGCGTAAATTCAAGCGTGCCATTAAAATCATCCATTACCGTTCCGGATTCATCTCGAATTTCTCCTTTCATTGTAACCGTGGATAACGCCTTTAAAGTATCGGAACCCGTGGACGTTTTGAGGGTAGTCACAACTACTGATTCGGAAGGAATTGCCAGGCGCATCGACGGATCTGCCAACAATGAAAAGTTACGATTTGACACACCGCTGGTACTGTTATTTTTTGTGTTCCTGAATATTTCTCCCAATGTCCCGTATTGTGAAGATTGTTTTTGAAATAGGGCCTTATAAAATTCCTGATTCAACACGAAATTAGTACCGGCATTGACCGGGCGGGCAGTCGTCACCAACCCAATCGCGCCCCCTTTTGGACGGAGAACACTAAGTTCTGCGCTGGACACAACGGTAGGGTCATCCTGCCGGCCAAATTCGCATGTGGCGGTAACTAAAAATGGGTAGAGCTCATTTTCAAGCTCATCAATATCTATGTCAGAAAAAATCTTCTCATCGGCCCATTGCTTTTCATTGCCATGACCCGTAAAGTTGATGATGAGTGATCCACGGTCAAATCGACTGATAACATCTTTGCTTGCTTCCGGAATTGTTTCGCCATTAGGCTTTACCGTTTTTATATATTTCCCCAAGAAAATCTTTTTGGCGTTAAATTCAGGATGAGAAAGCTCAATACTTTCGGCCATTGAATTTGCCTGCGATTGATGGCTGCTCGTAAAATTGTCGGTGTTGTTTCCGTCATCCCCAACAAAAGCGATATCCTTTCGCCAATGTCCGAACGACTTTTTGTGTGTATCGTAATAAATGATCTTATCAACAAGGTTCTTCGCCTCCTCAACAGTCTTAACCGGCAAGCGGCCTACACCCACATCGAGCGTATGATTTTGCACCGGCGACTCTCCCCAATTGCCTTCATCGTTTTCAAGAAACGCAAAGTAGTCGTCCGAAGAATACGTAGCCAACGGGGATAAGGAATTCCTCGATTCGTACGTCGGAACAAAATTTGTGTTTTGCTGAATACGGTCTTTATAATCGTACGACCCTTTGCCCATCAACAATACAGTTTTGAGTGTATTTGGATTTTTATCATAGAGCTGTTTAATAAAATCACGAATCGCGGTAACATCTTGCCGTCCCGATGAGAACTCAAGAAAAATTTGTTCAGGTGTAACAACCGCTGAGGTCCACGAATTTTGTTGCTCACGATGCGAGGCTAAACGAGATGCTTCGTCAAAAAAGTCGGGATGCGATATGATGACAAAATTGGGTGTGGCTAATCCGTGTAAATTTTGATTTTCGATCTTACCAACGAGTTCAGGCGCGGGAATTTCATTATCAAAAATAATATACTCATGCAGCTGGTCACTGGGGCTCGAAAAGCGCGCGGCAGCATCACCCAGCGTATAGTCTTGCTGTTGTGGCTCCGCGGGTTGCGTGATATCCCAAACGAAACAGTTAGCCGATGCCTTTGATATTAAAAAGGTAGACACAGGATACGAAAGGCTTTCCCCCGAGCGAAAGAGAATCTGATGTGCCGAAAACTCAAGGGCCCGTTTCACATTCAAAAGAAAGAAATCAAGATTTCCGACCGAAGCACCAGATGGAGCTTTATTGAATTGATATTTTATTTGTTGTGACGTTGTACCCGAAGCGCTGACCATGCTGGAGTTTATGCTGACAGTGTCTCGTTTGTGGGCTCCCTTTATACCGTACTGTGTATTGGGAATTATGGGAATAACCTGATTTTTCACCAACGTGTTGTTCCAAAACAAATTAAAGGAAGAGGTACCATATGACTGACCCATAACATCTGATACAACTTTGATGGGAGAATTTTCGAGGACGCCACTGAGGTCGATGTTAAAGGTGCGTTCGAAAGAAATATCAAACCGCTCACCAAACCATTCTCGTCCGGAACTCAAAACATTGTATTCATCTACTTCATGGTAAACAAAGTCATCATAATGTTGAACGACAGGAAAATTTCCCTCAATATTTGGCTTGCTGACAACGCGTTTCCCTTCATCATCACCAACCGTCACAAAGTAGAAATTTTTTTCACTGTATAAATTGCTTTCGTAGGCAAAGATTTCGCGTTGAACCTGATATTGAATGCGATCCGGTCCTTCGGCAAAAAATAAAATATAATCTCCTTTATCGAATGACCCATCACTTTCTCCAGAAACAAAAATTGCATTCTGCGTGAGATCAACTGGGCGGCTTACACTGACAGTTTGCGGGAGCATGCCTCCGGTATTGCCGAAAACTTGAATTCTGCGGGGGTCAATCCCTGTGTCAAAGCCCATCTTCTTAAAGTCATCATAGGTTATTTTATAGACCCCCCTTTTTTCAACGGCGACCTTATACCAGCTCCCAGACTGCAGCGCAGAGGATTGTCCAAATACCTGCGCCATAAGCGTCGCACTTATGCACAACAAAAACAATCGTATCGTAACAAAGGAATGCACGTAATTTTAGCTCCGAAAAATAGCTCCTTATTTTGAGAACATCCGGACACCTAACGAAAGTGCGATGTAAGAAAGTATGATAATGGGCAGCGCAGCCATTCTTAATACTGCCAATAGTAATACCGCTATGAGAAGAAATGTAAACCTGACTTTATTATCAGACCAACTAAAGTTTTTGAATTTTAAGGCAAAGAGGTCAATTCTGGAGACGAGTAAAAGGGAAAATGCAACAGAAATGGTAGCAAGTGCCAGGGGACTATGAACGAAATCGAAAAACGGGGCATCAAGAAAAGGTATTGCTGTTATGAAAAGTGCATTGGCCGGTGTGGGCAAGCCTTTAAAGGAATCTGATTGTGTTTCATCTAAGTTAAAGATCGCTAACCGCAATGCAGATGCGACCGCAATCAATAAGCCTGCGTAAGGCAAAATTGACTCAGGTGATTCAATTGAGATTGCAGTGTACATGAAAAGGGCTGGCACCACCCCAAAACTTACCATATCCGCAAGTGAGTCAAGTTCCTTACCAATGGGGGATGATATCTTTAGCAACCGTGCAGCAAAACCGTCCAGAAAATCAAAAATGCAAGCTGCCCAGACAAAATATGCCAAGGGAATAGCTTTTCCCTCCAGCAGAGCGATGATGCCTAAACAACCACATACCAAGTTGCAACAGGTCAAAAAGTTCGGAATGTGTCTATGCATGGATCAACGTAATGAAAGTGCGCAAAATGGATTGGTTCTCTTCTCCACGCCGATGGTCGTTTCGCCGCCATGGCCGGGATAGACCGTTACTTCGTCCGGAAGTGTAAAGAGTTTTTTATGAATACTGTTCACCAACGTATTATGATTCCCTCCCGGAAGATCTGTTCGTCCTACGCTGCTTTGAAATAAGACGTCGCCTGCTAATACAACTTTTTCTTTTTCATTATAAAAGGCGATATGACCAGGCGAATGTCCCGGTACAAAGAGGATAGAAAATTTTTGTAAACCAAACTCTATCACATCGCCTTCCTCTAAGTATCCGTCGGGCGTTGCTTCCTGATAACGATTAAATCCGTAGTGAGGCGCCAATATCTTTTGTGCATTGAGTACAAATTCTTCAGTCTTATGAATGTAGAGTTTGGTCCGGTACTTTTGTTTTACAAAATCATTGCCCAAAATGTGATCGATGTGGCAATGTGTATTCAACAGCATGCGGACATTGAGTTGGTGATCCTGAATGTAATCTGCCAATTCCTTTTTTTCGTGGTCGTCATAACATCCAGGATCTATAATGACGCACTCATTAGTTTTATCAGAAATGATATAAGTATTCTCCTGAAAAGCATTAAAAACAAATGATTGAATCGCGATCACAATGCAGGGTGCTGTTTAACCGGGCGGCAAATTAATACTCAAAACCCGAAACCCGTAACAGGGTCAGCAAACCAGAAACTAATTCGCTAGGTTGCAAACAGAAAATGAAAACATCCGAGCAATTTGACTTCATCATCGTCGGTCAGGGACTTGCTGGCTCGGCATTGGCATTGCAACTGCTGAAGCGCAACAAAAAAATCCTGGTGATTGATCGAATCGTTGCTAATTCTCCCTCGCGAATTGCCGTGGGATTGGTCAATCCGATTACCGGACGACATATGATCAAGACGTGGAAAGCTGACCAGCTTTTCCCATACCTGCATCAGTTTTACCAAGATGCCGAAAAATTAACGCAAAGCCGGTTTTTTTATCCCTTGTCGCTTTACAGGCCCTTTACCACCATTGAGGAACAAAATGAATGGATGGCAAAAAGTGCCGATCCGCTGTATCACGGTTATATCGAGAATATTTTCACTAAACCGGCCCGCGCTTGCACCAACGATCCTTTTGGCGGACTATTATTGAAGGGTTGCGGCTACCTGGATACAATCCATTACATTCAATCCGTTCGTATGTTAATCGGGCAGCGAGGCTTATTGTTGGAGGAATTTTTCCAGGATGATCAGCTTTTGATAGGAAGTCAATCGGTCCGGTATCAAGATTATGAAGCCGGAGCTGTAATTTTCTGTCAGGGAATGGAAACGAATAAGTGGTTTAAATGGGTACCGGTTTTACCGCTCAAAGGCGAAACAATTCGAATTCAAAGCGACCATGCGGAAAATATTATAGTCAATAGGGGCGTTTATGCAGTGCCTGTAAACCAAAACGGACTCTGGCGTGTTGGGGCTACGTACTCCTGGACGGACCAAGCCCCTGGGATTACCGATGCTGCCAGGGATGAGTTGACATCAAAATTGAACGACTTGGTGAGGTTTAACTATAAGATTTTGGATCAGGAATGGGGCATCAGGCCAACGACCCATGACCGCAGACCTATTTTGGGAAGGCATCCGGAACAAAAAGTATTGTATATTTTTAATGGAATGGGGCCCAAGGGGGTTAGTTTAGCACCTTATTTTTCGGAAATTTTGCTCCAATCCATTGAAAATCACCAATCCTTAAACAAGGACGTGAATATTGAACGTTATAAATTATTATATTGGTCTCCCTCAACACGAATATGAATTTGCGAAGCGGAATTTTACTACCCATTATACTTTTACTCGCCAGTTCCTCTATCCTTTATGCGCAGCAGTCGCGTGAGGTATTTGGTAAAAACCGGATTCAATACAGGCAATTTGACTGGGTTTACTTAAGCGGCGAAAACTTTGACGTCTACTATTACGATGCGCGCAAGGGTATGGCACAAGAGGCGCTTGAGTATTTAGAAAGCGAATTCGACCGTATTACCGATTTGATCGGATATCCCCCGTATTTTAAAACCAAAGTTTTTGTTTACAATTCGCTGAGCGATCTGCGCCAAAGCAATGTTGGTTTGAATCACAATGTGTTCAATGTTGGGGGGGAAACTGAATTTATCAAACCTTATGTCGAAGTCGCCCATTTAGGAACGGCACAAGAGTTCAAGGATGAGTTGCTTTATCAAATCTCTGATTTGATGATCAATGAAATGATGTTCGGGGGAAACCTTAAGGATATGTTCCAAAGCTCTATTCTCATGAACTTACCGGATTGGTTTGTGGACGGCGCTTCTCGCTATGTGGCAAAAGGATGGAGCATCGATATGGATGATTACATCCGTCAACTGATGAGCACGCGCAAGGCCCGGAGAGCAACTAAACTGGGGAGCAGGGATGCGGCATTGGTGGGCCAATCCATGTGGAATTTTATCGCTGAAAAATATGGCAAAAGCAGCGTCGCAAATATTTTGAATTACACCCGTGTTACACGTAACGAAGAGAAAAGCATTTTAATAACATTAGGAATAAACTTTCGCCAGTTGCTTGCCGAATGGCAAAAGTTCTATACGGACATGAGCGTTCAGGTTGGGAAGGCGTACATTGCTGCTGCCGACACTACTTCGTTTACCCGCCAACATAATAGAACGACGGAATTTACAACGGTTAAGCTAAGCCCGGATGGCCGAAACATCGCGTATGCCGAAAATGACCGTGGACGTTATATCATTAAAGTTCGCTCCCTTGAAACAGGCAAAGAAAAGAGGGTTATATCCGGTGGCAGTAAAGTTATCAAACAGCGCGTGGACTATCGCCTGCCACTTATTGCCTGGTCGGATGCCAACACACTGGGCGTAATTGGGGTGAAAAACGGCGAATATATTTTCTGGCTTTATGACTTCAATACGAAAACTAAGGTACCCCGGGCCCTCGAAAGATTTAGCAACATCCGAAGCTTTGATTTTTCTGGAAATGGCAGGTTGATTATCCTTAGCGCAGATTTTGAGGGGAAAAGTGATTTATTTTTACTCAGTTCAAAGCGCGATCGCGTGCGGAGACTCACGAACGACATGTACGACGATCTTGATCCCAGCTTTATCCCCAACACGAACCAGATTGTTTTTAGCTCTAACCGAACGACTGATACATTACGGGCGAATTCCAAGCCGCAGTTTGAACAGCTTACCAACAATTACAACCTTTTTATTTACGATTTGGATAGCACCAAATTTCTGTTGAACCGCATCACCAATACACTTAGTAAAGATCAGTCGCCTGAGGCGCTGGATGAAAACACCTTCTACTACTTGAGTGATCAGAGAGGTATTGTGAATCTCTTCAAATTCAATCGAACCACGGGTATCTATACGCAAGTCACCAACTACTCCTCAAGCATCAAAAACTACGACCTTAATTTCAATACAAATACCATGTCCATGGTAATGACTAAGAATCTGAAAGAGAATATTTTCGTGGAGCGTGGATTTAATATCGGTCGTCAGGTATTTACGCCTGCAACCCGCAGAAAGGATTTACAACAGGCACGTGTCATACGTGAACGGAGGAAGACGGAAGAAAACAAGAATATGAGCATTAGAGACTTGCTCAACGCCAGGTTGAAAGAAGCACAACCTCAACGCGATACGACGACAACGGACTCCGCCCATGTGACAAAACCTGACTCCCTTACGCGGAATAAAACGGTAGTAGATTCCACTACCGTTAATAACACAGATTCAACTGCCCGCGCTGTACCAAAGTCTGACGTCGTCGAGCAAAAGGCTGCAACGGATTCTACGACTTTGACTCAACCTAAACAAAATGTGGTCAATACCGACAATTATGTGTTTGAAGATGACGTAGTCAAGCAAAACGCGCCTAGTGAATCGTTTCTGACGCGTTATATGAAAGCGCGTGAGAAAAGCAGGATCACAGGACCGTTCCCCTATGAATCGAAGTTCAGTTCGAACAATCTGGTTACTTCTCTTGTAGTTGATCCGATCCGCGGACTCGGTATCTCTATTGAAACACAAATGAACGACATGTTGGAGAACTATCGGTTCTTTGGCGGTCTCATGACGAGTATCGATTTGCGCAATGGTGATTTCTATGGAGAATTTCAATATCTAAAATCACTCATAGACTTTAGCGCCAGGTTTGATCGAAAGGGGATTCGCTGGCCCGCTCCTGAAGAGCCCAATGCAACACAACGGAACCTCTATCACTATTCGCTCAATCGCCTTGAAATTGGTGCGTCGCTCCCAATTTCCGACAGAATCAGATTTACCTTAAAACCATTCGCAGCATTGGCCCGGTCAGTTGATTTGACCGAAGAGGATTATCCGACTTCACCTCCGACTGTTCCTCCTGTAAATAATTATTATGCGGGTGTAAAATCGGAAATTGTTTATGACAACTCGGTGTCGACAGGACTTAATCTTATCGAGGGAACCCGTGGCAAAATTTCATTCCAACACTATCAAGGTTTGGAAAACCAAGACTTAAGTTTTAGTCAAGCCTCTGTTGACATACGGCACTATCAAAAAATCTACAAAGAAATTGTCTTCGCTGTCCGCGGTTTTGCCGGAACCTTCTTCGGAAGGTCCCCTAAAAAGTATCTATTAGGAGGTATGGACAACTGGTTCTTTAACGAAACGAAAACTACTGGAAGAACCAGCGAAGGTGAATACAATCCCCTTGGCTATCCTTATGAAAACCAGGATATCTTATTTGTTGAATTTGCCACCAGCCTTCGCGGATTTGATTATGCCAACATATTCGGTAACAGTGTGATCCTTGCAAACGCCGAGTTAAGAATCCCATTAATAAGAGCACTATCAAGCGGTCCTATTTCATCCAATTTCCTTCGTAATATGCAATTCCTGGCATTTTATGATATTGGCACCAGCTGGTCAGGCAAGCCACCCTTTAGTTCGGAGAACAGTGTCAGCTATGAAGAAATCAACAGCGGAGGATTTAACATAAAACTTAAGAATTATCTTAACCCATGGCTCTACAGTTATGGTGTGGGTATGCGTACCGTTATGCTCGGATATTACATAAAGTTTGATGTAGCCTGGCCCGTTGAAAATTACGAGGTTGCCAAGCCAAGACTGTACGTCACGCTCGGCTTTGATTTCTAGTACCTTCAGAGGAACAGGTATTCAGAAATGTTTACTGCAAAATATGTTTGTATTTTGCCGCTGATTCATTCAACTCAATTTATCATTCATGCTTAAATCCATGACAGGCTTTGGCCAATGCTCTCTTGATGATGGGCAAGTGCAAATTACTGCAGAAGTAAAAAGCCTTAATTCTAAATTCCTCGATCTGAACCTTCGGCTACCCAAAGTTTTTTCTGACAAAGAAATAGAAATCAGGAATCTCATCAGCGAAAAGCTCGATCGCGGCAAGGTATCGTTAGCTGTCGACTATCAGCGGTATGGTGAAGAAGAGATTAAACAATCGTACAATGAAAAATTATTCATTGCCTACTACAGTGAATTAAAAAAACTGGCCGACCGGGTAATAGCACCTTACGACCAGCTCTTTGAGTTGGCCTTAAATTCACCGGAAGTAATTCAGACGAAAATCAAGGAGAGTAATAGCGATGAAGAATGGAGCAATGTAAAGTCTTGCATCATTCAGGCCTTGGATAAGTGTGATCATTTCAGAAAGACAGAGGGAAAAGTGTTGGAGCAAATGTTAAAGGGATGTTGCGGTTTAATCTATCAGGAACTTAAAAATGTAGAATTGTTAGACCCCAAGCGGATCGAAAAAATGCGAGAAAAGCTGAAGGGAAATGTAGTTAATTTTTTTGGCGAAGAGGGGTATGATACGAATCGGCTGGAGCAGGAAATTATTTTTTACATCGAGAAACTTGACATTAACGAAGAAAAAGTCCGCCTCAAATCTCACCTGGATTATTTTACGGGCGTTTTGAACGAACCCCAGGGAAATGGAAAAAAATTGGGCTTTATCTCACAAGAAATCGGAAGGGAGATCAATACTATTGGATCCAAAGCAAGTGATGCTGGAATTCAAAAACATGTTGTTGTCATGAAAGAAGAACTCGAAAAAATTAAAGAGCAATTAAATAATGTGGTCTGATTAGAGACTTCTATGATGAGTTTGAGCATTAACCACCTCACCGTACTTACTTCAAAAAACCGCAAAGACGCTAAGGCGCAAAGCACATAAAATTTTGAATTTTTGAATTTTTCTTTGCGTCTCCGCGTCTTTGCGGTGAAAAATTGATACTCCGTGAATCCATCAGATTAATTTTGCAAGCGTGCTAATGTAGCGATCAGGCACTTCACCCTTCACCGCAGTCTGATAATCACTGTAGCTGCAAGGCACAATGCTGTTCCTGGAGTATTTTTCCTTGCCTCCCGGATAGGGTATTTCCATCCACCACTTCTCGCTGAATTTACTTTTGTAAAATGAAATTACTTCCGGCTCGACTGGCATGGAGACAGAGTATTTCATAAAATCATTGCTCCTGAAATTCTGTTCATTCTTACGATAATAATAACCCTCGATGAAATACCATATCATAGTCGCCACTACAGCGGCGGTTTTTTTGCGATCATCATCGTAAGCAGGATTATATTCATAGAAGCCTATAGAGCTTAACTTTTCATTTAGCCCTGCATACCAGCAAATTTGGCACGCCTCTTCTCCTGTGATACCGAACGGCTGCGCATTAGCATTTCCAGGTGCATCCGAGGAGCGAATGGCTGTGATGTCAAAGGCTACCATGTCGGCATTTCGTACCGTTGGCTCGATTTCCTGAATATTCGTTCGTACTTGTCCTACGCGAAATGCTTCGAAGTATAATCTTTCAAGAATAGAAACAGCATGCGGATCGATAAGATACGATTGATAGGCCAGGTGCGTGTAGCTAAACAGGTAATTTGGCTCGTGCAATAATATTTTGTGAATGTGGTGTTTGCTTTCCGGCGACTCTCTTTTTTCCTCCAAATCCAAAAATGCGTCAATATTTAGCAAGCTGACAAGCTTCTCCATCGTTTCATAAGCACAGTATTGGCCATAGTCGATATCGTGAGAACCTCCAAGAATAACAGGAAGCACATTGTGTTCCAATAACATCCTGCACACTTCGCTAACCCGGACATAAGATTCACTCAGATCATGCCCGATATTTAGATTGCCGAGGTCAACAATTCGATAGGCACCGGTTCCTTTTTTCAGGTGGTATAGTTTCCTGCGTATCTCATCCGGCGCGGAGGCTGTGCCCTTGTTGGTGTACGTACCGCGATCCTCTTTAATGCCAAAGAGTGCAATGTGCGCTCCCCGATAATCGGGCATTTTTTCCGTGAAGGCGTGTATGCTTTTAAAAAAACTGGAAGGTGAAGTAATCTCTGAATAAAGTGCTTCATCAACAGGAGAAAAGAGAATAGTAAGATCCATAGGCGATAAAAATCTCGGTGAAGATAATATAAAGTAGAAAGCGAAAAAGCCCGATGCCGGTTTGAAGTTGCATCCATTCGACCCCATAAAAAAGCAGATCATCGTCAGTTTTGGAAGGCAGGAGGGTTTAACGATGGAAACGCGTATGGTTGCATTGTATATTTATTTGATAATGAGTTGATTAATTTTGAATCTAAAACTCCCACTTAAATACAGCCTGGATTTTAAGATCATTTTAGTAGCATTATTCTATTATTTAGCAGCGAGATTAGGCTACTTCCTTGCATTTGAAGATACCACGGCGCTTCCTACATGGCCTCCCTCCGGGATAGGTTTTGCTTTGATTATTTTATTAGGCAGGCAAACGTGGCCGGGGATAACCATTGGTTCTTTGGTGGTCAACATCATGGCGTATTGGAACAATCCTGAACTGCCTCCGCAAACAATTATCATTGTCAGCAGCATGATAGCTTGCTGCAACACGCTTGAAGCTGTTGTGGGTAACTATCTTGTTAAAAAATGGATTAAGTCAGATTATCCATTTGAGAGCACAAAAAATGCATATCGATTTCTTTTTGTCTCCCTGTTTATGTGCTTCCTCGGATCTAGCCTCGGGACCTGGGGACTGTACCTCAATAGCGTGATAGAAAATGCTGACCTGCTTCGTACAGGCTTCTCGTGGTGGGTTGGAAATGTCGTGGGGATTTTGCTCTTCACACCGCTGATATTGGCTTGTGCGAAAAGAATTGTTTTGAAAATTTCATCCAAAAAATCCATGGAGGTGGGGATTTTGCTTCTTACGCTCGTCGGTATTTATCTATTACTCCAGGTTGACTATTTAATTCCCACACTTGAGCGCGCCCTTCCGTTTCTTGTACTACCCCTTTTGTTGTGGCTTGCATTTCGCTTTGACCTTATCATTGCAATTGCTGGTATCCTCATCACGTCATTGATTTCCATTTACCTGACAATTCATGGTAAAGGTCCCTTTAATCTTCAGGATGCTTATAATTCAATGCTGCTCTTACAAATATTTATTGGCGTAATGAGTATTTCGACTATCATCCTTTCTGCAACGGTAAAAGAGAGATTGGAAATTCAGTACAAACTTCAGGTATTCAATGAAAATCTCGAGACTATGGTATTGGAACGAACCGGGGCACTGAAAGAAGAGATCGCCACACGAAAAAAAGCAGAAGAAAATCTTCAGGGCACCAATCAGGAACTTAGTAAAAGGAACACGGAACTTGATAATTTCGTCTACAGCGTATCACACGATTTACGCGCGCCTATCGCCTCCGTATTAGGGCTCATCAACCTGGCCAAAAAAGATAAGGATGTGCAGATGAAAGACATGTACCTTGACATGATTCTTAAAAGCGCTATTCAGCAGGATCATTTTATTAAGGAAATTTTAGACCAATCAAGAAATTCGAGATTAGAAGTAAAACGTGAGGAGATATTGTTCCGTCCGCTGATCGATGAAACGTTTCACCAGTTGAAATTCGCTACCAACGCTGGGCAACCCGTTGAAAAAGTTATCAAAATAAATCAAGATCAACCGTTCTTCTCCGATCGTTGGAGGCTGAAAGTAATTCTCAACAACGTTATCTCAAATGCCATTCGTTATCGAAATGGTCGTGATCCCGTTATTAAGGTCAATGTAGACATCACCGAACATGCTGCCTCCGTGGCAATAGAAGACAACGGTAAGGGTATTGAAAAAGATCACTTGCCGAATGTCTATAAGATGTTCTACCGTGCAACGGACGATGGGGCTGGTTCAGGGCTTGGACTTTACATTGTGAAGGAAGCAATAGAAAAGTTAAATGGGCAGATCAATATCGAATCTGAACTGGGCAAAGGAACTACAGTCACGCTACAAATTCCCGCGCTCGGATAAGAGGTAAAAAAAAGAGCCGGCTAACGAGCCGGCCCCCCTACTACCTAAACCTATTAACTGTAACTCAAACTATCTTGTTAGCCTATATGCATACGTGACTGAAAGTAACCAATCGGCGAAAGCGGCATCACCAATTTGATAGGTCCCTGTCGCCTCAGTCCTCGCTTTATCAATTGTATTTTGAGTTCTGTTGCGATACAATGCGATCGGTACATTCACGCCGAAAGTATGTTTGCCAGTTGTATATACTGCCGAAGGTTCTAAAGAGACAATGTACCCTGGCCTCCTGAATCCTTGGCTGTCACCAATTAAATCTTCAGATGGAATACCTTCATAACGTCCGCCTATAGCGAGTTGAAAACGTTTCACATGAAAGCGTGCGCCAAGTCTAAAAACGAATTGATCTACTACTGAGAACTCATTTGATTTCTCAATGCCGTTAGTGAGGGTGGGACTTCTCAACACGCCATTGGTGTTCATAGGATTTGCAAGATAGAGCCCCGTTGTGTAAACTGTAAACCAGTGATTGAAATTATAGGCCAGGTCATATTCCAAAACAAATCCAGTGCCGCGATCCCCCAATTGTATGGACTGATCAACCACCTTATAGACCAATGAGTCCTGACCTTCGGAATCTAATTTGTGAAAGTGGTCTTTGGTTTCATAGTTTCCTGTAGGAAGTTTTAGACCGAACCCTAAAGTCAAATTTATTTTCCGTTTTTGAAGCGCTGCATAGTAGGCACTGATGCGAACGTCACCAAGACCCCTGGCCTGGGTATGGAAACGTGGATTTCCTGGTGTATTCCCGTAGTGTTCATATAGTGAGGAACGATCTATATTCAAAAAGGGAATGATGGTGGATAACGACCAGCGTCTGCTTAATGAATAGGAGATGCCAAACAAAACTGAGTTATCATTATTAATAACTTCCGTGCCCTGTTCCACGCGTTCTTCCTGTTCGTCACTACCCTTGAAATGTTTATATGAGCGGAAGTACCTATAGTTCAATGAGAATTGCCATGCATTCATTTGGACACTGTCCGCGGCCCCCAGCGACCAAGAGGACATGTTACGAACTGCTACACATCCCTGGGCGTTTGAGTCTATGGCGTAACAGGTTAGCAGGATGAATAATAATGCAAGTGAATATTGTAATCGTGATTTCATAAAATGCTTTAGTTAATATTTGTGAACGAAAGAAATTTGTCCTCATTAGCCATCAACAGGCATTCGACCTTGATGAAAATCGAACATCGATCTGGCTAATCAAAGGATGGGAAAATCAAACTAACGTTGACTCCATGCAAATATTAAGCTTGCTCAGGCGGTGGAGAGTCTATGGGAAAGACTTGCTGAATAATTAAGAAATCGTCTACCGAAAAAAGGATATCGTACTTTAGCGCGAGGGCTATTGAAGGCGTGGTGAAACTTGTTACCGTAAAATCTTTAAAGAGTTTGCCCACGAGGTCCATCGTGTGCTTTGCACTGGAGGGCAAATTATTTGCGAGGTTGGTGTACTCATTCATTGTGCGATCCAGTCTCTTTTGTTGGTGATCTTTCACACACACCATAAAGATCGTATCATTTTCAATTTTTTGTTTCACCAACTCGTAGTATTCTCCCTTGTATTCCAGCTCGCCGTTTGCGCGCTGATAGCCCTCGTCATAAACGGGGTAAGGTAAAGAAACAGGAATCGTCAACACTACCACTTCTTCGGAAGAGTAAGCCTCTGCATCCAGGCGGTGTAATAAGTCGCTCTTAGCTTGAGATCGGAGAGCCCAAAATACCACATGATATCCCGCTACATTGAACAGGAAAATTACCAGGAAAAATATGGCAATTGCTTTTTTCAGGTTTTAGGTCATTTGGACCCACTAGATAGCAAAAATTCTGAACCTTAGCAATACTTGCCCTAGGCTAGCCGCCAAAGTCGTCGAATCTGACATTTTCTTTGGGTATGCCCATTTCATCCAGCATTTTTAAAACTGCCGCATTCATTAAGGGAGGCCCACATAAGTAGTATTCTACATCTTCAGGGGACGGATGATTCTTGAGATAGTTGTCAAATAAACATTGGTGAATGAACCCAGTGTAGCCATCAGCCTCCTTGTCCTCGAGGCTCTTTTTCACTTTCCATTTATCGTCAGGT
>Ga0111538_10000600_pt1 | contig 48707 bp, 41 predicted proteins | sample SoiMethybrSBSTD1_FD_79669 | JGI IMG/M metagenome (GOLD analysis project Ga0111538, IMG submission 79669) | Bulk soil microbial communities from a Populus tree surrounding site in Tennessee, USA - Soil MetaG P. TD hybrid SBSTD1 (version 2)... | ecosystem: Environmental > Terrestrial > Soil >... | reverse complement strand
ATCGCGTTGTCGAGCAGCGTCTTGATCTCGTCCCAGCCGAGCTCGTGCACGAACCCGACCTGGTTCGCATCCATGAAGCACGGATCGCACATCATGTTGCAGCGGTTGGTCAGGTCGACCGTCAGCACGGCGCCGCGGCCGTACTTGATCGTGGACGAACCGTGGTTGTGCAGCTTCTCGTCGTTGTGCGCGCGGATGTCCGATCCCGGATAGGTCTCCTCGAGGTGCTTGAAGAACTCCGAGTCGATCGCCATCACGTCCTCGAAGTGGCCGTGAATCGGGCAGTCCTTGACCATCAGGATCTTGCCGTCACGCTCGAGGATCGTCGCCTTGATCTCGCCGATCTTCTCGGTGAGGAGGACCTTGTAGTCGCGCTTGCCGTCCAGGATCTCCTGGCGCGCCTCGCGGACGCACACCGGGCAGAGCGAGTCGGTCTCGCGCGGCCAGCCGAGCGGCGGCTTCACTTTCTGCCACGACTTCAGCAGCGGCTTCTCCGACCACTTCGGCGTGAACGACTGGTTCGGCCGAATGCTGTTCAGGGCGTCGAAGACGGTCCAGGCGCCCCGCGCCACATAGGTCAGACCCTTCTCGACGTACTTCACCGGCTTGTGCATAACCCTCCGAAAACGTGCGGCGTGAAACAGCCGCGTCAGGCGGACGCCAAGATCCCGGCCCCGCTGGATAGGCCCCGGGCAGAGACCCGCAGGCGGTCGCAGAATACCCTCCCCCCGGACCGCGACCTACAGAATTGTCTCGGACGGGCTCCAGGGGCGGGGCAACGGGCCGGATCGGGGGGTCAACGGGCAGGGCTTTTCAGGCCTTAACTTGCTGATTTTGAAGCGCTTGACTTACTTACTGGCGTGGGGCCCCACCCCCACGCCTCGGGCGCTCGGCGCTCCCGCGCCGCGCGGCGTCGCTGATCGTTTCTGGATTGAGAAGTACACGCGGATGGCGAGTAACACGGCCAGCACAGCCGCCCACCGCAAGGGCACGCGGATGTCCGATTTCTGGATCCAGATGAAGTGGACGACGCCGGCGGCCGCGGCAACGTAGGCGAGCCGGTGGAGCCGCTGCCAGTTCTTCTTCAGCCGGCGCACCCACCCGCCGGTCGAGGTGATGGCCAGGAGCAGCAGAATCAGGAACGCCAGCTGGCCGACGAAGATGAACCGGCGCTTGAGGATGTCTTCCCAGATCGCGCGGAAATCGCACGTCTCGAGCGAGTAGCACAGCTGATCGAAGACGAGATAGACCGTCAGGTGCAGCAGCGCGTAGACGAAGGACCAGACGCCCAGCATCCGGCGCACCGACTGCAGCTTGTTGACCTTGAAGATCCGCCGGAGCGGCGTGATCGAGAGCGTGACGAACAGGATCAGCAGCGCCGTCTCGCCGGTCTCGTGCAGCAGCGTCGCCTTGGGATCGACGCCGAGCACTTCGACGTTCTTCCCCGTGAGCAGCAGATGCAGCCGCCACGAGAGCACGACGGCCTTGTACGTGCAGAGGACGAAGACGGCGGGCTTGAAGAACCGCCAGTTCGCGATCGCGGCCAGCAGAGCGACGATCCCCTGCCAGAGCCGCGACATGATCAGTAGTACTTCTTCAGATCCATGCCCGAGTACAAGCTCGCCACCTGGTCGCCGTATCCGTTGAACAGGATCGTCTCGCGATTCATCAACGGGCTCGGCAGCCGGGTCTCGCGCTTCTGCGACCAGCGCGGGTGATCCACGTCCGGGTTGACGTTGGCGTAGAACCCGTACTCGTGCGGTGTCTGCACCGCCCACGTGTTCGCGGGCTGCTTGTCCATCAGCCGGATGCGCACGATCGACTTGCCGCTCTTGAATCCGTACTTCCACGGGAGGTGAATACGCAGCGGCGCCCCGTTCTGGTTTGGGACCACCTTGCCGTAGAGCCCGACGACCATGAACGAGAGCGGATGCATGGCTTCATCCATGCGCAGACCCTCGACGTACGGAAACTGGAGCCCCGCGCTGTTGAGGAACGGCATCTCGTTCGGACGGACCGCCGTCAGGAACTCGACGAACTTCGCGCCCGGTTGCGGCTGCACCTTGTTCAGCACCGCCGACAGCGGCACGCCGATCCAGGGCATCACCATCGACCAGCGCTCGACGCAGCGATGGCGGTAGATGCGCTCCTCGAGCTGGTTGAAGTTCACCAGGTCCTCGACGCCGTAGTCGCCGGGCTTGTTGACCAGCCCGTCCACCTTGACGGTCCACGGTTTGATGGTCAACTTGCCGGCGTAGCGGGCCGGATCCGACTTGCGCGTGCCAAATTCGTAGTAGTTGTTGTAGGTCGAAATCTGCTCGAACGTGTTGAGCGGATCGACCGCCGGGTCGGTGACGAAGGCGGTTTTCTTTGCGGCTGGGAGGTCCGGGTAGTTGGCCGCCTGCGCCTGGACCGAACCGCGGCCGTTGCCAATGAGCGTTCCAGCGACGGCGCCCACCGCGCCCGCCGAGGCGATTTGCATGAACTGACGGCGCGACCGGTAGATGTGCTCCGGCGTGACTTCCGAGTAGGGAACATCGGCCGACGTCTTGACCTTGATCAGCATGTTGGAGGCCTCAGGTTCACCGCAGCGCGGGATATCTCGAATTAGACCATAATGTTTGCGGCCGCGACAGACCGCCGGCCGAGCTTGCCCGATTACGAATTCCCATGGAAAAAACCGTCCCGGCCGCCCTTTCCGCCATCGCTGAAGCGCTCGAACAGAAACTGCTCCGCCGGACGGCCCACGTCGGGGTCATCGGCCTGGGCTACGTCGGCCTGCCGCTCGCCGTCGAGCTGGCGCGAGCCGGCTTCAAGACCACGGGCGTGGACCTCGACGGGCGCAAGGTGGACGCGATCAACCGCGGCGAATCGTACATCCCCGACGTCCCGACCGCCGAAGTGGCGCACTTTCGTGAAGCCGACAAGCTCTCGGCCACGCGCGACGCCTCGGTCGTCCGCACGATGGACACCGTCAACATCTGCGTCCCGACGCCGCTCAGGAAGACCAAGGATCCGGACCTCTCCTACGTCGTCTCCGCCGTCGAGATGATCGCCGAGCACCTGCATCCGGGCATGCTCGTCGTCCTCGAATCGACCACCTATCCGGGTACTACGGACGAAGTCGTCCGGCCGATTCTCGAGAAGCGCGGCCTGGTGGCGGGCCGCGATTTCTTCCTGGCGTTCTCGCCCGAGCGGGTCGATCCAGGCAACGCGCACTTCAACACGCGCAACGTGCCGAAGGTCGTCGGCGGCACGACGGCGGCGTGCACGGCCCTCGCAAAGACCCTCTACAGCGCGTCGATCGAACGGGTCATCGAGGTGAGCTCGCCGCGCGTGGCCGAGATGGTGAAGCTGCTCGAAAACACGTTCCGCGCGGTGAACATCGGCCTGGTGAACGAGCTGGCGCTCATGTGCGACCGGCTCGGGATCAGCGTCTGGGAAGTGGTGGACGCCGCCGCCACCAAGCCGTTCGGGTTCATGCCGTTCTATCCCGGTCCGGGACTGGGCGGCCACTGCATTCCCATCGATCCGTTCTACCTGTCGTGGAAGGTGAAGGAAGTCGGGTTCGAGGCGCGGTTCATCGAGCTCGCCGGCCACGTCAACGCCGCCATGCCTCACCACGTCGTGGACAAAGTGGCCGATGCGCTCAACAGCCACTCGAAGTCGATCAAAGGATCGCAGGTCCTCGTGCTCGGCATCGCCTACAAGCGCGACATCGACGACGTCCGCGAATCGCCGGCCCTGGACGTGCTGGCCGTCCTCAAGCAGAAAGGCGCCCACATCTCCTATCACGATCCGTTCGTGCCGTCGGTGACCGGACGGGACTGGCCGGGCGCGGTGGATCTCGCCTCGGTGAACCTGACGCCAGAACTCCTCCGGGCCGCCGACTGCGTCGTGGTGATCACCGACCATCGTGCCTTCGATTACCCCGCAATCACGCGGCATGCGCGGCTGATTGTCGACACGCGCAACGCGATCAAGGGCAGCCACGCGCACGTCTTCAAGCTCGGAGCACCGGGACACAAGGAACAAGAACCTGTTAAGTAAGAAGTCTTGCACCCGGAATCGTTCCAGGTTGTAGTCTCGAGAGCGGCTCCAAGGGAAGCCACGCCATGCGCAGGCTCTTTCTGACTCTCACGCTTTTCTCCACCGTCGCGCTCTCGCCGGAGGCGGCGGTCCCGCAAGGAAACCAGCACGCTGGTCAGCACTCGCTCGACCAGCGCGGTCACGCGGTCATGGGCTTCGACCAGCACAAGACCACCCACCGCTTTGCGCTCTACGAGGACGGCGGCGCTATCGAGGTCTCCGTCAACGATCCGGCCGACACCGCGAACCTGGAGGCGATTCGCTCGCATCTGCCCCACATCGCGCAGATGTTCGGCGCCGGCAACTTCGACGCGCCGGTGGAGGTGCACGCGCAGCGCGTCCCGGGGACCGCTGAAATGGCGAAACTGAAGGATCAGCTCACCTTCACGTACGTGGCGACGCCGCGCGGCGGACGCGTGGATATCGCGACAGCCAACCGTGAGGCGCTGGCCGCCGTGCACGCGTTCCTGAAGTTTCAAATCGCGGATCACAAGACCGGCGATCCGGTGCGCGTGACGAAGCGGCCGGCCTGAAGGACGCTTCGATGCACGGCGAGTCGCTGACGCCCGCGGCCCTTGCCGAACTGACCGGCGTCAGCACGGACACGCTGCGGCACTACGAGCGCAAGGGACTGCTCGCCAGGCCGCCACGCACCGACGCCGGTCACCGCCGGTATCCGGCGGCGGCGGCCGATCGCGTCCGGCTGATTCGGCGCGCGCTCGTCATCGGCTTCTCGCTCGCGGAGTTGGCGCGCGTGCTCCGGCAGCGCGAGCGCGGCGGGGCGCCGTGCCGCGAGGTGCGCGCGCTCGTCGGCACGCGCCGCGCGGCGCTGGACCGGCAAATCGACGAGTTGATCGTGCTCCGCCGCGATCTCGATCGGCTGCTCGCCGAATGGGATCGGCGCCTTGACGCGACTCCGCCCGGACACCGGGCGAACTTGCTGGAGACCTTGTTAAGGAGGGGCGGGCTTTAGCCCGCCCTCACTGGGCCGGCTGAAGCCGGCCCCTCCCACCGCCGGTAATGCTGCAACGCGCTCTAAGTAAGAAGGGCGGCTTCTCACTTCTCACTTAACAGAAATCTTTCTGTCTGTTTCCAGATCTCGTCCATCGACGCCGTGAGCTGGTGCTCGTCGTCGAGCAGCCGGAGGTCCACCCCCGGCCGGCCACTCGCCCACCGTTCGACCGCGGCCGGATCGACGGACTGGTCGCGCCGGCCCTGAAAAATCAGCGTTGGTTGAACCGGCGAGATCGCGAACGCATCGTAGCGGGCCGCGTCCTCGTAGAGCTCGAACCCGACCTGCCGGAGTTCGCCGAAGCCGTAATGAAAAAACGGGATCGACCCAAGCCGGCGCCATTCATCGATGCCGTGGGCGCCAAACTGCCGGAGGCGGTTGCCGCCGAAATCGAACCCTGGAGCCAGGAGGACGAGCCGGGTCACCCGCGCGGGATCCGCACGGACGGCCGAATGGACGGCGACGTAGCCGCCGAGGCTCGACCCGATGAGCGCGATCGGGCCCTCACCCGCCGCGGCGATCGCCTCGGCGGTCTGATCGAGCATGCGAGTGACCGTGAGCGTCTCGAACGACGGCTGATTGAAGTCCGGACACGAGAACCCGATGCCGTGTGGCGCCAGCTCCGAGGCAAATCGCTGCGCCTTCGATGACGCCGGCGACGATGCGAAGCCGTGCAGGTAGATCACGTGGGAGATGGACAAACGACGGCTCCTCTGCAGGCACTCGGCTCGCGGCTCGCGGCTCTGAGATCTGAGCTCTGCGTTTTGCTTTGCCCGGGACCCTACATTCTGACAGCCCGGGCGACCGTTGGGTGTAACCTGACGCGAGCCGGAGGAGCAGTATGTCGATCGTGCGCCTGGGATGCCTGTCGCTGGCGGTAGCCGCGATGACGATGGTGGCCAGCGGAGGTGGCCGTGCCGCAAGCCCGGAGGGCGCCGGCCAGCGCGGCCAGCAGGCGGCGGTCCTGCCGACGGTCACGATTCGCGCGGCCCGCGTCCTCGACGGGAAGGGCCAGGTCCTCGAGAACGCGGTCGTCGAAGTGCAGGGCAACCGGATTGTGAGCGTCGGCCCGCGGCCGGGGCCGGTGACCTACGACCTCGGCAATGCGACGCTCCTGCCCGGGATGATCGACGTGCACACGCACATCGACTGGCACTTCGGGCCCGACGGCAAGTATCCGGCGCGCGGCGAGACGGCGATGGATCGCGGGCGCGCCATTGCGGCCAACGCCCGGACGACCCTGCTGAACGGCTTCACGACGATTCAAAACGTCGGTAACGCGGCCGACAAGATCCTGCGAGATGCCATCAACGCCGGTCTCGTTGACGGCCCGCGCATCCTGACCTCGCTCGGCCAGGTCCAGGGCGGCACGCCAGACGAGCTGCGCGAGAGGGTCCGCCGGCTCAAAGCCGACGGCGCCGATGTCATCAAGGTATTCGCGTCGGAGAGCATTCGCACCGGCGGCGCGCCGACGATGACGCAGGAACAGCTGGACGCGGTCTGCGGCGAGGCGAACACGCTGGGCCTGCGGACGCTCGTGCACGCGCACGCGGCCGAGGCGGTCATCCGGACGACGAAGGCCGGGTGCACGCAGGTCGAACACGGCGCCTACGCCAGCGACGAGGCGCTCGCGCTGATGAAGGCCCGCGGCACCTACTTCGATCCGAACATCGGCCTGGTCCTCCAGAACTACATCGAAAACAAGGACCGCTACCTCAGCACCACGGGCAGCTACACCCCCGAAGGCTTTGCCTTCATGGAAAAAGCCGTCGGCATCAAGGGCGAGATGTTCACCCGGGCGCTCAAGTCCGGGGTCAAGATGCCGCTCGGCACCGACGCGGTCGCCGGCGCGCATGGCCAGAACGCGCGCGAAATCATTGCCCGCGTCGAGGAGGGACAGAAGCCGATGGACGGGATCATCAGCGCGACGTCGCTCGCCGCCGAGTCGCTGCGGCTGGGCGACAAGATCGGCACGCTCGCGCCGAACTACGAGGCCGACATCATCGCCGTCGCCGGCGATCCGCTGCGTGACATCAAGGCGCTGCGAACCGTGACGTTCGTCATGCGACAGGGCGCCGTCTACAAGAAGTGAATTCAGAGATTCAGGGATTCAGGGATTCAGAGATTCAGAGATTCAGAGATTCAAGGTTCAGGTTCGGAGGGCAGATGCTGACAAGGCGCGCGTTCCTGGGGAGGAGCGGCACGATCGGCGCGGCGGGGCTCGCCACGTTCAATCCGGCGGGGCTCGGGCGGCTGCTCGAGGCGTCAGCCGGAGTGGCGGCGCGGCAGGCGGTGGACGTCGCGCGCGACGAGACCTACTGGCGCGAAATCCAGCAGGCGTTCACGCTCGACCGGACCATCATCAACCTGAACAACGGCGGCTGTTGTCCGAGCCCTCGGGTCGTGCATGAAGCGCTCAAGCGCTACCTGGACTTGTCGAATCAGGCGCCGGTGTACCACATGTGGCAGATTCTCGAGCCGAACATCGAGGGGGTGCGCCGGACGCTCGCGGCCGATGCGGGCGCCGATGCGGAGACCGTGGCGATTACCCGGAACGCGAGCGAGGCGCTCCAGATCGCGCAGCTGGGCCTCGACCTGAGGCGCGGCGATGAGGTTCTCACGACGAACCAGGACTACGGCCGGATGCTGCAAACGTGGGAGCAGCGCGTGGCCCGCGACGGCATCAAGCTCACGAAAATCTCGTTTCCGGTCCCGGCGACGCAGGCCGACCTCCTGAAGCGATTCGAGGCCGCGATCACCCCGTCGACCAGGGTGATGCACTTCTGCCACATCACGAACCTGACCGGACACATCTTTCCCGTGCGCGAACTGTGCGGCCTCGCCCGCCGCCGCGGGATCACGACGATCGTGGACGGCGCGCACGCGTACGCGCATTTTCCGTTCAGGATTCAGGAATTCGACTGCGACTTCTACGGCACCAGTCTCCACAAGTGGCTGCTCGCGCCGATCGGCACGGGCTTCCTCCAGGTGCGGCGCGAGCGGATCGAATCCACGTGGGCGCTCCAGCCGGCGCCCGCATCGCTCGCCGCGAACATCCGCAAGTTCGAAGAGATCGGCACGCACCCGGCCGCGAATCACAACGCGATCGCCGAAGCGCTCGTCTTTCACCACGGCATCGGCGCCGAGCGCAAAGCCGCGCGCCTCCGGTACCTGAAAGAGCGATGGGCGCGCCGGGTGAAGGGTCAACCGCGCTTCCAGCTGCACACCAGCCTCGACCCGGCGCTTTCCTGCGCGATCGGCACGATCGGCATCGAGGGCATCCCCGCCGGCACCATTACGTCGAAGCTGTGGGAGAAGTGGCGGATTATCGCCACGCCAATCGCGCACGCCGAATACCAGGGCGTGCGGGTGACGCCGAACGTCTACACCACACTCGACGAAATCGACACGTTCGCCGAAGCGATGGAGTCGATCAGCAAGACATGACGCTGAGGCCGCCGGTCACGACGGTTGTCGCCGCCTTCGGTTGCGCGGCCATCGTCAGTGCCGCGTCCGTCAATCCGGCAGGCCAGGCGGGCCAGACACCGCCGCAGATCCCGCCGCCGGTCTTCCGCGCCGGCATCGACGTCGTTCAGGTCGATGTGTCCGTGCTCGACCGCGATCACCGCCCGGTGCGCCACCTCACCGTTGCCGATTTCACGGTCCTGGAAGAAGGCAGGCCGCAGGAAATCGTCGTCTTCGCCCCGGTGGACATTCCGACGGTGGACCTGCCGGCCACGCCGTGGATCCGCGAGGCGCCGCCCGACGTGCGCACCAACGATCTCGGCGACGCCCGCCTCTTCGCGATCATCATGGACGACGCGGCGACACCAGCCGACATGCAGCTGGCCAGGTCGGCGCGCGCGATCGGGCATCGCATCATCGACGAGATGAGACCTGCGGACCTCGCCGCCGTCATCTTCACGCGTGACAACCGGCACGCGCAGGACTTCACGACCGAACGCGCGCGGCTGCGCGCCGCGGTCGATCGGTTCCAGCCCGGTGTCATCTACGGCGTGCCGGGCATGGGCCAGATCGCCGATTCGTACTCCTACATGTCGTCGATCCTGACGCTCAACCGCGTCACCGAGTACCTCGGCAGCGTGCCGCAGCGGCGGAAGACCGTGATCTACGTCAGCTCCGGCGTCCCCGTCGACTTGGCGGAGGCCTCGTCGATCGTCATGATCGGCCCGGGCGTCTCGATGGCCGAGCACGATCTCGCGATCGATCTCGCCGACGCGCTGCGGACGACCGACAGAGTGCAGTCAGGCTACGCGATCGGGTTGCGCGACCTGCTCGTGCGCGCCCAGCACGGGAACGTCGCGGTCTACAGCATCGACCCGGGCGGGCTCGGCGGGTTGCAGTTCTACCTGCAGAACCGGGCGTGGGCGTCCGCGCCGTCCGTGCCGACGAGCCCCGGCGCCAACGCCCAGCTCGACGGGTTGCAGCGCGCGAGTCTGCACCGCGACTACCTTCGCACGGTGGCGGACAACAGCGGCGGCCGTGCCATTCTCGACACGAACGATCTCGGCAACGCCGTCGCCGGCATCTTCCGCGAGAACAGCTCGTACTACCTGCTCGGCTATCGATCGACGCGTGAGACCGGCGACCGCCGTGCGCGCCGCGTCGACGTGCGCGTCAATCGTCCCGGCGCCACCGCGCGCACGCGGAATGCTTATTACGATCCGCGCGCGCGGCCCGTGCCCGTCGCACCCGATCCGTCGCTCGTCCTGAAGAACGCCTTGACCGGCATTCTCCCCCATCCGGATCTGTCGCTTCGGGCGACGGTGGCCCCGTTCGCGGTCCCCGGGGAAAAAACCATGGGTGTGGCCATCGTGCTGGGCGTGCGGCAACCCGTCCCGCGTGGCGATCCCGGCGCGCGCGTGCTCGAAACCGTCGAGCTCCTGACCGGGGCGTTCACGCCGGCGGGCGATCCGCGCGGATCGTTCCGGCAGACCGCGCAGGTGCGGATGCGCGCGGGTGTCTCCGAAACCGCCCAGTTCGATCTGCTCACGCGGATCGATCTGCCGCCCGGCCGCTATCAGCTCCGCCTGGCCGCGCACAGTACAGCGATCGACAAGAGCGGCAGCATTTACTACGACGTCGACGTCCCCGACTTCGCCGGCGCCCAGATGCAGCTCTCGGGCGTCGTGCTCGCGGTCACGCCCGGCCCGCTCGCGGCGCCGGCCGATGCGCTCACCGGGCTCACCCCGCTCGTGCCGACGAGTCAGCGCGAGTTCAACCGCACCGACGCGCTCCGCGGGTTCGTGCAGATCTACGCGGGCGGACGGCTGCCGTCGGGACCGATCGGGCTCACCGCGCGGATCACCGACGAGCACGATCAGGTCGTGCACCGGGTGAGCGAACCGTTCGCGCGCGACCGCTTCGACCCGGCGCGGATTGCCCGTCACCTGTTCGAGATTCCGCTGGCCCGGCTGAATCCCGGCCGTTTCCTGCTCACGGTGGAGGCGGCACAAAGCGGCCGCACCGTCCGGCGGGACCTGCCGTTCGGGATCCGTTAGCCCCGGCCGCCGGCCACGCCGCGGTGCTATCCTCACCTCGTCCCACGGAGGAAATCGCCTGCGCAACACACTTGCCGCGCTTGCCGCCGGGCTGGCCGCGTTCGCCGCCGTCGGTGACGCCCAACAGAACCCGACGCAGGCCCCGCCGACGTTCCGCGCCGCCGTGGACGTCGTGCAGGTGGACGTGTCGGTCCTCGATCGGCAGCGTCAGCCGGTCCGTGGCCTGACGGCGAACGACTTCACGTTGATGGAAGACGGCCGGCCACAGGAGATCGTGGCGTTCGCCCCGGTCGAAGTGCCGCTGCCGGCACCGCCGACGGCCCCTTGGATGCGCGACACGCCGTGGGACGTGCGCACCAACGATCTTGGCGAAGGGCGGTTGTTCGCGATCATCATGGACGACGCGACCGTGCCGCCGGAGGCGCGGATCGAAGCCGACGCCCGCCGCATCGCCCGGAGCGTCGTCGAGCGGCTCGGGCCGGCCGATCTCGCGGCCGTCATCCTCGTCATGGACTCGCGCCGCTCCGTGGATTTCACCAACGATCGGCGCCGCCTGCTGGCCGCGATCGACGGCTTCAAGGCCGGGACGGGCTATGCCGACGCCGTCGGGAGCACCAACAACTATCTCTACTACGCGTCGATCCGCACGCTCGGGCAGGTGTCGACGCAACTGATGAGCGTGCCGCACCGGCGCAAGGCGGTGATCTACGTCAGCTCGGGCGTCCCCGTGGATTTCGAGACGATCGCGAAGGTCACGGCGATCGGGCCGACACGCCCGCTGCTCGGCCTGCCGATCGGCGGCGACACGATCGAGCAGGACACCGCGCGCGACCTCATGAGCGCGATGACCGAAGTGCTGGCGGAACGGCCCCAGGAAGCGTTCGGCCTGGCGATGCAGGACGCGTTCATCCGCGCGCAACACGGCAACGTCAACATCTACAGCGTCGATCCGGCCGGGGTCGGCGGACTGCAGGGCTACCTGCAGGGCAACGCGCGTCAGGCCACCGTCGGCGGGCCGCTCGTCTCGCCGGTCGAGGCGTTTCAGACGGCACGGCTCCATCGCGATTTCCTGCAGGCGGTGTCGGAGAACAGCGGCGGCCGCGCGTTTCTCGATCAGAACCAGGTCGAGGCGGGCGTCGCGCAGATCTTCCGGGAGAACAGCTCGTACTACCTGCTCGGTTATCAATCCACCCGCGCGACGGCCGATCGATCCGTGCGGAAGGTGACGGTGAAGATCAACCGCCGCGACCTGACCGCGCACACGCGCAACGCGTACTACGATCCGCGGACGCATCCGCGCGCGCTGCCCGCGCCGGCGCCGACTGGCCTTCGCAACGCGCTGACCGGCATCCTGCCGAGCCCCGATGTCTCACTGCGCGCCGCGGTGGCGCCGTTCGCGCTGACCGGACGAAGTGAGACCGGCCTTGCCGTCGTGCTCGCGATTCAACATCCGGCGCTCCCGGGCGATTTCGGCGCGCGCACCTCCGACACGCTCGAAGTCCTGATCGCCGCCTTCGCCCCGAACGGCACCCAGCGCGGCAGCTCCAGTCACACCGCGCGGGTCGCCGGCCGGGCCGGATCTGGCGACGACGTCCGCTACGAGGTGATGTCGCAGATCGAGCTGCCGCCGGGACGCTATCAGCTTCGGCTGGCGGTGCAGAGCGCGGCGTTGAACAAGACGGGAAGCGTTTACTACGACGTGGACGTGCCCGACTTCGATCGCGATCCCCTCTCGCTCTCGGGCATCGTCCTCAGCGTGACGCCCGGGGTGATGGCAGCGCCCGAGGGCGCGTTCACGCCGCTCATCCCGGTCGTGCCGACGACCGAACGGACCCTGTCGCCCGATCGTGATGCGCTCGCGTTCTTCAGGGTGTACCAGCGCGGCCGGCCAACCACGGAGCCCGTCAAGATCACCATGCGTCTCGCCGATGCGCGCGACCGCGTCGTCCGGCGCGTCACGGCGACGCTCGAGGCCGAACTGTTCCAAGCCACGCGCGCAGCCGATTACCGCATCCCGCTCGCGCTGGCCGATCTGCCGGCCGGCGGGTATCTGCTGACGATCGAAGCCGCGGCCGGCAGCCGCACGGTCCGCCGCGACATGCGCTTTGACGTGGAGAAATAGCGCGGCGGTTTTGCCTTCTGCCTTGACAGGTTTTAGTAAAAATCATGCGACTCGGGCGGCGGTCCGACGTCCTTGAGTGTCTCGACGCGATCAGCTTTGACGGAGACCGCGCCGTCCTGATTCTGCAGGATCCCTTCGACCAGCAGGTACGGTTCGTCGACAATCGTCCGCTTGTACTTCGCGAACACATCGGGGTTGACGATGATGTTCGAGATGCCGGTTTCATCCTCGATCGAGAGAAAGACGAAGCCCTTGGCGGTGCCGGGACGCTGACGTGTGATCACGGCCCCGGCTACGCGGACGCGCCGGCCGGCGCGTCCGCGCGGCAGATCGCAGGCCCGCTGCACGCCGCGCGTCGCGAGCGACGCGCGCGCGAGCGCCATCGGATGCGGTCCGATCGTCAACCCCGTGCCGTCGTAGTCGGCACGGACGCGATCGAGCAATGACATTTGGGGCAGTGGGGACGGGTCTCTGGTTGTGGAAAACCCCGGTGACCGTGCAATCGGTTCGTTGTCGGTAATGTCACCGGAGTTTTCCACAGCCAGAGACCCGTCCGCTAGAAGCGGCCCGGCCGGGCGGCCGGCCCGCTCGGCCTGCCAGAGCGCCGTCCGGCGGTCGCCGCCGAACGACGCGAGGGCGCCGATCTCGGCGAGCGTCCGGATTTCGTCCTGGCGCAGCGAGGCGCGAGAGACGAGATCGTCTAAAGATGAAAAGCGTGCATGGGAAACGTTCGAACTTCGAAGTTCGCACTTCGAAGTTTCTATCCGCCGTCCCGCCTCCTCCCTCAGTCCTTTCACGTACATCAGCCCAATCCGGACGCTTCCATCGCTCTGAACGACGCACGGCCAATCGGAGATCTGCACATCGATCGACGCGAAGCGCACGCCGTGACGCTGCGCGTCCTTGACGAGCGTCGCCGGGTGATAGAACCCCATCGGCTGATTGTTGAGAAGCGCGGTATAGAACGCCGCCGGGTAGTGCGCCTTGAGATACGCGCTCGCATAGACGATGAGCGCGAAGCTGGCGGCGTGCGATTCGGGAAACCCGTACAACGCGAACGACGTAATCGACAGCACGATCTGATCGGCCGCGGCCCCGATGATGCCGTTGCGCGCCATGCCGTCGCGCAGCCGCGTCTCGATCTGCTGCATCCGCTTCATCGACCGCTTGAAGCCCATCGCCCGCCGCAGCTCCTCCGCTTCCCCGCCGCTGAACCCGGCGACGACCATCGCCATCCGCAGCAGCTGTTCCTGAAACAGCGGCACGCCGAGCGTCCGTTTCAGCACCGGTTCGAGGAGCGGATGCGCGTAGATCACCGGCTCATCGCCCCGCCGGCGCGCCAGATACGGATGCACCATGTTCCCGACGATCGGCCCCGGCCGGATGATCGCCACTTCGACGACCAGATCGTAGAAATGCTCGGGCTTGAGCCGCGGCAGCGTCGCCATCTGCGCACGCGACTCCACTTGAAACACGCCAATCGTGTCGGCCCGCTGCAGCATCGCGTAGACGACCGGGTCGTTCGGAGGAAGATGGGCGAGATCGACCTTGGGACTTCGATTGTCAGGCACTCGGCACTGGGTACTTTGATCAGGCACTAGGCACTCGGCACTAGGCACTGGTCGATCGTTGCTGGCCTCGCCGGCGCTGGAATCCCGGTCGTCGCTAGTGCCCAGCGCCGAGTGCCCAGTGCCTGGTCCATTCACGATCGCCAGCGCTTCTTCGAGCACGGCCATCATCCCCAGTCCGAGCAGATCAACCTTCACGATCCCGAGATCGGCGCAGTCGTCCTTGTCCCACTGCACGACGACCCGGCCGGGCATCGCGGCGTTCTCGAGCGGCACGACCTCGTCGAGCCGGCCCTGGCAGACGACCATGCCGCCCGAGTGCTGGCCGAGATGACGCGGCAGATCCTGCATCTCCCGCCAGAGCCGCGCGAAGAGCTGAAAGCGCGGGTCGTCCGGGTTGAGATCGGCTTCACGCAGGTTGCGGGCGAGCGTTTCGCCCGGATCGACGAACTCGAACTGGCTCATCAGCCGCGCCAGCCGATCGATGTCCTGATCAGCGAGGTCGAGCACCTTGCCGACCTCGCGGGCGGCGCTGCGGCCGCGATACGTGATGACGTTGGCCGTCATGGCCGCGCCGGATTTGCCGTAGCGTTCGTAGACGTACTGAATGACGCGCTCGCGCTGATCGCCGCTCGGCAGATCGAGATCGATGTCCGGCCATTCGCCGCGCTCCTCGGAGAGGAAGCGTTCGAACAGCAGCTCCATCCCGACCGGATCGACCGCCGTGATCCCCAGCGCGTAGCAGACGGCGCTGTTGGCGGCCGACCCGCGCCCCTGCACCAGAATCTTCTGCTGCCGGCAGAAATTGACGAGGTCCCAGACAATGAGGAAGTACCCGCCGAGATCGAGCTTCTCGATGAGATCGAGCTCGCGCGCGATCTGGGCGCGGGCACGGTCGTGATACGGCCGGTAGCGATCGCGCGCGCCGACTTGCGCGAGGCGGCGAAGGAACGAACTCTGCGTCTCCCCTTCCGGCACCGGGTACTCCGGAAAGCGGTAGCCGAGATCGTCGAGGGTGAACTCCAGCCGTTCGGCCAGCGCCTCCGTCCCGGCGAGCGCCTGCGGCAGATCGGAAAACAGCCGGGCCATCGCCTCCGGAGATTTGAGATAGCGCTCGGCATTCACGGTCAACCGCTGGCCGGCCCGGGCCAGCCTGGTTTTGTGACGAATGCACGTCAGGACGTCGTAGAGCGGGCGGGCCTCCGGGGTGGCGAACCGGACGCCGTTGGTCGCGACCACCGGCACGCGAAACGCCGCGGCCAGATCGATCAGCGACTGCAGCTCCGACTGTTCGTCGCGCCGGAAATGCCGCTGCAGCTCGACGCAGACGTTCGCCCGGCCGAAGATCCCCACCAGCTGGCTGACCAGGCCGCCCACGCCATGTCGTTCGGCGCGAAGCGCCTGACGCCCGGCCAACGCGACCAGCCCCGTCGTCTGGCCGCGAAAATCCTCGAGGGCGAGAGACGACTCCCCTTTCGGCGCGTTCAGCTTCGCGCGCGTGATGATGCGGCAGAGATTCCGATAGCCCTCACGGGAAGAGAGGAGGACGGGGAGTCGGTTCGCCCCAATCGTGAGCTCCGCGCCCACCATCGCCTTGATCCCGGCAGCCTTCGCGGCGCGATAGAACTGCGGCGCGCCGTACACGCCATCGCGATCGAGCAGCGCCACGGCGGGATACCCCAGCTCGGCCGCACGCTCGATGAGCGTGGCCGGCTGCGAGGCGCCATCCAGAAACGAAAACGCCGACGAGGTGTGAAGCTCGAGATACACGACGGGGATGGACGATGGTTGACGATGGTTAATGAGGCAATGAGGCAATGGGGCAATGAGGCAATGAGGCAATACAAGCCCTTGTCTGCTGGCCGTGACACCTCGGGCGAAGCCGAGACAAGCGTTCGTATTGCCCCATTGCCCCATTGCCCCATTGCCTCATTGCCCCATTGCCTCATTAACAATGAGTTACCCCAGAGCTAGTCAAGTTCTCCATCAATTTCCCAGCGGTTCGTCGTGCGGTCGCGCGCGAGCCGGTAGCACTCGCCGCCGGCGAGCTCCACGTCCCATTCGTCGCGATCCCACCGCGTGCCATCGAGCGCCCACCAGCCTCCGGAGCTGCGCCACGGGCCGGCACACGCCACGACCTCGCCGGCCGACACGACCGGCGCCGCCACGTGGACCGGCGCGCCGTGCTCCACCTGCACCCGCGCGCTCAGGGGAATCCGAAAGCGGCGAATGCAGGTTCCCGGCCGATGCTCCTGGGTTCCGGGGGTCGGCGAGCTCGGGGTCTGCTGAACGGGCGCGAACATTTTCATCGCGACCGGGCGATCGTCGTGGGTGTCGAGCAGGCGGGGCGCACCAACGCGGGTTTCGCCCATGAGCGCGCCAAGCCGGGCGATGAGCGTTGACAAGTGTTCGGGCGTCGGGGTCGCGCGGGCGAGCAGCGTGCCCTGTACGATGCGCCCCGGTACGACGCCCACTTCGACTTCGACGATGTCGATGGCGGCCGGCGGCGGATGCGATTCGAGGTCGAGCAGAATGAGGGTGCGGAGCACACGTGCGTCGCGCATCGGCGCCGGCAAATTCAGCAGGCGCGTGTGCGTGCCCCGCGTGACCAGTTGCAGCCGCGTCGCGATCTCGACGGCGCCGCGATCGGCGCGCTCGAGCGTCGCCGACAAGGCGTCGAGCAGCCGCGCCAGGACGAACGACAACGGCTCGAGCGCCTCGATCGGCCAGTCGAGCACGTGTCGTTCGAGAAATCGCGGCGCCGCATCGGCCGGCACGAACCAGGCGGTGTCCTGGCCGCACGCCGCCTGGTGCAAGCGGACGCCCGGCGGCCCCAGCCGCGCGTGCACGTCGGCGCGGGGCAACCGGGCGACGTCGCCGAGCGTCCGCAGTCCCCAGCGCTCGAGCGTCGCCAGCAGATCGAACACGACGACAGGCATCGCCGGCGGCGTGCTCCCGCGCACCGCGCCGCCAATCTCGCTTCGCGTTGTTGCCGGCCCCGGCGCCATCCGGTAGTGACGGGAAGAAGGACGCGTTGTGGTCAGGCACTTGGCGCTCGGCACTAGGCACTCGGAAGTGCGTGCTGGGTCCGAACGAGTGCCCAGTGCCAAGTGCCGAGTGCCGGATCGGTGTGTGGGCCCTGTCAAGATCCACTCGTCCGGGAGCGTCGCCAGCCAGCGGATCGGCAACGCGGACAACGTCTCGGCCGCCTCCTCCGCGTCGATCGCGACCGTCACGGCTGACACGGCATGCGCGATGAGCCAGGCCGCCATCGTCGTCGGCGCCAGCGCGACGCGAATCGTCACTCCCTGCCCCGCCGCCAACTGGCGCACTTCCCGGGCAATTTCGGACGGCGATCCCAGGACGCGATCGAGACCGCTCGCGTCGAACACGACGGCCGACGCATTTTGCACTTCGATGCGCGGCGAACACGCCCGCGCGATCGCTTCGAGCGCACCGGAGGGCGCGGACGATTCGGAAACGAGACAACACATCATGAATTCGGGATTTAGAGATTCAAGATTCGTGATTCAGGGTTCGGGGTTCCCGGTTTGCCGCTGGCCAGGGGCCGGGAGCCCACAGATCTGGGTCGTCGGCCCCGTTCCAGGAGCATCGTCGAGTGCCGGGTGCCCAGGGCCGAGTGCCGACACTGTGGGTCCGGGGCCGCGCGCTCGAATTGAGGCACACCGCTTCGCCGCTGAGAACACGCACCACGCACTCAGCACACAGCACGAAGTACCCAGGATGGCTCACTGTCGGCCCCCATGCGCGCTTGGACGATCCGCGCGCGAATGTCGAATCCGGCACACCGCCGGGCTTGCCGGCTCGATCCCGTCCACCGGCACGTCGCCTCGAGCTCGAGCGACGCGCCACGCGCGCTCCGGCCGAGCGGCGCCTCCGCCGTCAGCAGACAGACGGTCTGTTGTCCTTCGTTGGCATGTGCCAGACGCATCCACGTCGTGAACGGCAGGGCCCGCACCACGCGCGCGGGCACCCCGATCAGATCGAGCGCCGCCACGCCAAATCCGCCCGCGCGGACGATGAGATCGAGCGCGCGGACACCGCGGCTGACCGCGTCGTCAATCAGCCGCGCCCGGGCGAAGGGAGAGGCTCTGACGGAACGCGCGGCGCCGCTTGCCCCCGCCCCGCCGATCAGCGCCGTCCCGCGCACCCAGAGCACGCGCTCGAGCTCGAGACCGGCGGCGGCGGCCGTGACCGGATCAAATTGATCGAACGGATCGACCAGCCCGGCGAGCTCGCCCCGCGCCGTCGCCGCGGCCAGCGTGGCGACGAGCAGGCTGGTCCGGCCGGTCGATCGGCGGCCGACGATCTCCGACACTTCCCCCTGGCGCCACCCGCCGCCGAGCGCGGTATCGAGCGACGCGATGCCGGTCGGCGCCACCCCACCCTCGTGTTCCCAGGCCCGGGGAACGGTCCGATCCAGCTTTTTCGTCTGGAGCAGAGCCGCGAGCTGTTGCAACGCTGCGGAGCGCATATTCGCTTTTATTTCGCCTCGATCGAGGAGTATAGATCAGGCGCCAAAGGCGATCAAGAGGCGAAAGTCCAGGGAAAGGTGGCCTCAATCGAACACGCGGATTGCCATAAGATTCGTTGGCCGTGTCCACTGCGCCGCGTCCCGGTCCCGTCGCCGATGCCGACGCGGACGCCCCGCGCAGTTGGTCGAACCGGCTCGCCGGCGCCCTCACCCATCGCAACTTCCGCATCGTCTGGTTCGCCGCCCTTGGCTCGACCATCGGGACGTGGATGCAGAAGTACGCGCAGAGCTGGCTCGTGTTCGATCTCACCCGATCGAACTTCTACCTCGGCGTGGACGACTTTCTCAGCCAGCTGCCGATCCTGCTCTTCATGCTGATCGGCGGCGTCATCGCCGATCGCCACGATCGGCGGCGGCTGCTCACCGGATCGCAGTACACCCAGGCCTTCTCGGCGTTCGCGCTGGCCGTGCTCGTGTGGACCGGCCACATCACGATCCCCTTGCTCTTCGCGCTGTCGTTCATCTCCGGCCTCGGCCAGGCCTTCGGCGGACCGGCCTATCAGGCGTTGATTCCATCGCTCGTCCCGCGCCGCGATCTGCCGAACGCCATCGCGCTCAACTCGACGCAATTCAATCTCTCGCGCGTGTTGGGACCGGTCGCGGGCGGCGCGGTACTCACGTTCATCGGCGCGGCCTGGTGCTTCGCGCTGAACGGCGTCTCGTTCTTTCTCGTCGTCTTTGCGCTCGCGGCGCTGCACCTGCCGCCGCATGTGCCGAGCACGGCGCCGCGTGCGATTGGCGACGAGCTCCGCAGCGGGCTGCATTACGTCCGCGACAACCGGATTCTGATGGTGCTCACCATCCTCGCCTTCATCACGACGTTTCTGGCCATGCCGGTGTCGACGCTGCTGCCGACGTTTGCCAACGACGTGCACGGCGGCATCGGCACGCCGCAGTCGCGGCTCTGGATGTTGATGGCGTGTCAGGGGCTCGGCGCGATCCTCGGCGCGCTCATCGTCGGCAGCCTGGGACGACTGAAGCACATGGGCCGCGCGCTCCTGGCGATGCAGATGATGCTCGGCCTCCTGATCGCCGCCTTCGCCGCGTCACGCTCGCTGCCGGCGAGCCTGATCCTGCTTTTCCTGTCGGGGATTTGCTCGATGGCGGTGTTCTCGATGAGCTTTTCACTGCTGCAGCTCACGGTGCCCGACCATCTGCGCGGCCGCGTGATCAGCATCTACATGGTCGCGTTGCGCGGCGGCTGGCCGATCGGCAGCCTCGTCGCCGGCGCGCTGGCCGACGTCTTCACGGCCCCGAGCGTCATGATCGTGAACGCGCTCGTGCTCGCCACGCTGGCCGGCTTGATGCTGCTCCGCCGGCACGGCACCTTGAATCAGGCGTAGACGCGCCTCACCGGCGGGCGCGGCAGGTACGAGGCGGAGACGGTGTCAGTACCAGTAGATCCCGAGGGCCATTGACGCGACGGCGACCAGCGCCGCCGCGCTGCGGCCGAGGACGCTGACCGTGCGGATCGAGAGCACGCGGGCGAGGAGCACACCGAAGAGCGACATCGAGAGCAGGATGCCGAGGCCGAAGAGGGCCACGAGCATCAGGACGACCGGCAGGGCGAGCGCGTTGGCGTTGGCGCCGAAGGGTTGCAGGAGCATCAACGCGCGCAGGCTGCTGACGGCGAACAGCGCGCCCATCGCCGCCGGCACGATCGGGTGCGCGTGCGCCATCGGGTGGCCGGCGGGCTTGCCGAGGTGCATGTGCCAGCGCGAGCGCCCGTCGAGTTCGCGGTGGATGTGATCGTAGGCGCGGCCCGACGCGATACCCCAGAGTCCGAGCGCGCCGAGCGCGACGAGCGTCAGCGCGCCCACGCGTTCGGCGCCGGACGAGATCGTGGCCGGCAGCACCAGACCGAACACGACAGCCACCGTCGCGCCGAGGGCCAGCACCATCGTGTGCCCGAAGGCGAACCCGACGGCCGTGCGGATCACGCGCGCGTGTCCGCGATCGACTTTGCCGTCGACCGACAGCGCCGCGATCGCCATCAGGTGATCGCCCCCGAGACCATGGAGGAATCCGAGCGTCAGCGCGGAGGCAGCCAGCGGCAGGAACGACATCGCGAAAGAATTGTAGTGTTATTTGCCGCGCGCGAGCGCGACCTTCCACGTGAGCGGCGTCGTCTCGGGGCGGTAGCACACGGTGTCGTCGCAGGCCTGGTAGCGGAACGTGCCGGCGATGGCGAGCGCTTCGCGTCCGGAGGCACGCCGGCGGAGATCCGGCGTGTCGGCGAGCGTCACCACCTGCGTGATTCTGAACGGCGCGTCGTACACCTGGACGGTCTCGCGAATCGCTTCGAGGTACAGGCTCTTCGGCTCGGGAAAGACGGGCGGCGCGGGCTTGTAGCTCGGCGAGGCCGCGAGTTTGAGCTCGACGCTGATGTAGTTCTGCTGTCCGGGCGAGTACACGTGCATCCGCGCCGCCGGCACGACCTCGGCCACGAGCGTGGCGCGTGTGCCGGGCGCGGCGGCCGGCTGTCCGACGCGCAGGTTGATGCGCAGGTGCCGCGTCACCGCCTGGCCGACCAGATCCGCGTCCTGATCGGCGCGCGGCGGCGACGCGGTCTGTTGAGCGGCGTCCGGATCGGACGCGCCCGTCCGGACGCCGGCGCCCTCGCGCGATCCGGCCATGGCCAGGGCGCCGCCGCACGCGAGCGTGGCGACGATCGGCAGGCGCCAGAAGCTCCGCATGATCCGAGCTTAACAGAACCCGACAAATCGATCCGGTAAGATGCTCGCGTGGCGCGCATCCTCGTCGTGGAAGACCATGCGGACATCGCGGCGCTCATCCGCCACTATCTGGAGCGCGCCGGGCACACCGTCGAACACCTCGACTCGGGTCGGGACGTCCCGGCGCGGGTGCGGCTCTCGCCGCCGAACCTGGTCGTGCTCGACGTGATGTTGCCCGGCCTCGACGGACTCCTGGTCTGTCAGGCGCTCCGCGCCGAGCCGTCGACGGCGGCGATCCCGATCATCATACTGACTGCGCGCGGCGAAGAGGCCGATCGCGTCCGCGGCCTGGAGCTCGGCGCCGACGACTACGTGACCAAGCCGTTCAGCCCGAAGGAACTCGTCGCGCGCGTCTCCGCGCTGCTGCGCCGCGTCGAACGGCCGGCGGCCACCGCCAAAGTGCTCCGCTACGGGCCGATCTCGCTCGATCTCGATCGCCATCAGGTGCTGGTCGGCAGCGGAGAAGTTCGGCTCACGGCCAAGGAGTTTCTGCTGCTGCAGTACCTGCTCGAACATGCCGGCCGCGTGCTGTCGCGCGATCTGCTGCTGTCCGATGTCTGGGGCTATCAGTACACCGGCGGCACGCGCACCGTGGACGTGCACGTGCGCCGGCTCCGCGAAAAGATTCCGCTCTTCGCGACCTCGCTCACGACCATCAAGCAATTCGGCTACAAGCTCGAAGATCCTCCGGCCACGTCGTGACCGTTCGGACGCGGACGTTCCTCGGCATCTTTGCGGCCACGGCGCTCGCGGTGGCGGTCTCGACACTGCTCGTCGAGGAAGCGATTCGCCGCGCCATGCGCGACGATATCGGCACGCAGTTGCTCGACCACGCGCGGCTCGCAGCGGAGCTCCTGTCGCGCCAGCCCGACCTGGCCGACCCGGACGCCGAGGCCGACACGATGGGCCGACTGATTGCCGCGCGGGTCACGCTGATCGCCGCCGACGGCCGTGTGCTCGGCGATTCGGACGTGGACCGGCTGGCGCTCGGGTCGCTCGAGAATCACGGCGCGCGCGAGGAAGTGATCGCCGCGGGCCAGACTGGAGGCGGCACCGCGAGTCGCCGCAGCGCCACGACCGGCGTCGACACGATGTACGCCGCGGCCCGGGTCACCGCCGGACCGGTGGCCGTGGTGCGCATCGCGCTTCCCCTCACGGCGGTCAGCGAACGGGTGGGACGGATTCGCCGGCTCGCCCTGGTCGGGCTGGGGGCGGGACTCGTGGTCGCGCTGCTCGTGACCTGGGTGGTCTCGTCGGGCCTCAACCGGCGGATCCGGGACGTCGCCGACACGGCACGCCGCTATCGCGAGGGGGACTTCAGCCGGCCCGCCCGCGATCACGGCGCGGACGAGATCGGCCTCGTCGCCAACGCGCTCGACGACACCGCGCGGCAGCTCGGACTCCGGCTCACCGACATGGCCCGCGAGCGCGCGCACATGGACGCGATCCTGAACGGCATGATCGAGGGGGTCGCGCTCGTGAACGGCAACGGCCGGCTCGTGCTGACCAATACCGCCGGCCGATCGATGTTGCGCCTGTCGAGCGTCTCGGGAGGCGTGCACTACCTCGAAGTCGTTCGCCAGCCGGACGTCGCCGCGCAACTCGCCAATGCCCTCGCCGGGCGTCCCACCGCGCCGGTCGAAGTGCAGCTCGAGCCCGGCTCGCGCAAGACGTTCGTCGCCAACGTCGTGCCGGTCGCCGGCGAGCGCGGCGGCGGCGCAGTGCTCGTCCTCCACGACATCACGGAGCTCCGCCGCGCCGACCAGGTGCGGCGTGATTTCGTCGCCAACGTGTCGCACGAGCTCCGGACGCCGCTCACCGCGATCCGCGGCTACGTCGAGGCGCTCCTCGACACGCCGGCCGGCCCCGACGACGCACGGCGGTTTCTCGAGATCATCGCGCGCCACTCCGATCGCATGGAACGGCTCGTGCGCGATCTGCTCCGCCTCGCGCGGCTCGACGCCGGACAGGAAACGCTCGAGTACGTGGACGGCGGCCTCGGCCCGCTCGTCACTGCCGTCGAGCACGAGCTCGAAACGCTGCTGACCAGCCGGCAGCAGCGCGTCGCGACGCGGCTTGCGCCCGACGCCGGCACGGTGCGCGGCGACCCGTCCAAGCTCCACGACGTGCTGCGCAATCTGCTCGAGAATGCGATGAACTACAGCCCGCCCGGCGCGACCATCGAAGTGGGCAGCCGACGGCTCATCGATATGATCGAAATCACGGTCGCCGATCGCGGCCCGGGCGTGCCCGAGGCCGACCTCGCGCGAATCTTCGAGCGCTTCTATCGAGTGGACCAGTCCCGCACGCGCGATCCCGGCGGCACCGGCCTCGGCCTGTCCATCGTCCGGCATCTCATCGAGCTGCACGGCGGCCGCGTCTCGGCGGCCAATCGCGAGGGCGGCGGCGCGATCTTCACCGTCACGCTGCCCGATCGCTCACGCCGCTCATGACCGGCGTCGACGCGTCGCAGCTCGCCGCGTACGTGTCGGTGACGTTGCTGCTCGTCATCACGCCCGGATCCACGACGACGGTGGTGATCCGCAATACGCTGCGCGGCGGGCAGCGCGCCGGCGTCCTCACGGCCTCCGGCGCCGGGATTGCCAACATCGCGCACGGGGCGGCCGCCGGCCTGGGTCTGGCGCTGCTCTTCCAGCAGCGGCCGGCGATCGTGCCGATCGTGCGTGCAAGTGGCGCGGCGTACCTCCTGTGGCTCGCCTACGGCAGCCTGGCGCACGCCTGGCGCGGTGGACGCCGTCTTCCCGCGCGCGTCGATCACGCGCCCGACGAGGCGCCGGGACGGCCATTTCGCGATGGCCTGCTCGTCAACCTGATGAACCCGCCCATCATCACGTTCTATCTGATGGTGCCCACGTTCCTGCGGCCGGGTGGGCCGCCGGCGATGTTCGCGGCGCTCGCCGCCATTCATGTGTCGATGGCCTTCGCCTGCCATGTGGCCTGGGCGCTCGCGTTCGGGCAGCTGCGTGCCCGGCTCGGATGGCCGCAGGCGATGCGCTGGCTGGACGCCGGCGCCGGAGTGGGGTTGATGGTGCTGGCGGTGAGGTCGGTCGTCTAAGACATCGGGAGTCGTTTCCGCGACAACTGCTAGGAAACGACTCCCGATGTCTTTTACATGAACAACCGCGTGACGAAAAAACACAGCGCGCCGATCGTCGCCGAGGCCGGGATCGTCAGGATCCACGCCCAGACGATCTGGCCGGCCACGCCCCACCGCACGGCGCTCAGCCGGCGCGTCGCGCCGACGCCGATGATGGCGCCGGTGATCGTGTGCGTCGTGCTGATGCCGACGCCGAGCGCGGTCGCGGTGTAGATCGCGATCGCCGCGCCGGTCTCGGCGGCGAAGCCGCCCGGCGGCTGCAGCTTCGTGATCTTCGTCCCCATCGTCTTGATGATGCGCCAGCCGCCGCTGAGCGTGCCGAGGCCGATCGCCGTGTACGACGCGATTTCGACCCAGAGCGGCACTTCGAAGGCCACGAGGTAGCCGCCGGTCACGAGCGCACCAGTGATGATCCCCATCGTCTTCTGCGCGTCGTTGGCGCCGTGCATCAGGCTGTAGGCGGCCGCCGACAACAGCTGGAGCCGCCGGAACCAGCGGTCCACCCGCGACGGCGGCACGCCGTGCAGCGTCCAATAGATCGTCGTCATCAGCAGCAGCCCGACTGTGAGCCCGATCATCGGCGCGACGACGATGAAGATGAGCGTTTTCGTCCAGCCGGAGATGATGACCGCGCTGAAGCCGGCCTTGGCGACGGCCGCGCCGGCATAGCCGCCGAACAGCGCGTGTGACGAGCTCGTCGGGAGGCCGAAGTACCACGTGATCAGGTTCCAGGTGATCGCGCCCAGCAGACCACACAAGATCACCGAATAGGTGACCACCGACAGGTCCACCATGCCGGACCCGACGGTCTTCGCGACCCCCGTGCCGACGATCGCGAGCGCGATGAAATTGAAGAACGCGGCCCAGACGACGGCCTGGATCGGCGTCAACACGCGCGTCGACACCACGGTCGCAATCGAGTTGGCCGCGTCGTGAAAACCGTTGATGTAGTCGAAGACAAGCGCGACGACCACGATCACGACGATCATGCTGAGCGCGACGTTCACAGCCGTTAACCGTGCTTGACGACGACGCCTTCGATCACGTTCGCCACGTCCTCGCACGCGTCCGTGATCAGCTCCAGCATGTCGAACACTTCCTTCCACTTGATGATCAGGATCGGATCCGTCTGCGTGTCGAAGAGCGTCTGCAACGCGTTCTGATACGCGCGGTCGGCCTCGTTCTCGAGACGGTTGATCTCGACCGCGTGCGGCTGGACCGGCTTCCGCTTCTCGAGCGCGTCGAGCGCGTCGTCCAGGCGGGCGGTCGAGCTGGACACCGTGTGGGTCAGCTCGCGCGCGCCGGGCAGCACCTTCGTGATGCGGTAGAGCCGCACCAGCACCGCGGCGTGGTCGATCGCGTCCATGACGTTGTCGAGCGCGGAGGCCAGCGCGTACAGGTCCTCGCGATCGAACGGCGTCACGAAGGTGCGGTGGAGCCGCTGAATCGTGTCGTGCGTCAGCGCGTCACAGCGATGCTCGGCGTCGCGGATCAGCTCCACCTTGCTCGTGTCGGGCGGGTCGGTGGCGAGCATCTCCTCGAGCATGCCGGCGGCGGCGCGGATCTCGTCCGCCATCCGGTTGAACAACTCGAAGAACTGCTCGTCCCGCGGGAAAAACCCGAATTTGAATGCCACGCGCCCTCGCCGAGCGAAAGTCTAGCAAATAAAAGGCAACGACTGTGTAACGGCCAATAGCGTAACGGACATTTAACCCCCATGTCACAGCAGGGAAACCGTCCGCCGCTACTCTGCCCGTCGGAAATGGTTGTGGCTAGCTTGCCTCGCGTACTGGTCGTCGAAGACGAAACCGACATCGCCCAGCTCATCAAACACACCCTCGAACGCAGCGGCGATGCCAACGTCGAGATCGTGGGGAGCGGCGATGCGGCCCTCCGGGCGATCGGTGAAACCGTCCCGGATCTGATGATTCTGGACCTGAACCTGCCGATGGTGGACGGCACCGAGGTCTGCCGACTCGTGCGGGCGCGCCCGGCGACCGCCGGCCTGCCCATCATCATGCTCACGGCGCGGACGGGCGAGATCGACCGGGTGTCCGGCCTGGATCTCGGCGCCGACGACTACGTCACCAAGCCGTTCAGCCTCCGCGAGCTGGCGGCACGGGTGCGCGCCGTGCTGCGGCGCAAGCCCGGAACGCGACCGTCGGCGATGTCGCTCTATCGCGGCAAGCAGCTCACCGCCGACTTCGACGCGGTCGCCGTCACGGTCAACGGTCAGCCGATCCGCCTGACCCGGCGCGAGTTCGAGCTGCTCAAATGCCTCGTCGAGAACCGCAACCGGGTGCTCTCGCGCGACCGCCTGCTCGAGCGCGTCTGGGGCTACGAACAACTCGTCGAAACCCGCTCGGTGGACGTCCACGTCGGGCGCCTTCGCTCCAAGCTGGGCACCGCCGGCGGCCAGATCGAGACGGTCGTCGGGTTGGGCTATCGATTCGTCGAGTAACGCCGGGTTGGGCTATCGATTCGTCGAGCAACGCCGCGAGGCGCGAGCTGCCAGCGCCGAGCGCCCGAGGGCGCGGGGGTGGGGCCCCGCGCCCCTCTAGAAAGTTGGATCGTCCGGACGCGGGGGCTGCCCGTCCGGTCTGGACATCTCGAAGGCTAGAATCAACCGTTCGACCCGGTGCCAATCGGTGTAGCTCACTCGCCTGACGACCTGATCGTCACGCTCTTCCCGTATATCCCACCCCTCCCGGCTTCGCTGCACGGTAACCCGATTGAGATGGCCAGCGGTGACATATTCGCGCATGAGCATAGGGGGTGTCTTTCTGAATCGAGACAAGGACCGCATTGATACCGCAGACCGGGGCCTCGGCGTGTAAACATTGTGTAACTTCGCCACGGGGGGCCGCGGGCGCAACGTCGCGGAGCGGATCGTGCTCCCCTACTGTCACGGATGGACGACGTACTCGTCACGCTTGTGAAAAATGGCTGGTCCTGGGCCGGCCGGGCCCGGAAGGGGGTCGCATAGAATGGCGGGCGTGAACGACGTGCTCACCATCGTCCTCGGCGGCGGACGAGGCTCGCGACTCTTTCCGCTGACGCACCACCGGTCGAAGCCTGCGGTCCCGATCGGGGGCAAATACCGGTTGATCGACATCGCCCTCAGCAACTGTCTGCACGCCGACCTCAAGAAAGTCTACGTGCTCACGCAGTTCAACTCGGCGTCGCTCAACCGCCACGTCGCCCAGACCTACCGCCTGGACATGTTCTCGGACGGGTTTGTCGAAGTCCTGGCGGCCGAGCAGACCCCCGAAGGCGAACAGTGGTTTCAGGGGACGGCCGACGCCGTCCGTCAGGCGGCCCGGCACTTCCGCGATCTCAACTGCGAGTATTTCCTCATACTGGCCGGCGATCACGTGTACCGGATGGACTTCGCGGAACTGATCGAGACGCACATCGAACGGCAGGCCGACATCACCATCGCGGCGCAGCCGGTGTCCCCCGAGGACGCCACGCAGATGGGGATCTTCCGGTTCGACACCGAGGGGAAGGTGTCGGGGTTCGAAGAGAAGCCGAAGCCCGACCGTCTGAAGGAAATCGGATCCAGCGTCCCGGCGCACTCACCAGCCGGCCTGCTCTCGCCCGAGAAGCCGTTCATGGCGTCGATGGGCATCTACGTCTTCTCGCACGATGTGCTCTACGACGTGCTGGCGCGCAGCCGCGCCGTCGACTTCGGCCGCGAGATCATCCCGCAGGCGCTCTCGACGCACCGGGTCCATTCATATCTCTATCGCGGCTTCTGGGCGGATGTCGGCACGGTGCAGTCGTTCTACGACGTGAATCTGATGCTGACCGAGCGCGATCCGGCGTTCAGTTTCTTCCACGCCCGCCGGCCGATTTACACGCACGCGCGTTTTCTGCCGGCCGCCCGCGTACAGGACTGCCACATCGACGCGGCGCTCGTCGCCGAGGGCGCCTACCTGGACAACTGCGAGGTGCATCGGAGCGTCGTCGGCATCCGGATGTCGATTCACGACGGCGCGAAGGTCACGCGATCGATTCTGCTCGGCGCCGACTACTACGACGACCCGTCCACCGATCTGCCGATGGGGATCGGCCGAAACGCCGTCCTCGACCGCGTCATCGTGGACAAGAACGCGCGCATCGGCGAAGGCGCGCGGCTGGTCAACGAGCGCGGCATCGAGAACGCCGACGGCGACGGTTATTACATCCGCGGCGGGATCATTCTCGTGCCCAAGAACGGTGTCGTGAAGCCGGGTACTGTCGTGTAAATTGCCGATGCGCGAGCTCTACTTCCCTAAACCTCTCAGCATCTTCGGCGTGGCGAACCAGATCAGGTGGCAGTTGCGGCCGGGCGGCACGACGGGCGCTTCGATGAGGCAGACGCCGCCCTTGCGGAACTCGAGCGGCGCTTTCGCGCCGATGAGCCAGGCGGCGAGCTCGCCCAGGTCGGGCTCGTGGCCGACGAGGGCGATGGCGTTGCAGCCGACGTGGCCGGCGATGGCGCTTGCGACGTCGGCCGGCTTCTGGTCGGGCGCGAGCGTGTCGGTCACCTCGAGGTCCGGCGACGAGTCGAGCTCCGCCACGAGGATCTCGGCGGTCTGACGCGCCCGCACCAGCGGACTGGTCAGCACCAGATCGAGTTGGACGCCGAGCGCCTGCAGGCCGCGGACGCCTTCGCGCATCCGCGCGCGCCCCTTCTGCGTCAGTGGCCGCCTGGTGTCGTCGGGCCACCTGTCACCGCGCTCGGCGGCGATGGCGTGCCGCACGAGGTACAGCGAACAACCTCTCTTCTTCGCGTCGGAGTCCCGCGGGCTGGTCATCGAGGTCCACCCGCGGCCGTGGGAAGCGGCGGCGCCGCCGTCATGCGCGCCATCCGCGCGCGGCGGCGCTCGACCAGACGCAGCGCGAGATCGGACGGCAGCCGCCCGGCCAGCTCCCGTGCCCGGACGGCAGGCTTCAGGACCTTCGCGTGGAGCTCGCGGCAGCGGGTTTCGAGGAAGTGATCGAGATCGGCGAGCTGGCGCGAGGTCGCGCGATCCGGACTCGCCTCCGATGCCGCCGCCTGCACGCGATCCTGCAGGACCTGCAGGTCGTGGATCTCGCCCAGGCGCACCTGGACTTCGCGGATGATCCGGATTTCGCGCCCCGCGCCGAGTCCTGCGGCCGGCCGCGCAAGCTCGAGCACATAGCGCAGCTTTTTCGCGGCAATCCGAACGCGGTGCAGCGGTTCGACGGCATAGAGCGTGCCGGCCGCGTCGAGCGCGCGCATGAACACCGACGCACGCTGGCGCAACCGCGCGATCACGACCGATCCGGCGGCCCGCCGGCGCGATGCCGGTGACGTCGCCGCGAGCACCCCTCGGAGTTGCGTCAGGAGGGCGTCGATCACGGGCGCGGCGAGCCGCCGGGTCATCGATTTTACCCGCCGGTCGCGTGCCCGCGCCGCGAGCCGATCGACGCGCGTGATCACCGCCGGCCGCCAGCGGGCGGACGCGGCCACGCCGGCCAGCACATCGCGCGCCACATCCATCTCGCGAACGCCGCCGAGCGCGCGCGTGACGCGGCGGACGTCACGCTCGAGGCTGCGTCGATCCACTCCGGTGATGGCGTCGATGATCGGCATGTATTCGCGGAGCCGGCGGGAGGCCACGCGGGCCCGATGCACGCCATCCGGCTCGCCGCGACGGGCCCGCCCGATTTCGCGCGACAACGCGCCGATCTCGCGGCGCAACGCACGAGCCAAAGCGGGCGGAATCCCCGTGGTAGCATGAGCCATCAGAACGACCGATCCTGTCACATCACCGTAACACATGCGAATCGCGGCCATCGACGTCGGCAGCAACTCCCTGCACATGATCGTCTGCCGTATCCGCCCGGATCTGTCCTTTGAAGTGATCGACCGGGAAAAGGACATGATCCGGCTGGGCGCCGGGACGCTCAAGAGCCACGCGATCCCGCCGGCGAGCATGGCCACCGCGATGCAAACGCTGGCCAAGTTCCGGCGGCTGGCCGAATCGCATGGCGTCGACGAAATCATCGCGGCGGCGACGAGCGCGGTGCGCGAAGCCGACAACGGCGGCGACTTCATCGCCGAGGCGCGCCGCCAGGTCGGGTTGCGCGTGCGCGTCATCTCGGGCACCGAGGAAGCGCGCCTCATTCACCTCGCCGCGACGTATGCGATCGGCACGGCCAAGGGACGCGCGATCGTCATCGACATCGGCGGCGGCAGTACCGAAATCACGCTGGGCACGAGCGTGCGGGTCGAGGCCGGCCGCAGTTTCAAGCTGGGCGCGATCCGCCTGACCGAGCGGTTCGCCAAGCACGATCCGCTGTCGGGATCCGACGAGCGGCTCCTCGTTCGCCACATCCGCCGGCAGACGAGTGCGTACTTGAAGCAGCTGCGCCGGCGCGGCTTCCAGCGCGTCATCGGCTCGTCGGGCACGATGCAGGCGATCGGAGCGCTCGCCGCCGGGCAGGGCCGCCGCGCCGGCGAACTGCGCCGCCTCGCCGTCCGCGCCGAGGACCTGCACCGGTTGCGCAAACGGCTCGTGGACATGACGCTCGACCAGCGGCTGAAGATCTCCGGCCTGGATCCGCGACGCGCCGATCTGGCGGGCGTCGGCGCCGTGCTGATCGACGAGCTCATCTCGTCGCTCGAGGCCTCCGAGTTGACGTTGAGCGACTTCGCGCTGCGCGAGGGGCTCGTGCTCGACTACATCAAGCGCAACACGGCGCACATCCGCACCGCGGAGCGGTACCCGGACGTACGGCGGCGCAGCGTGATTGAACTTGGCGAGCGCTGCAACTACTGGCCGATCCACGCGCGCCAGGTCGCCAAACTGTCGCTCGCGCTCTTCGATGCGACCGCCGAGCAGCACCGGCTCGGACCGCAGGAGCGCGAATGGCTCGAGTACGCCGCGCTCCTGCACGACATCGGCATCCACATCAGTTACGAGAGTCATCACAAGCACTCGCTCTATCTCATTCAGCACGGCGATCTCCGGGGGTTCGACCCCGAGGAAATCAAGATCATCGGTCTCGTCGCGCGCTACCACCGCCAGGCGACGCCGGCGAAATCGCACGAGGAGTACGCGGAGCTGGCCAAATCCAGCCGCCAGACGGTCAAAGTGCTGGGCGCGCTCGTGCGGCTCGCCGAAGGGCTCGACCGGAGCCACGCTCAGGTGATCACCGGCATCGACGCCGCGGCGGCCGACGACGCGCTGGTGATCCGGCTGCGCGCGAAGGGCGACGCCGAACTCGAGCTGTGGGCGGCGCGTCGCCACGCCGCGCCGCTCGCCGACTTGTTCGAGACCGAGATCCGGTTCGAGATTGCCGGCGGCAAGAAGCCGCGGGCCAGGAAGGACACGTCGTCGCAGGCAGAATCGACTCGCCAGGCCCCCCACGTATCCCGGCCGGCGGCTCGTCGTCGAGCGGATCGACGGCTGCGGGAAAACGACGCCGCTCGGGCGGCTCGCCAAATGGCTCACCGCGAGCGATGACCGGCCCCTCGCCATCGGCCACGGCGGGCGACGCGTAACACCGATTTTACGAACTTGAAACATCGCCAACCCATGGCTTGCATAGAGTGAACAGGGCTGTGGCGGTGGAAGTCTCTCTACGTCCGGAAGTGACGCGCGCGGCGGGCGCGGCTCAGGCGGAGCCGACGCCCGTCAAGATTGCCGTGTCGAACCTGAACTTCTACTACGGCTCCAAGCAGGCGCTGACCGACATCGGCATCGACCTGCGAACCAACGTGGTCACGGCGTTCATCGGCCCCTCCGGCTGCGGCAAGAGCACGTTCCTCCGGACGCTGAACCGGATGAACGACATCATTCCGGGCACGCGGGCCGAGGGGACGATCGCGATCAACGGCCGGAACATCTACGCGCCGGGCACCGACGTCGTCGCGCTGCGGCGGCAGGTCGGGATGGTGTTCCAGAAGTCGAACCCGTTCCCCAAATCGATTTTCGAGAACGTGGCGTACGGCCTGCGTATCAACGGGCTGGCCAAGGGCCGCCGCGACCTCGAGGAGCGCGTCGAGCAGAGCCTGAGCCGTGCCGCCCTCTGGGAAGAGGTCAAGGACCGGCTGCACGACTCGGCCCTGGCGCTCTCGGGCGGCCAGCAGCAGCGGCTCTGTATCGCTCGCGCGCTGGCGATTCGTCCCGACGTGCTCCTCATGGACGAACCGGCGTCGGCGCTCGACCCGATCGCGACGCAGCGGATCGAGGAGCTGATCTACGACCTCAAGCGGAACTACACGATCGTCATCGTGACGCACAATATGCAGCAGGCGGCACGGGTCTCCGATCACACGGCCTTCTTCTGGCTCGGCAAGCTCGTCGAGTTCGGACCGACCGAGAAGATCTTCACGAACCCGGCCGAAAAACTGACCGAAGATTACGTGACCGGAAGATTCGGATAAGGCCGATTCCATCGGATCGCGGGACGAGGACCCGCCCATGACGATCGAACGCCACGCCAGGCATTTTCAAGAGGAGCTCGAACAGCTCAAAGCCCGGCTGCTCGAAATGGGCGGACTGGCCGAGGACCGGCTGCGCCTGGCCGTCCGCGGGCTCGTCGAGCGGGACCTCGCCCTGGTGGAACGGGTGCTGGTGAGCGACGGGGCCATCAACCAGCTGCACATCGAGATTGACGACCGCTGCTTCAAGCTGTTGGCGCTGCACCAGCCGATGGCGGTGGACCTCCGCTCGATCGTGTCAGCCGTCAAGATCAACACCGACCTCGAACGCGTGGGCGACCTGGCGGTCAACATTGCCGAGGCGGCAGGCCGCTACCTCGAGCATCCGCCGGTCAAGGAGTTGATCGACATCCCCCGCATGGCCGACATCGCCCAGGGCATGCTGCGCGACGCCCTGGACGCCTACGTCCGCCGCGACATGACCCTGGCCCAGGACGTCCTCAACCGGGACGACGAGCTCGACCTGTTGAAGACGATGGTCTTCCGGGAGTTGCTGACCCACATGCTCCGGGATCCGTCGACCATCGAGCCGTCACTGGACCTGGTGTTGATTTCCCGGCACCTGGAGCGGGTCGGCGACCACGCGACGAACGTGGCCGAGGACGTCATTTTCATGGTCTCGGCCAAGGACGTCCGCCACCACATCGACGACACCTAAGCGACTCGAGATTCGGGGATTCGGGGATTCAGAGATTCAAGATTCTTTGGGTTCTTCTGAACCGGAATCCCGAATCTTGAATCTCTAAATGTAGAATGTCTTGATGCCCGAGTCTCCGCCGTGCCCGTCTTGCGGCCGGGGGCCGGTCGATCCGCGCTGGCGGCCGTTCTGCAGCGAACGGTGCAAGCTCGTCGACCTGGGCCGGTGGCTGTCTGGCGCCTATCGTCTTCCCGGCGGCGCAACGGAACCGCCGGCCGGCGAGGACGGTCCCCAGGATCCGGAGAACGATCGCTAGATCGACACCCATGGCCGACACGCTGACGATTACCGACAACCGCACCGGCAAGCAGTACGAGATCCCGATCGAACACGGCGCCATTCGTGCCATGGACCTGCGCCAGATTCGCACGGCGGCGGACGACTTCGGGTTGATCACCTACGATCCGGCGTTTCAGAACACGGCGGCCTGCCGCAGCAAGATCACGTTCATCGACGGCGACAAGGGCGTCCTGCTCTATCGCGGCTATCCGATCGATCAGCTGGCCGAGAAGAGCACGTACCTCGAGACGGCGTTCCTGATCCTGTTCGGCGAGCTGCCGAAGCGCGACGAGCTGGAACGGTGGACGCGTGACATCACGCTCCACACGATGCTCCACGAGAACATCAAGAAGTTCATGGAGGGCTTTCAGTACGACGCCCACCCGATGGGCATCTTCCTCTCGACCGTCGGATGCCTCTCGACGATTTACCCGGACGCGAAGCGGATCAGCAGCGAGGACAACCGCCGGCTGCAGATTCTCCGGCTGATCGCCAAGGTGCCGACCATCGCGGCCTACGCCTACCGCCACAGCATCGGCCGGCCGTACAACTACCCGGACAACGACCTCAGCTTCACCGGCAACTTCCTGAACATGCTGTTCAAGATGACCGAGATCAAGTACCGGCCGCATCCGGTGCTGGAGCGGGCGCTGGACGTGCTGTTCATCCTGCACGCCGATCACGAGCAGAACTGCAGCACCAGCGCCATGCGGGGCATCGGCAGCTCGCAGGCCGATCCGTATTCGGCGCTCGCCGGCGCGGCGGCGGCGCTCGCCGGTCCGCTCCACGGCGGCGCCAACGAAGCCGTGCTGCGGATGTTGAAGGAGATCAACTCGGTCCAGAACGTGCCCGACTTCATTCGCCGCGTGAAGGCAGGCGAAGGGCGATTGATGGGCTTCGGGCACCGCGTCTACAAGTCGTACGACCCGCGCGCGCGGATCATCAAATTGACCGCCGATCAGGTGTTTGCCGTGACCGGCCGCAATCCGCTGCTCGACATCGCGCTCGAGCTGGAGCGCATCGCGCTCGAGGACGATTACTTCGTCACGCGGAAGCTGTACCCGAATGTCGATTTCTACTCCGGCCTGATCTATCAGGCGATGGGGTTCCCGCTCGACATGTTCCCGGTGCTCTTCGCCATCCCGCGGACGGCGGGGTGGTTGGCGCAGTGGGACGAAATGCTGCGCGACTCCGAGCAGAAGATCTCCCGGCCGCGCCAGCTCTACGTCGGTCCGCTCGATCGCGACTACGTCGCGATCGATCAGCGGAGCTAGGAGGACGGATGCCCGTGAGGCGCACGCTGTTGCTCGTCGTGCTGGTGCCGGCCGTGGTCGGCGCCACCTACTTCTGGAAGCGTGCGGAGGCGCCGGCTGCCGGGGCGGCAGCGCGCGTCGATCAGGCCATGACGAAACCCGTCTTCGACAGCGCGCGCGCCTTCGAGCACCTTCGCCAGATGGTGCAGATCGGGCCGCGTCCGGCCGGATCGGCCGCGCTCGGCCAGACGCGCGCCTATATCGCCAAGCAGATCGCGAGCTACGGCTTGACGGTCGAGGAACAGCCGTTCGTCGGGGCGACCCCCAAGGGGCCCGTCAACATGGTGAACCTCATCGTGCGACTGCCGGGAAAACGGCCCGAGCGCATCCTCATCACCGGTCACTACGACACGAAGTACTTCGCGAACATGCGCTTCGTCGGCGCAAGCGACGCCGGCTCGAGCGCCGCCTTCCTGATCGAAGCCGCGCGCGTGCTGAAAGACCAGCCCCGCGAGTTCACCTACGAGCTCGTCTGGTTCGACGGCGAGGAAGCCGTCATCGACTGGGACAAGGACAAGGACAGCACGTACGGCAGCCGCTACTACGTGCAGGCGGCGCAAAAGGCCGGGACGCTCAAGACGGCCAAGGCGATGATCCTGATCGATATGATCGGCGACCGCGACCTGCAGATCCGCCGCGACTCGAACTCGACGCCGTGGCTGAACGACATCGTCTGGGCCGCCGCCAAACGCGTCGGCCACGGCGCCTCGTTCCCCGATCTCGGGACGAGCGTCGAGGACGACCACCTCGCCTTCGTCGCCGCCGGCGTGCCGTCGGTGGACATCATCGATCTCGACTATCCGGCCTGGCACACCGCTGACGACGACCTGCCGGCGGTCTCGGCCCGGAGCCTGCAGATCGTCGGCGACGTAGTGCTCGCGGCGCTGCCGGACATCGAAAAGCGGTTGAAATAAGACATCGGGAGTCGTTTTACAAAAAGCGTAAAACGACTCCCGATGTCTTTTACAATTCCGCCCGCACTTCTTCTTCCGTCAGAACCGTCGCGCTCGCTTTCGCTTTCGCGTAGATCCGATCGACGCGCTCGTCGGTAGCGTCGAGCCCGCGCTTTTCCAGCCAGTAGATGATGTTCGACCGGCCTGACATCGGACCGATGTCGATGGTCTGCTCGCGTCCGACCAGCGACGCCGGGACCGCGGAGTAGACGGCGTCGGCGAGGACCGTGTCGTGCTTCCTGAACGCCTTGATGACCGCGGCCGCGTGGACGCCGGTCGCCGTCCGGAACGCGTCGCGCCCGAGCACGGGATAGTTCGGCGGCAGCACCGCGCCGCAGGCCTCCGAGACCAGCGCGCAGTACTCCGGCAGCCGCGACAAGTCGGCGGTCCGGATCCCCATCAGCACGAGATTGACGAGCAGCACGTCCATCGGCGTGTTGCCGACCCGCTCGCCAATCCCGAGCGCGGCGCCGTGCAGCCGCGTCGCCCCGGCCTCCATCGCCGCGAGGCTGTTCTCGAGCGCCAAATCGCGATCGCGGTGGCCGTGCCAGTCGATGCCGACGCCGCCGCCGCAGTCGTCGATGATCGACTGCACGAAGCGCACGACCGCGCGCGCGCCGGCCGGGGTCGCGTGGCCGACCGTATCGGCGATACAGACCCGCGTCGCCCCGGCCCGGATCGCCGTCGAATACAGCGCCCGCAGCGATTCGGGATCGGCCCGCGTCGTGTCCTCCGTGACGAACATCACCTGCAGCCCTTCCTTGACCCCGAAGCGCACGGCTTCGTCGGCCAGACGCTGCAGACGATCGATGGTCCAGTCTTCCGTGTACTGGCGAATCGGGCTCGATCCGATGAACGTGCCGACCTCGATCGAGAGGCCGGTGCGCTGCGCGATCTCCACGATCGGCACGATGTCGGCGACGACCGTCCGCGCCGCACAGTTGGCGCGCACGCGCAACTTCGCGTCCACGATCTCGCGCGCGAGCCGCTCGACGTCACGCACCACGTGCGGGCCGGCGCCGGGCAGCCCGATGTCGGCCGTGTCGATGCCGAGCGAGTCGATGAGGTGCAGGATGTCCAGCTTCTGCTCGATCGTCGGGGTGCGGACCGAGGGCGACTGCAGTCCGTCCCGCAGCGTCTCGTCGTCGAGCAGGATCGGCACCCGCGGCGCCGGCGGGGCGTCGACTGTGTTCCAGTCGTAGATCAGAGGGTGCAGGGGCATAGCGGGTGCACAGTGCACAGTGCAAGGTGCCGGGTGCGGGTGCTGGGTGCCATCGTGCTGGGTGCTTGTGCTAGCGCTCGGTGCGACGTGCTGCCTGCGTCGTGCTACCTGCTACGTGCGACCTGCTACTTGTTCCCCGTCGGCTCCGCGCCTCATCAGCCAGATCGTGCCCCAGCCGCACGCGACGACCAGCCCGGCCCAGACGCTGGACATCAGCGCGCCGTGGCGCCGTACCTCGCGCATCTTGACGTGCATCTCGATGGGCGGCCCCACTCCCAGATCGTACTCCGCTTTGGCCTGCAGGTACTGCTGCGCGCCGCGCGCGATGTAAAGGTCGAAGAACGCATTCCAGAGCACCACGCCGACCACGAGCCAGAGGCCGGCGAGGGCGCGGACGCGCACTCAGTTCCCGTTGCCGAGGTAGCGGATGACCATGACCGTGATGTCGTCGCTCTGCGCGGCGCCTTTCGTGAACGCCCGGACCGCCGCGACGATGCGATCGACAATCGCCTGGGCGGTCATGGCGCCGGTCTGGTCGGTCACTTCTTCGAGTCGCGCGTCGCCGAACTCGTCGCCGGCGCTGTTCAGGGCCTCGGACACGCCGTCGCTGAAGACAATCACCGTGTCGCCGGCGTCGAGATGAACCTTGCCCTCGCCGAACGGCGCGAACTCGAGCAGGCCGACCACCGGGCCGCCTTCTTCGAGCCGGCGCAGCCCGGACTTGCCGATGACGAACGGCGGATTGTGCCCGGCATTGCAGTAGGTCAGGTCGCCGTCGGCGCTGAGGATGCCGAACATGAGCGTGACGAATCGCGACTCCAGGCCGCGGCGGCACAACGTCTTGTTCATGTGCGTGACCGCCGACGCCGGACTCTCCGCGTACTGCGCGTGCGAGGCGAACATGCCCTGCATGAGCGCGCTCATGAGCGCGGCCGGCGGCCCCTTGCCTGCGACGTCACCGAGCGTGAAGCCGAACGAGTGGCCCGGCTCGTCGAGATAGTCGAAGAAGTCGCCCCCGATCGAGCGGCACGGCAGGCTGGCGGCCGCGGCCTCGACGAAGCCCATGCTGGCGCGCGGCTTGGGCAGGAGCGCCTGCTGGATCTCGGCCGCGATCCGCATCTCCTGCTCCATCTTGGATTTCTCGATCTTCTCGCGATAGAGCCGCGCGTTCTCGATCGCGACCGACGCCTCGGCCGACAGCGTCTCGAGCGCCGCCCGGGTCGCGTCCGACAGCAGCGTCCCGCGCTCGCGGCTGTCGAGATACAGCACTCCGATCCGCCGGTCTTCTCCGCGCGCTTCCGCTGATTCGACGTAGTGCACGTAGTTGAGCGGCAGGCACACCACGTTGCGAATGCCGAGCGCCACCGTGCCCATGTGCACGTCGGCGAACCCGCCGTCGAGCAGATCGGCCACCACCCGGGTCGCGCCGGTGCGGAAGACCTCTTCGGGGATCTTGCGGCTGACGGCAAACGTGCTGTCGGTCAGCGTCTGCTTGTCGCGGCCGCGCGCGAGCCTGAACTCGAGTCCGCCGTCTGCGGTCGAGAGCATGATGAATGCCCGTTCGGCGCCGGAAATCTCGATGGCGGCGTCGAGGACGAGCGCCAGCACCTCATGAAGCACGCGTCCCGTGCCGAGCGCCCGGAACCCCTCCAGCAGCGCGGTAATCTGGCGGAGGTCGTCTCGCGCGCCGGTCGTCGAGCGGCTCGAGAGGCTGCGCTCGTCGTCGGCGGTGAGAAAGACGAGATCGGCGCCGCCGCCGCGGCCGAGCCGGACGCGGTCGCCCGTCCTGAGCTCGCACTCGGTGACCGGCTCGCCGTTGACGAACGTCCCGTAGCGCGACGCCCGGTCGCGCAGCATGTAGCGGCCGGCATCGGACACGATTTCGGCGTGCTCGCGCGAGACCTCGCTCCCGCCGAGCCGCAGGTCGTTCGTCTCGCGCCGTCCGATCGAGAACGGCACTCTGTCGATAGTGACGACGCGCTCACCGAGCACGTCCCGGACTTCCAGACGAGGTTCGGGCATCTCCAACCGATCAGTGTATACGAACCCTCGCCCGTCTGAAGAACCAGACGACGGCCACGGTGGCGGCGACCAGCGCCGCCCAGGCCGCCCAGCGAGCGCCGGAGCCGGCGGGCGTCTTGGGAATCAGCCAGACGCCTGCCGCAATGAGGAGGAGGATCGTCAGGACCGGGGCGAGCGGCGAGACGCCGCGCCGCGCGCCGCCTGAGGCCCCCGCCCCGGGCGGCTGAGGCAGCGCCGTCGGCGTCCCGCAGCGATAGCAGACAATGGCCTTTTCGGCGATTTCAGCGGAACACGATCGGCACTTCACGTCACGACCCCTGTAATAGCAGAATTCTACCGGCATGATCCCGATCCGGGACGTCATTCCTTCGCGCACGACGCCGTGGATCACGATCGGCCTCCTCGCCGCGAGCCTCGTCACGTTTCTCGCGACGGCGTTCCGGCCGGCGCCTGACCTCGATCTGCTCTTCTTCACGCACGGGCTCGTGCCGGCCGCTTTCTCGTGGTCTGCCGTGCTGACTTCGGCATTCCTGCACACCGGGTGGCTCCACCTCGTGAGCAATCTGATTGTGCTCTGGCTGTTCGGCGCCACGCTCGAGGACCGGATGGGGCACGTGCGCTTCCTCGCGTTCTACGCGCTGGCCGCGGCGCTCGCCGCCGCCGTCCAGACCTGGGCGGCCCCCGACATGCTCACGCCCATCGTCGGCGCGAGCGGCGCCGTGGCCGGCGTCATGGGCGCCTACTTCGTGCTCTTTCCGACGTCGCGGGTGCTGGTCCTGGTGAGCCTGATCATCTGGACCGACGTCATCGAAGTACCGGCCCTCTTCTTTCTTGGGCTGTGGTTCGTCTTGCAGGTCCTGAGCGGCCTCGGGTACGTGCCAATACAGGCGATTGGCGGGCTCGCCTTCTGGTCGCACGCCGGCGGGTTCGTTGCCGGCATTGCCGCGGTCTGGCTCTTCCGGCGGCGTGAGCGGCTGGATGTCGCCTGGTGGAACGGCTGATCAGCGTCCGCCGGTCTTCCGGCGCACGTCGCGCGAGACGACGGACAGCTCGATGATGAGCTTTTCGAAGAGGCTGTCGAAGTCCGCCGCTCCCATCATCGTTCGGCGGCGGCGCAGGTCGTCCACCTGTTCGGTGAGCTCCTGCTGGCGCAGCAGCAGCTTCTGCACCTCGGGATCGGAGACTTTCGGTACTTCGACCGCGTCGAGGTAGGTGAATCCTGCGACGGAGCCGTCCGGGCCCGTGGCCGTCGCCAACCGGCCCACGCCGTCGCCGGTGTCGTCGAGCATCGCCGTTTCGGTGGATATCCTCCCGGCCTGTTCGTAGTGCTGCACGACGAGCCGCGACGCGTAGGTGAACGCTTCGAGCAGCGAGATGCGGTTGTTCTTGTCGGTGTCGGCGGCTTCGGCCGAGAGCGCGCGGATGAACGCGTCGGGAAAGACCGTGTGGTAGCGCTGCGCGTAGCTGCTCGTGGCCGTGATGACCACGCGATTCGGCCCGGCGAGCCCCTGCAGGAACGCGAAGCTCGAGCTCGTCGTGTCCACGACGGCAATGCGGCCGGCAATCGGCTTCATCAGCGCGTTCCAGTCGGCGATCGTCAGGTCGGGTCCCACGAGATTGAACTTGGCGTCCGCGCCGTCGCCGCCGCCGTGGCCGATGAAAATCACGAACAGCAGATCCTGCGCGGTCACCTGTTTCGTGAACCGGGCGAAAAGCGACTTGACGTTTTCCGCCGTGGACCGTTCCTCGCCCTGACCGGGCTGTTCGACGAGGAGCGTGAGGTGCTGGGCGTCGAATTTGAATCGATCGCGCAGCACGGCCGCGAGCGAGTTGACCCACTCGCGATGGAGCGTCGCGTACTGATCCTCGCCGGACGCCCCCTGAATGATCACGGCGTAGCGGCTGCCCTGGGCAGCGGCAGGCGCCGGCGCGGCGGCCAGAACGGACGCCACAACCAGACTGACGGCGAGCACGGTCCGTGTCACGGTCTTACTCCCGTCCGATCGCCGCAAGCAGCAGATCCTGAGCACGCGGGAACGTCGGCGCCTCTTTGAGCGCCAGCAGCGCCTGCGCTTTGGCGTCGTCGCGACGGCCGACCTTCAGGAGGGCCTCCCCGAGATCCGCATGCGCTTCGGCCAGATTCGGCGGCCCGACTGCGAGCGCCGCCTGGAACTCCACCACCGCGCCGGCCGGGTCGTTCTTTTCCATCAGCCGCCGTCCGAGCTGGCCGTGCACTTCCGCATCGAAGGGATCGAGATCGGCGACGACGCGGAGGCCCGCGTCGCGATCGTCCACGGCTTGCGGGTCGGAGGCGAGGCTCACCAACCGGCGCGCGGCATCGACGTTCTCGTGATTGGACGCCAGGAGCTGGCGGAGCTCGCGGCGCGCGCGGGCGCGATCGCCTTCCTTCTCGGCGATCTGCGCAAGCAGCGCGTGCGGACTGGCATCGCCCATGGCCTGCGGCGCGAGTTGCGCGGCGTGTTCGAGCACGGGCTTGGCGCCAGCCTGATCGCCGGCCTTGAAGAGCGCCTGACCGAGCTGCACCTGGCTCACGTAGTTGCCTGGTGCCGAGGTTGCCCGCGCGCGGAGACCCGCCAAGTCATCCGGCCGGACCTGCGACGCCGGCGTGGCCATCGCGCGGCTGAGCGCGCCGTACCGCTGATCGATGAACGCCTTGAACGACGCTTCCACCTCGTCCACGCTCTTGCCGAACGCCTTCGCAAAGGCGTCGGTGTCGGTCGCGCCGTCGGCGTAGGCGAGCAGCAGCGTCCGCAGCCCTTGATCCCCGTTCATCGCCACGAGGTGTTCGACGACAAGCGAGGCTTCGAAGTAGGCCAGGGCCAGGCTCTCCGGGCGCTTGAAGGCGCCGGGCAGATTCTTCACGCCGAAGGTCTTGCCGGCCGACAGCTGGTGCGCGAATTCCAGCGTCAGCTCGCGTCCCCAGGCCGGCTGCCGGCGATGTTCCTCGTAGACCGAGATGCCTTCGGTCAGCCAGCGCGGCACGCGGTACTTCGACAGCTGCAGCGTGTAGACGTGGGCGATCTCGTGCCACAGCGTTGCCTGCCAGCTGAACTGGCCGGGCGGACGCGCGCGCGGCGAATCCATCGAGACGACGCGGCCGAAGCAGGCGCCGAGGGCGCCAACGAGCCCGGGCAATCCCAGGGTGCGGACCGCGAAGTCGTCGTGAACGGGAAACACCTCGACGAGAATCGGACCGCTCGGCGTGAAGCCGTAACGCGCCGTGAACGTCTTGTACGCCTCGGCGGCGAGCGGCAGCGCGTAGGTCTTGAGCACAGCCGCTTCGTCTTTCGCGAACTTGAAGACGAAATCGCCCGACGGCACGACCTCGAAGGCGTCGATCTTGTCGAGCACGTCGAGCAGGTTCTTGGTCAGCCGCGCGCTCTTGTTGAGATCCCAGGCGCGCTCGAGTGCCGTCCGCGCCGCCTTCTCGTCTCCCGTGCGCATCAGGTACAGACCGAGATCGAAGTGCGCCTGGTCGTCGTCGGCGTCGAGCGCGGTCGCCTTGCGTGCGAAGCCGGCCGCTTCGTCGAACCGGTACCGGCGCGCGGCCTGCGCCCCGGCGAGCCGGTACCCGGCAGCCGAGCGCGGATCGATGGTGCGCACGCGGGCGACGGCCGTCTCGACGGCGGCCGCGCCGCCCTCTTCATACGCGATCGCGGCGCGCTGAGCGGCCTCTTCGATGGTGTCGGGCCGCACTTTTGCCAACTCGTCGAGCGCCTGCTTCGCGTTGGCGAATTCCTCGGTCTCGAGGGCGCGCTCGGCGGTGAGCAGCAGCACGCCGGGATGGGCGGGCGCGAGCTTGCGCGCGGCCTCGAGGGCCGCCTTCGCCGCCTCTGGCTCCGCGTCGGGCAGCGCGTCGAGCGCGCGCGACGCGCCGACGTGCGCCGGCACCCAGCCCGGGTCGAGCTGGATCGCCTTGCGATAGCTGTCGAGCGCGTCCGCCGGCTGATCGCGCTCGAGGACCAGGTCGCCCCAGTCGGATTGAATGTCGGCGCGGGCCACGTTCGCCAATTGAATGAAGCCGTCATTGGCGAGCAGGAACTCGCGCGTGCCTCGTGCCGCCCGGGCCAGCCGGTAATAGTCCTCCGGACCGGCGAACGTACGATTCGACGCGATCACGTCGAGGATCTTGAAGCCTTCGTCGCGGCGGCCGTGCCGCAACTCGAGCAGTCCCAGCTCCACGGCGGCATCGCCGAGCGGCGCGGTCCGCGCCAGCGGCTCGAGCTTCGTCCGCGCCTGCGCATCCTTCCCTTCGAACACATCAACCAGGGCCGACGCGAGATCTTTCGAGGCCGCCGCGGCGGTGCTCGAGTCGGCGAGACGCCGCGCCTCGGCGACCTGTCCGTGGCCGAGCGCCACGCGCACCTGCTGGACGAGCTGATCGGGCGCGCCGGCCTGCCGGCCGGTCTGCGCGGCGGCGGAGACGCCGGCGGCAAGGAGCACGGTCGCGAGCGCGAGCGACCGCGGACGGAATCGGGCTGGCACGCTGAGTTTCATCTCTGACCCTGACTGCTAGGACGTCGCGCGCCCGCCGGAGGCCGCATCCTTCAATACCCGTGTTTCAAACCGGACACGCGCCCAGAGCGCCGTCCCGAACAGCAGGATCATCATCGGACCGGTGATCCGTGCTCTGAACATCATAGCTGTGCCGACCAACTCGCCGACCACGGCGACGTAGTTCGGATGCGCGATATAGCGATACGGCCCCGTTGTGACGAGCGGCTCACCCGCCAGAATCAACACCCGGAAGCTCCAGCGTTCACCCAGGGACCGGATCGCCCAGTACTTGAGCGCCTTGCTCGCCACAAACAGCAGCACGCCCGACGCGAACCACGAGGGCTTCGTGCTGGACACCCAGGCTGGCGGCGAGAGCGCCGTGCCGTACAGTCCCTCGAGCCCCATCAGCACGAACGACGCCGGGTACAGAAACGCCAGGGTCGGGTACACGTCGCCCGGGGGCGCCGTCGCGCCGCGGGCGAGGAGCCGGCGCTCGTTCAGCCGGGAGAGGCGCGTTTCGGCGAGCATCAGGCCGATGATGACGGCGAGGATGAAAGCCAGGACGTTCACGCGACGTCCCCCGCGTAGCGGATCGCCCAGCGGACCAGACCGGGAGCGGCGCGGGCCCCGAGCGCCGCGGCCTCGATGGCGGCCGGCGAGTCCACCAGCCAGCGCAACGCACGATTGAAGCGCTGCTTGCGCGCGAGCGCGTCCCGGCGAGCGTCCGCCAGCCGGCCCGCCGCGCCGGCCAGATCCCCGGACTCGAGCGAGCCGAGGGCCTCGCGCGCGGCCAGCATGGCGCCGCGCATCGCGAGGTGCAGGCCGTCGCCGGTCATCGGATCGACGAAGCCCGCGGCATCGCCGGCGAGGAGCAACCCCGTCAGGCCGGCGGCGCGGGCGTCCACGGCGAGCGGTCCGAGCACGCTGACGGGCGTCTCGAACACGGCCGCGTCGAAGCGCGGCCGAATCGTGGGGTCCGCCTCGATCACGGCGCGGACGACCGCGAGCGGCGTGGCGCCGGCCGGCCGCCGGCCGACGACCGCGCACACGTTGCACAGCCCGTCCCCCATCGGCGCGATGCCGAGATAGTGTCCGCCGCGGATGTGCATCTCGCCCACGTCGCCGACGCCGGCGATCGCCGACGCGTAGACGCCGAACGCCCATCGTCTCGGCCTGGGCGGGTGGCGCGCCAGCCCCAGCGATCGCGCCAGGACCGACGCGCGGCCGTCGGCGGCGATGGTGAAGTTGGCGGGGATGCGGAGGAGCGACGCCGGGCTGCCGCGGCGCGACAAGACGAGTCCGCGGACATGCGCGCCGCCCGTGTCATCGACCAGCGCCCGCCGGGCCACCAGCCCGGCCTCGAAATGCGCGCCGGCGGCGATGGCGTGATCGAGCAGCCAGCGGTCGAGATCGCGCCGCCGGAGGGCCAGACCGCGGACGTCCCCGCCGTACCGCGCCTCGACGCTGCGGCGTGGCCCGGTCACGCGCATGCCCGCGAGCGGCCGGGCCGCCGCGAGCGGCCCGCCGGTGAGTCCGAGCTCGGCGAGCAGCGCGACTGCGCCGGGATTCAGCGTGTCGCCGCACAGCTTCTCGCGCGGAAACGCCTCGCGATCGACGACCAGCACGCGCGCGCCGGCCCGCGCGGCGACCAGCGCCGCGATCGATCCGGCCGGCCCGGCGCCCGCGATGATTAGATCAAGCATGTCAAGAGCCGGCACCGCGCACGGTGCACTGTGCACCGTGCAGGGTGCACCAGCGCGTTTCTCATGCGCGCCCGAGCACCAGCGCGCTGTTCTTCGACCCGAACCCCAGGCAATTACAGAGCGCGGCCTGGACCGCGCCGTGGCGCGCCTCGTTCGGGACGAAATCGAGGTCGCACGCGGGATCCTGGTCGTGCAGGTTGATCGTCGGCGGCAGGATCTCGCTCGAGAGCGCCAGCGCCGCGGTGACCACGCCGGCCGCGCCGCTCGCCCCCTGCGGGTGGCCGATCATCGATTTCGTCGAGGATCCGGGCACGCGGTCCGCCCGCGCTCCGAAGACGCGCCGGACGCAGCGCGCTTCGACGGCGTCGTTCAGCAGCGTCGAGGTGCCATGGTAGTTGATGTAGCCGATCTCCTCGCGCGCCCGGCCCGACCGTTCGAGCGCGATCTCCATGCAGCGGACGATCTCGCCGCCCTCCGGGTCCATCTGCACGCGATGGTACGCGTCACACGTCGACCCATAGCCTTCGACGGTGGCGTACACGCGCGCCCCGCGCGCGCGGGCGCGCTCCACCGGCTCGAGCGTCATCAACCACGCGCCCTCGCCGAGGACGAAGCCGTCGCGATCGCGGTCGAAGGGCCGTGACGCCTCGGCGGGCCGGCCGTTGTGGCGGCTCGACGTCACGCGCATCCGGCTGAAACCGAACATCATGCCGGGCGTGACGCAGGCGTCAGCGCCGCCCGTCAACACGACCTCGGCTTCTTCGTGCCGGATGAGCGACGCGGCGTAGCCGATCGCGTCGGTGGAGCTCGTGCAGCCGGTCGAGAGGACATGGCTCATCCCGCGCAGCCCGAGCGCGATCGAGATCTCGCTCGAGACGATGCCGACAATCGACACAGGAATCGCGTACGGCGACACGCGGTGGTACGCGCCGGAGAAGAACTCGCCGTACTGGCGCTCGGCCACGTCGATTCCGCCGGCGCCGCTGCCGACGATGACGCTCATGTTGGCGGCCTCGCCGTTGATGCCGGCGTCCTGCAGTGCCTCGCGGGCGGCGAGTACTGCGATGCGGGAGACCTTCGCGTAGCGGCGCGGATCGGCGCGCCCGTTGCCGTTCACGTGCTCGTCCCGTTCGGTCTCGTCCGCCCCGGCCGCGCGCAGCGCATCGTCGGGCACCGCCGCGGCGACGCGGCTGGTAAGATGCGACGTGTCGAATTCGGTGACCGCGCGCGTGCCGCTCATGCCCCGGGAAATGCGATCCCAGAAGAGATCGCGCCCCACGCCAAACGTCGAGACAACGCCGATCCCGGTGATTCCAACGCGCGTCCGATTGGCTGACATGGTCTTTTTATAATACGGTCGAATGGCTTCCGATCCTGGCCGGAACCTCCGCTGGATCGTCGCGATCGGCGGCGGTCTGGTCTTCGTCGGATCGCTCCTGTTCTTCGCCGCCAGCTACCTGTGGCGATTCGACGCGGCCGCGCCAGCGGTGGGTAGCGCGCTACCGCTGATTGGCATCGACCTCGCGTTGTTTACAGGGTTTGCCCTGCACCACAGCGTCTTCGCCAGGACCGGCGCCAAGCAGTGGCTCCAGCGCCTGGTGCCGGCCGACCTCGAGCGATCGGTCTACGTCTGGATCGCCAGCGTGATCTTCATCGCGGTGTGCGCCGCGTGGCAGCCGGTGCCCGGACTCGTCTGGCACGTGGACGGCCCGTTCCGTCACGCGCTGACAGCCATCCAGGTGGCCGCAATGCTGTTCACCGTCGTCGCCGCGCGCCGCCTCGGCGTGTTGCAGCTCGCCGGCGTCGCGCAACTCCAATCGCCCCGATCCTCGCGTACCGGCGGTTCGCCCGAACCCGTCAAGCTCGACGACTCCGGACCGTACGGCCTCGTGCGCCACCCGATTTACCTCGGATGGCTCTTCATTGTCTGGGCCACGCCCACGATGAACGGCACGCGCCTGGTCTTCGCCGCCATCAGCACCGCCTACCTGGCTCTCGCCGTTCCGTTCGAGGAGCGCGATTTGCGCGCGACGTTCGGACCCGCCTACGACGCGTACTGCCGGCGGGTGAAATGGCGCATCGTTCCATTCCTGTACTGACGTCTTGGTTAATGAGGCAATGGGGCAATGAGGCAATGGGGCAATGGGGCAATGGGGCAATGGGGCAATGGGGCAATACCAACACTTGTCTCCCTGATCGCGTGGCTGACGCGGCCAGGAGAGACAAGCGCTTGTATTGCCTCATTGCCCCATTGCCTCATTGCCCCATTAACCAAGATCAGTTCATGAATTTGGGCCACACTGAAGCGGATGGATTTGCGACTACCCGGCTCCGGACTGATGCTCGAAGTCCTTCTCGACAACCTTGGGACGACGGCGGTAGACCCGACGGGCGCGAGCGGCGTCTCGTCGGTTTCGCAAGAACAACTCGATCGGGCCATCGCCGCGCTCGAGCGTGGTGAGATCGAATACATCATCCTCGAGGACGGCGAGGCATTTCTCCAAGCCGCGGGGGAAGGCGCCGGACCGTACGCGGTCCAGTTCAACCCGGGAGCGGGCGAGGACCTGATCGAGATCAGCGCCGGTGCGGACGTCAACACGATGCGTGAGACGCTGCGCCGCTACCGGCGCGGCGATCCGGCGTGGCGAATCGGCTAAGCTCTGAACACCGGTGCACAGTGCACCGTGCACTCTGCACCGTCTGTCTATGTCCCTCGTCTTCTTCATTTCCGGGCACGGCTTCGGTCACGCGTCACGGCAGGTCGAAATCATCAACGCGCTCACGTCGCGCGAACCCGACTTGCGCGTCATCATCCGGT
>Ga0111538_10000599_pt1 | contig 48784 bp, 41 predicted proteins | sample SoiMethybrSBSTD1_FD_79669 | JGI IMG/M metagenome (GOLD analysis project Ga0111538, IMG submission 79669) | Bulk soil microbial communities from a Populus tree surrounding site in Tennessee, USA - Soil MetaG P. TD hybrid SBSTD1 (version 2)... | ecosystem: Environmental > Terrestrial > Soil >... | reverse complement strand
TGGCGAACCACCGATGATGTCCCGTCACCATCCCCGCGAGATCGAAATCGTACGGCACGGGCACGGCGGTCCCGTCGGGGCGCTTGAGAGCAAGGACGTTCCACAGGGGGTGCCTGCCATCGCACCGATACGTATCGCTGGGGAAGAATCGGACGCACCAGTCGAAGTTGCCGATGAGCGCCTCGGCAAACGCCAGCCGTGCGGAGTCCGCCGGCGCGAACCTCGCATCGGCCGACCCGAAGGTGCTCTCCGTGTATCGCCCGCGCGCACCAAAGCGGGACTCTGCGTCGCGATCGTCTTCGAGGAACATGGCATACCGGACGAGAGTCGTCGGCCCGGCGGTCCGACCGGCGGCTGCTCCCTCGATGGTCATGGCCATAGTCTTCAGATCGACGTAACTGATTCGGACAGGCCGTGCCCTCAGTGTGGGGACACGGAGCGCTTCGAGCAGCCGATAGACGAATGCTTCCCGGATCGGCGAGTTTTCGTTCTGGAGGCGACCCCATCGTTCCGACCACACATCGTCCGGGCCGTCGCCGCAGTGCGTGCCTATCTTGACGCTGGTCATGCCGTCGAAGAGCGAGCCCGGCGGCCGACCCTTCACCGCGTGGAATTTCAGCTTCAGTTTGGGAAACTCGCACTGGCCCGCCTTGAAGCTTGTTTTCCCTCGACCGGATACTTCGACGTCGTTCAGATGCACCTCGCCCACGTTAGGGTCGATGTAGGAAAGCGTGCCCATCACCGAGTACGTGGCGTTCTGGCGCAGCTGGTAGCGGAGGTCGTCGAACGCCGCTTTGAGCGTCACGCTCAGTGGGGCGTAACTGGAGAACAACTGTTCGGCCGCGGGTGCCTCCGGCCACGCCCCGGAGCTCGCCCAGACCACGCCGAGCAAGACCGCAACCGCTCTGGTCACACCTCACGTCGTGCGACGCCCGTGCCACCGTCAGGCAACCCTCGACCATTGTCGATTGCGCACATCGACTCTCCGTCACAGCCGCGGAACTCATGGAACTCGTAGACCTGCGACACGAAAGGCATGACAAGGTGGCTGCAGGACTCGAACCTGCCACCTCCGAATTCGTGCCCGTTCGGTGTTGCGCATTCCAGCCCTCGCTGGTGACGAGAGTTGCGCTGCCGCGCGAGGTTACCACGCGAGAGGTGTTCGCGATGCGCCCCTCGCGACGCAGATGATTCCTCCAGCAAATTCGGTTGACGAATTGGCGAAGAGTGTCGAAGGCGCATGAAGTCAGCGACGCTATCGCAGCAGCGACCTGAGGCCGAGGCGCGGCGTCGCGAAGCTCCTCCCGCACACTTCACAGACGCTCCGCTCGTCTCGCGCGCTTCGACCGTGAAGCACGAGTGCTTGCGTCGCTGAACACCACATCTCGAAGCGATCGCGATATCGAGGACGCGCCGACCGACGCGCATCGCCCGACTGAACTCTTCATCATCTACAGCGAAACTGGAACATGTCGGAAGCGCTCGTGCGGGGGCGACGAACAGGTACGCGCAAGTGGCCCAGACCGAAGACCTGCGAGTGGCGTGATCACCTCGCCATCATCTCAGCAAGAACACCTTCGCCCTCACCGCCTGCTGAACCTAATGACAGCGGCCTGAGATCGAGCCTGTCGTTCGCTCCGTTCAGCGGCGGTGCACAAGCTCGTATCAATGACCGGAAAGGGCGGCTCCGCGCTGGGGCACAGCGCTTGCGGGCTCATACGACATGACGCGTTGCCCGAAGGTAGGTCATGAATATCGGTCATGTCCCATGATCACCATGATCACTGACGGCCTCGCTGTTGACGTGCGGTTCCGGCTCGCCTTCTTCAGCGTCCGGATCGGCGCAGACGGCTCTCCCCGAGATGAGCGCTCTCATCACGCTTACCGGCTGTTTCCCGGACCAGATGATCAACGAGTCGTTCGAACATCAGTAGGCACCCGCGCGAACACGGTAACTTGCGAGAGGAGTAACACCATGCGATCTATATCAGCAATCTGCGGCGCCATCGTAGCTACGGTGTGTCTGGCGCCCAGCAACGTCACCGCGGCGAACGCCGCACAAGAAGCAGTGGGTCAGTCGTCAGAGACCACGACGACTGCTGAAGCCCCGAAGCCGCCGAAGCCGGAAAAGCAACACGTGACGACGCAGCACGTCGTGGAGAGCACGACGACTGTTGAACCGCCGAAGCCGCCGAAGCCGGAGAAGCAACACGTGACGACGCAGCACGTCGTGGAGAGCACGACGACTGTTGACCCGCCGAAGCCGCCGAAGCCGGTGAAGCAGCACGTGACGACGCAGCGCATCGTGGAGAGCACGACGACTGTTGACCCGCCGAAGCCGCCGAAGCCGGTGAAGCAACACGTGACGACGCAGCGCGTCGTGGAGAGCACGACGACTGTTGACCCGCCGAAGCCGCCGAAGCCGGTAAAGCAACACGTGACGACGCAGCACGTCGTGGAGAGCACGACGACTGTTGACCCGCCGAAGCCGGTAAAACAACACGTGACGACGCAGCACGTCGTGGAGAGCACGACGACTGTTGACCCGCCGAAGCCGCCGAAGCCGGTAAAACAACACGTGACGAAGCAGCACGTCGTGGAGAGCACGACGACTGTTGAAGTCCCATCCCCCGAACCTCGCTAAAGGTCGACGTCGATGGCAGGAAGAAGAGCGGTCGTGTCACGGGCGGCTCTTCTCATCCTGTTGCAGGCGCTGCTCGACCCGTTCGTCGCGTTGCACCGCGGCAGCGAGCATGGGAGAGCGAAGCGGGGTCTGGACGCGGCCCTCACCGTCGCGAATCAGCCGAACGTCTGGCTGACGCGATTGTCTGGAAAGCGTCAATGGCCCCGCGGTTCTAGCGCGGAATAGTCAGACGAGATGGAGCTCGCCGGCACCCACACGCACCAGGTTCACGGCCTGCTCGAATTTTTCCGATGACTCGGCGACAGAAGCCCACGGGACCACTGATCGAGCCATCCTGACCACCGAGCAAGGCACCTGCCGTCATTGCGCGACGTATTTGCCGGGACGACGGGCGCAAGCTGACAGCCGACCGTGATCGCTCGCCAATGAATCGTCGAAATCCGCCACGAAGCCAGGCGTGCCTCCGGCCGTCGTTTTGGTGATGCACATCATCAAGCTTTTGTGAGCGCCGAAATCGATTGCTCACACATCCGCCTGTTCATCACGAACAAATTGGGGAGTACCGCTTGCACGCATCCCCCGATTGAACGCGATGCTTCCGTAACGGACAACGCGCGGCGGTTCGTCCCTGTGCAGGTATCAGTACTGATCACGCTGCCTCGTCGGAACGCGGGGAAAGGGGAACTCGGCAGCGGAACGAATCATCTCGGCTTCTGCTGCGTCGAGACGACTGGCGGTTCACAGATGCGTGTCGATCATCAATGGCTGGCAATCCTGGTTCTGCTGTCCGTTCCTGTAAAGGTTCTGGCGCAAGGAGGGCCGCCCATGATCACCGATGACCCGGACACGCCGGGGCCCGGGTATTGGGAAATCAACCTTGCCGGCATCATCGAGAGATCCCAAATCGAGCGGCGATATCAGGCGCCGACAGCGGACATCAACTACGGAGTGGGAGAGCGGATACAACTGAAGTTTGAAATTCCGTGGGTGACCTCCAGCAAACCCGGGCAGCCGCAGCAAGCCGCACCCGGAAACTCCAACGCGGGCGTGAAGTGGCGCTTTCTAGGTCAGGAAGGAGAACGGATCGCATGGTCGGTCTACCCTCAGTTAGAGCTGAATACAGGCCATGCCGCCTTGAAGAAGGAAGTCGTGGACGAGGGGCCGCGGTTCTTGCTGCCGACCGAGTTGACGCTCCAGATTGGACGCCTCGAGATCAACAGCGAGATCGGCCGAGAATTCGCCAAGGACGGAAACAATGGGTGGGTGGGCGGCCTCTTGTGTGAGTTCGAATTCAGCCGTGCTTTGGAATTTCTGGCGGAATTGCACGCGGATAAGCAGGGTTCAGATCCGACAGCGCTCATTCTCAACTTCGGGGGGAGGCCGACGCTGACATCGCAGCTAGTCCTCCTGTTGGCCGCGGGCACAACGGTTTCCGCTCCGCGTGGTGAACATACGAGTGTCCGCGCCTACATCGGGCTTCAGATCAACTGGCCACAGAAACGTATCGAATACATTGACTAACCTGCGTTGCCGAACAGATCGATCGCGGCGCCACCGCGCGGCCACAGGTCGTTGTATCCCTTGACGCCCTGCGTATCGGGATGGACCACCTGCGTCGGGAAGAAGCGGACCTCTTCGACCACGAGCGCCGTGATCGCGGCGCCGAGCGCACCGCCCAGACTGGCGCCGCCGTTATCGGCAGGTGGAGGGAAGGTCAACCGAGGGCCGGGGCGTCGTGCCCTGGCCGCGATGGCCAGGGCACGAGTTACAGACGTAGGGTCCGCCTTCAGGCCGGCTTGATCAGAAGTCGATCTGGGCGCTCAGTTTCACGAAGCGTGACTGCAGCACGGAGGTCGGCGTCAGCCAGTGGCCAGCCGCCGTGTCCGGGATGTTCGGGTTGAACGTCTGGTTGTACGTCAGCACCGGCGCCGAATTCGTGATGTTGTAGATGTCGAAGCCGACGTTGGTGCGCGTCCGGCCGAATCGCAGGATCTTCGCGACGCGGACGTCCATCTGATTGACGCGATCGCCGTAGAGGGTGCCCGGCTCGATCAGATTGACGGTGATCGTCTGCGCGCCCAGTCCGGCGAACGGCCGATTCAGTCCTACGGTCTGCGCGTTCGACGCGGTCCAGTTCGCCGCCAGCGGCGCGCCCTGATCGCTTCTGAACGTGCCGGCCAACAGGACGTCGATCTTCGGCACCGTGTATGTGCCGAGGCCCGTGAATCGCGTGATCCACCCCGTGGCCGTATCGCACCACGGATTGGTCGGCGACTGCGCGAGGAGCACCGTCCATTCGGGAATCGCGGCCCTGACGTCACAGTAGTCGGTGCCCGTGTTGACCGTGTTGAAGCCGCCCTGGAGCACGAATCCCGCACGCGGCCGCGCGGTGACGTTCAGGTTCAGCGAGTTGGCGGCCTGCGTGTAGTCGCCGTAATTGGACCCGAGGGTGGTGAAGTTGTCGTTCAGGCGCGTCGCTGCGGCCGCCGTCACGTTGTACAGCCCGTCGAGCACTCCGCCGCCACCGCCGGGCAGTCGCGAATCGGCCGGGATCGTCACGCCGAACTTGGTGTGATCGTCCACAGCACGCGCGCGGTTGTCCGTGACGACGAAGTTGGTGAGCCAGCGGCGCAGATAGCCGACTTCGACGGCGACGCGTGGCAGCACTTCCTGCTGCACCGACGCGCCCCACTGCCAGTCGCCGGAACGAACGCCCCATCCCGAGAGCAGCCCGGCATCGAGCGTCGAGTCGAACACCTGCGTGCCGAAGTTCACGTTGGCGTTGGCTCCGCACTCGCCGTTGGCGGTGATGCTCAGGAGATCGCAATCCGGCAGGAAGTTGCGGTTGACATCGTTCCACGTCCGCGTCGTGGTCGTCGACAGCCGGCTCGTCGGATTCAGCGCCGTGAACAGGCCGCCGTTCTGAGCCGCTTCGAGATAGCGGCCGAAGTTCAGCTTGATCGACGTCTTGCCGTTGCCGAACACGTCGATGGCGGCCCCGCCGCGCGGCCACAGGTCGTTGTATCCCTTGACGCCCTCCGTCCTCGGGTAAATCACCTGCGTCGGGAAGAAGCGAACGGGTCCAACTTCCTGCTGCGGGTAATAGCTCCAGGCGCGGTCGTAGCGCAGCGCACCCTGGAACGTGATGCGGCCCCTGGTCCACTGTTCCTGACCGTAGAACGCATCGAAGCGGACGCGCTGCCGGATCGGGAACTCCGAAATCGTCAGCGTCAGCTGGCCGAATGTCGCGTCCGCGACTCCGTTGTTGAGGCGATACGTCAGGAACTGATTGTTGTTGTAGTTGAACCGCTGGTCGGTCAGGTTCGCGCCCTGATAGCCGAACTTCATGCTGTGGCTGCCGGTGACGAACGACGCGGCGCCGCTCCACTGCCGGTTCCAGTTGATGTTCGACGACCAGTTTGCCGAGCGATAGGTGAGGCCGGGGATGTTACCGTTGGCCGGACAGCCGCCCGAGCACAGCTCCACGATCCGGACGAGATTTTCCGTACTCTGGCCGGGCATCTGTGTCCCACCGTAGCGGCTGCGATACGAGCCCATGCCGGCCTCGAGCAGAAGACGGTTGGTAATCGGCGCGGTCCACTTCGCCTGATAGACGCGAACGCCGTAGTCGCGATACGCGGCGGTCTCGGGCGCGAGGATGGCGGACGCCGAGGGCGTCGGCGGAGCCGTCGATCCCGCGTAGACGCCGTCGTTCCCTGACTTGCGGCAGGCGTTACCGGAGAAGCCCGGCGCGGCGCCGCCTTCGCATGGCCGCTGCTCATCCCAGTACACCGCCAGCTTGTTCTTCTGGGTCAGCTGTGACGTCAGTCGCATCGTCGCGATGCGGTACGAGGCGGCGAGAATGGCCGGCTGGGTCCGATCGGCTTCGTATGTCCATTTCGTGGGGTCGCCCGCGTTCTTGTTGGCGAACATGCCGGCGACGCCGCGCTCGCTGCCTTCGTCGCGAACGGTGCCGTAGTACCACAAGCGATCCTGCTTGATCGGTCCGCCCACGCCGAGATTGAAGTCCCACACCTTGCGCAGCTCGCCTGGGACGCTGAGGCCGCGGTTCTTCAGCTCGTCGCTGTAATTGCTGCCCACCATGCCGCTGGTGACGCCGGAGGAATAGATGCTCCCCTTGATCGAGTTGCCGCCTTCCTTCGGCACCACGTTCAGTGACGGGCCGCCGTTTTCGGCCTCGCCGAGACCGCCGGAGGTGGTCATCACGATTTCACGCGAGTTGCCGATGTCGGCGATGTAGGACGACACGCCGGCGCCGTTGAACGCCGAGCCGACGCTGATGCCGTCGATGTTCAGGCGTCCTTCATTGCTGCGGCCGCCCGCGCCGCCGAAGACGACCATGCCCGGCACGACTTGAACGTCAGTGGCGGCGCCGCTCGCCGTCACGGTATTCGGCATCAGCTGCATGAGACTCGTGTACGACCGCGACGCCGGAATCGAGCTGATCGTCTCGTTGTCGATGACCGTCTGTCGCTTGATGCTCTGCACGTCGACGATGGGTGATTCGCCGGTCACCGTCACCGTCTCCTCGAGCGACCCGACCTTCAGGTCCGCGTCGATCGTCGCGGTGAACGTGCCCGTGAGCTCGATGCCGTCGCGCTTCACGGGACTGAACCCCGTCAGCGTGAAGGTCACCGTGTATGTTCCGGCGCGCAGATCGACGATGCGGTATCTGCCGGATTCATCGGTCGTTGCCGTTCGCGCCTTCTCAATCAGAGCCGGACTGGCTGCTTCGACGGTCACACCGGGCAGTACGGCACCCGAGGTGTCCTTGACAATCCCCGTGATCGAGGCCTGTGCGAACACGGCAGAGGGGAACAAGACCAACAAGCCCAAGGCAAACGCATTGCGCAACATGCGCATACTGAAAGCTCCCTTCGTTCACGCCATTCGGTGGCGCATGGTCGATTGCTGCCCGGCGGCCGTTGCCGAGCCGGGGCAGATGGTACGTCGGAAGTGCCCGCGAGGGAAGCCCCGAGTACCGTGTCCTTTCATGCAGGAACACGGCAAATTTACGTCTAATTTCGCCAAATTGTCGCTATCTCGATCGAGGTAGGCGCTCGGGCCGCCCGGAATCAGCGAATCTGTGTGCCGCAGACGTCTTCTGGTCGATCGCCGCAGATCACATGCCGAGCCCTCTCGAGCAGGTGCGCGTCTTCGTCCGAATGGCCGTCTCGCGACGACGTGACGCGGATTGTCGCGCGCTTCCAGCCCTTGAAGCGCACGAGTGATTCGACGTTCAAGCGCGGGCACCCCTGAAGATTCACCCACGTCCATCTGGGATGCTCGTGCACGTACGTGAGGCCGTCACCGGAAATCATCGTATGAGCGAGGTTGATCGATCGAAGCCGCAGTTCCGACAGATAGCGAAGATCCGCGTCGGTGACATCGGATCCTTCGAGATCGAGCTCGCCCAGATTCGCCAGCGATGGGCTCGCCACGTACGGGATCAGTCTCGCCGCTGCGTGCGGCATCTTCAGGCTGACGTACCAATGTGGCGCCGGCAACTGCACGTGAACTGGTCCAGATGCGGCGCCGAGATCCTGACGTCCCGTTCCGCACGTGAAGCAGTTGACGTCCTCGACGATCGACAGGGTGCCCAGGCTTTCGGATGACGGGAACTCGAGCGTGAACGACGAGCCCCCATCGAGTCCGCCGCACGCGCCCGGAAGAAGCAGCGACACGACCATTGCGATGACGCGCACGGCGGGCGACGACTCCTGATTCATGCCGATTGCGGGGATGATAAGGGAGATGCGGACCGACGCCGACGTCCCTTCCGGAGCAGCTTATTACGGTCTGGCCGTGATCCTCGGCGCGCTGACGGGAATGGGACCGCTGGCGATCGACACCTATCTGCCGGCGATGCCGACGATCGCGCGCGAGTTCGCCACGAGCATGGCGACGGTGCAGATCAGCCTCAGCGTCTACTTCATCGGGATCGCGCTCGGTCAGGCGCTGTACGGACCGCTGTCGGATCGCGTCGGCCGCAAGCCCGCGCTCTATCTCGGGCTGCTGCTCTTTGTCGCCGGCTCGCTCGGTTGCGCGCTTGCGCCCGGTGTCCGCCCGCTGATTGCCTTCCGGTTCGTGCAGGCGCTGGGCGGTTGCGCGCCGCTCGTCGTGCCGCGCGCCGTCGTGCGCGACCTGTTCGACGCCCGCGGATCCGTGCGGATGCTGTCGGTCCTGATGCTGGTCATGGGCCTCGCGCCCATTCTGTCGCCGCTCCTCGGCGGACAGTTGCTGATTCACCTCGGGTGGCGATCGATCTTCTGGGTGCACGCATCGATCGGCGCCGCGCTGTTGATTACGGTGTTTCTGTTCCTGCGCGAGAGTCTTCCTGCGGACCGCCGCGTTCGCCAACCGATTTCGGCAGTACTGGCGACCTATTCCGCGTTGCTGCACGACCGGACCTACATGGGATACGTGCTGTCCGGCGGCTTCACCTTCGGCGGCCTGCTCGCGTATATCTCCGGGTCCGCCTTCGTGTTCATCGAGCTTTTTCACGTGACGCCGCAGCGGTTCGGGTTCTACTTCGGCGCGAACGCCGTCGGCCTGATTGCGTGCTCGCAGATCAATCGCGCGCTGGCGCGCACGCACGATGCACGGACGATCCTCCATCGGGTCCTGTACGTGACGCTGCTCTCCAGCGTGCTGCTCGTCGTGAACGCTTACACAGGAGTGGGTGGCTTCGCCGGCATCCTCGTGCCGCTGTTCTTCTTCATCGCCATGCACGGACTCGTCTCGCCCAATTCGACCGCCCTGGCGATGGCGCCGCACGGGCGCGTCGCGGGAACGGCCTCGGCGCTCATGGGAACCGTGCAGTTCATATTCGGCGCCACGGCAGGAGCGCTCATCGGCGCATTTGCGAATGGGACAGCGATGCCGTTCGCCGGAGTGGTGGGAGGCTGTGGAGTCCTCGCGTTCCTGGTGAACGCAGGGATCAGGTATCGGGAATCGGGATTCAGCGCTGGGCCTGGAATCAGATCTCGGGAATCGGGTCGCGAGGAAGCACCCTCGGCCCTCAATCCGAATGCCTGAATCCTGGCCCAGCCCTGAATCCTGATACCTGATTCCCGATTCCTTCAGGCGTCAGTTGGTTCTCGTCGCGGGCGAGTCTTTGATCTCGACGACCGCCACCTTGTTCACGCCGCTTTCGGCGATGACCAGGTTCCCGTTCGACGTCCGCATCATGTTGCGGACGACGCCGCCGCCCGACGGAATGATCCACGTCTGGAACTTCTCGGTCTTCGGGTCGAAGCGAACCATCGTGTTCGGCTTCACGCTCGACTCGCTGTACCAGATCATGTTGCCGATCGACGCGATTCCGTACGGCTGCGTTTGTGTCCCGCTCGGCGACATCCATTCCTTCGTCGTTTTCGTCACCGGATCGAACCGACCCAGATAGCCGCGCGCGAAGTCGGTGTACCACACGACGTCGTCAGGCGTGAGCGCGATGCGGCGCGGACGCGCCTCGGCGTTCGGCAGCGTGTACTCGGTGATCATCATCGTGTTCGGATCGACCTTCGCGACACGGGGGCCGCGGAAGTCGACGTACCACGGCTCGCCCTTCGAATTGATCTGGATGCCGTACGGGTACGTGCCCTGACTCGGCGTCGCCTGGACCTTGATCTCGCCCGTCGCTGGATTCAACCGACCGACGTGGCCGGACTGCATCGTGAACCAGAGCATCCCTTTCTGGTCGAAGATCGGCGTGTGCGGCGAGCGGCCGGGGGCAGGCACCGGATACTCGGTGATCTCCCCGGTCTTCGGATTCAGCTTGCCGATGTAGTGCTGGTTGATGGCGGTGAAGAAGATGTTGCCGTCCTTGTCCTCGACCAGGCCGTGCGGACCGGAGTTGGCGGTCTTCAGCGGGAACTCCTTCATCTCGCCCGTTTTCGTATCGACTCGGCCGAGCCGGCTGGCGAACTGACCCGTCCACCAGAGCGAGCCGTCCTTCGCGGCAAGCGGATCGTGTGGCCGCGAGCCAAGCGTCGGAACCGCAAACTCCTTGAACGTCGCTGACGCCGGCCCCGAGATCTTCACGGCTTGCGGCGCTGGCTTCGGCGGGAAGTGCGTCGCCAGGTAACCGGCGATCGAGTCGGCCTGATCCTTCGGCAGCTGGACCATCGTGCCGAAGAGCATCTGCCACTCGTCACGCGTTCCGCCCCAGTAGCCGGTAATCATGTTCAGCGCGTGACACTTCGTGCACGTCATCTGGACGAGCTCCTTGCCAGCGCCGTCGGGCAGGTTCACCTGCTGCCCGCGACCGCCGCCGCGTCCCGGCTCCTGCGCGATCGGTCGCTCGGAGGCGAGCGTCATCATCAGCAGCGCAATCGAGATCGCAAGAAAAGCTCTGAATGTCATCGATCTCCTCCTTACCGCCATTCACGAAAAATGATGTCTGCAGTCGGGAATGATACGCCAGGCAGGGGAATCGCGGACCACAAAGGTCCGCGCCGCATCACCGTGGACCCGGGGTCGTTCTCAGGGTGCCCGCTGCAGCAACGCGATCAGCAGCGTGAGCGAAAAGGGACTCAGCAGCGTCGTCGCGAACACGACGCTCGAGACGAAATTCGGCGCGACTTCGTATTGAAGGGCCAGAATCGTGGTGATGACCGCCGCCGGCATCGACGCCTGAATCATCGCCGCCTGGAACGCCGGGCCGGTCAGACCGAGCAAGTGGGCGATCCCGAATGCGGCCAGCGGCGTGAGCACGAGCGAGAGCACGACGGCCGCAACGACGGCGAGCGGACGATCGGGCATCGCCGCACGTTCGAGCTGCATCCCGAGCACGAGGATCATCATCGGCAGCCCCGCATCGCTCAAGAGCCCGACCGAGCGCATCACGGCGGTTGGTACCGGAACCTTCAGCGCCAGCACGATGCCGGCCGCCGCGAGAGCGTAGATGGCAGGGACTCGAAGGACTCCAAGGAGCGCCTGGCGGACCGCTCGCCTTCCACTCGCGGCCAGAAAGACGCCCATCGTGTAGGTCAGCACCGAGCTGGTGACGAAGTAGACCGTCGCGCGCGCCAGCGCCTCCCGGCCAAAGGCGAACATCGCCACGGGCATCCCGTAGTTTCCTGCGTTCGAGAACATCACGACGAGCAGAAACGCGGTCGTCGTGACGCGATCGAGGCGCAATGGAATCGAGATCAACCACGCCATCGCGCCCGCCGCACCGATCACGAGCACGCAGAACAGCGCCATGCGGCCGAACTCGCCGCCGCTGATCGTCGACGTCACCAGCAGGTTGAACGCCAGGCACGGGGAAAGGGCGTTGAAGATGATGCGCGACAGCGCGCGCGCGTCCACGGCGCTGTAGCGGGCCAGCAGGAAACCGACGCCGGCCACGACGAAGATCGGGACGATGTCGCTGGCGAAAATGGAGAAGAGGAGGCGGGCGTCTACCACCGGTCGGGCGGGTCGAATGCCATTGTATACTCGCGGGCCTGCCGCCCAGGGGGAAGGTGGAAATCCCACATCCCAAATCCCAAAAACCAAATCCCGGTCGTTGGGCTTGGGGATTTGGGATTTGGGTTTCAGGATTTATCCAGCGTAAGGGAGCGATATGAAAACAGTCGACGTCGGCGGGATGCTGGACGAAGGGCCGTGGCGCGGATATCAGAAGCTGCTCGTGTTCGTGACGGCGCTCGCAATCGTGCTCGACGGCGTCGATAACCAGCTGCTCAGCGTGGCCATCCCAGCGATGATGCGCGATTGGCAGATACCGACGCGCGCTCCCTTCACGCACGTGGTGGCCATCGGGCTGGTCGGCATGATGATCGGAGGCGCGATCGCCGGCATGATCGGGGATCGCTACGGCCGCCGAAAGGCGTTGCTGGGCAGCGTCTTCATCTTCGGCCTGCTGACGACCTCGATCGTGTTCGTCGACAACATCTGGGCGCTCGCGGCGCTGCGGTTCCTGTCTGGCCTCGGGCTGGGTGGCGCCATGCCGAACGCGGCCGCGCTCGCGTCCGAATACGTACCGCGCCGGCATCGCCCGATGGCTGTCACGTTGACAATCGTCTGTGTGCCGTTCGGCGGATTCGTGGCGGGCCTCGTCGGGGCGCGTCTGCTTCCGACGTGGGGATGGAGGACGTTGTTCGGTGTGGGCGGTGTGTTGCCGCTCGTTCTCGGCTTCGTGCTGATGGCAGCCCTGGCCGAGTCGCCCCGCTTCATGGCGCGGCACCGCGAACGATGGGGAGAGCTGACGAGGCTGCTGCGCAGGCTCGGACACAGCGTTCCCGACGACGCGGAGTTCATCGACCCGACGGAAAGCACGCGCAGTGCGTCGGTTGGCGAGCTGCTCGTACCCGAGTTCCGCCGCGACACCATGGCGCTCTGCGCGTCGTTCTTCTTCTGTCTATTCGCCGCCTACGCGAGCGTGTTCTGGCTGCCCAGCATGCTGGCCGGCGTCGGGTTCGACGTTGCGTCGTCGTCCAACGGATTGGCTGCGTGGAATCTTGGCGGTGTCGTCGGCGCGCTGCTGGGCGCGGCGATCATCGTGCGCGTGGGGTCACGCGCGACGATGATTGCGATGTGCATTGGTGCGATTGCCGGTGCGCTCGCCGTGCGACAAATCACGCCCGCGCCAACGCTCGCGATGTTTCTGCTCCTCGGGTGGACCGGCGGTCTCATCAACGGTGTGCAGACGACGATGTACGCGCTGGCGGCGCATGTGTATCCCGCAACCATTCGAGCGACGGGTGTCGGCGCCGCCGTCGCCTTTGGTCGCATCGGCGGCGTCGTCAGCGGTTATGCAGGATTGTCGTCGGGCTTGACCGGACTGTTCGCGCTGCTGGCCGGGTTCATGGCGATTGTCGCGATCACGCTCGCAGGCGTGCGCCGGCACATTCCACGGATGGTGGCGGGCCCGGCGGGCGCGGGGCAATACGCCAGGGCGAGGGTCTAGCGAGAAATCCCAAATCCCAAACTCCAAATCCCAAATCCCAACGGCATTGCTGAAGTTGGGATTCGGGTTTTGGGCTTTGGGATTTACCAACGCCCGTAAGATTCCAACGCCGCGCGAACGCGGGCGCGATGATTCCGCGCCGCGCGGATCTGGCCCACCGCCATCCTCACACCGATCAATGTGAGAACCGCGCCGATGACCCGATCGATGAAGTGCTCGGGCAGGTGGTCGCGCGCGTAGCGCTTCGGGCTGAAGTTGCGCGCTCGCTCCTCGAGCAGCGCGATCTTGCGATCGAGCTGCGCGCGCGTTTCACTCATCTCCGCGCGGATGACAACCGCTTCGCGATCCATTCGGAGTTCTCCTTCAAAGTCGAGACGGTTTCTTCCGGCACTGCGTGGAACGCCCTGAGCTGTTTGCGGCCGGCGGCGAGGGTCACGAACCCGACGAGACTGAGCACGACCGCGACGATCAGGAAACCGGTCCACAACGGCCAGTTCAGCAGGTCCGCAATCGCGATCGCCACCGCGATCAGCAGGAACGTGCCGCCGAACGCGAGCGCTGCGGCGGCCATGCCGAAGCTCATCGCCGCGGCACGCGCGCGACCGGCCTGCTCGCGGATCTCTACACGTGCCAGTGCGATCTCCTCACGGATGAGCGTCCGCAGATCGGTCAGGATGCCGCGGATTAGCCCGCGGATCGAATCGTGAGTAACGACTTCAGGATCCATGCAACAGCATCGAGCAAGCTCGATGCCTGAAATCCCAACTCCCAAATCCCAAAAAAACCAAATCCCGAATCACAAGCAGAACCGTGGTTGCTACTTTTCGTTCGAAACGGGTTGTGACTTGGGGTTTGGAATTTGGAGTGTGGGGTTTGACTCCGGCGGGGGTTCTATATGAATCACCACGTCAGCCAGCTGCGGGAACTTCGCCATCAGCTTGTCCTTGACGACGTGCGAGGTCGCGTGGGCGGTGCGCAGCGGCGTCTGCGGATCCAGCCACAGGTGCAGGTCGAGGAACACGTAGTCCGCTGAGCCACGCGTGCGAATCTTCTCGGACCCGAGCACCTCCGGCACCGACTGCACGACTGCGCGCACATCGCCTTCGGCGATCACGATCTCGTCCCCGAGAATTCGCGACGCGCCCTGCGCAATCTCCCAGCACGCGTGCCCGATGAAGCCGGCTACGAGGATTGCCGCGAGCGGATCCAGGAGCGGAAAGCCCCACCAGACGCCGAGCAGCGCCCCGAGCACGGCGCCGGAGGTCAGCACGTCGCTGCGCGTGTGCTTCGCATCGGCGAGCAGCACCTCGCTGCTCAGAAGTCGCGCCTGCCGCGACTCGTACGCCACGACTCCGACATTGATGATCAGCGTGCCGACCATCAGCCCGACCCCCTCCGGGAAGACGCGCGGCGTACCGCCGTTCAGGAACCGATTGACCGCTGCCTGCAGGACCTCGACCAGCACGATAACGAGAAACAGCAGGATGCCGAGCGAGGCCATCGTCTCGTATTTGCGATGGCCGTACGGATGGTTCGTATCCGGTGGGCGACGCGCGGCGGACACCCCGACGAGCGCGACGACGTTCGAGGCCGAATCGGTCAGCGAGTGAAAACCGTCGGAGAGGATCGAAACCGCGCCGGTGGCGTAGCCGAGAGCAATCTTGGCGAATGCCACCGCGAGGTTGACGAAGAAGACGCGCCAGAGGACGCGAGTGACGGCCGTGTAGCGGTCAATAGCCACGGCTCACGCTCGCGCCTCCGTCAGAAGACGCGAGCGTGCGGAATCGGCCACCACCGGAGTTGCACCTTGCCGATGATGTATTTCTTCGGCACGAACCCCCAGTGACGGCTGTCGGAGCTGTTGTTGCGATGGTCGCCCATCACGAAGTAATAGCCTTCCTGCACGACGGTCGGCCCGAAATCATCGTGGCTGCGATACTCCGGCGGCACGAAGCTGTCGTCCATCGGCACGTCGTTCACGTAGACACGGCCATCGGTGATGCGGACGGTGTCGCCTTCTTCGGCGATGACGCGCTTGACGAATGACTTATCCGGATTGATCGGGTAATAGAGCATCACGATGTCGCCGCGCCGCGGCGGCCCGAGACGATACGTGAGCTTGTTGACGATCAGGCGATCCTGGTCGGCCAGCGTCGGCGCCATGCTCTGGCCCTCGACGCGTGCGACCTGAAACCCGAACGTCACGATCAGCGTGGCGTAGACGGCCGCGGACGCCAACGTCTTGAACCATGCGACCAGTTCGTCCTTCCAGACGTTGATCCGCTGCAGCATCGCCGTCGTCGGGTCCTCGAGCGGCACATCGGCCGTCGCTTCGGCGGCCGTCATCGACACGGCCGGCTCGCTCGACATCATCACCGCGACTTCACCGGACGCAGGTGTCGGCTCAATGGGCGTGCGCAGGACGTTTTCTCCCCACGGCAGCAGGGGGTGTTCTGTGTGCTCAGACGATGAAAACGTTACAGCTTCAGGTACTCCCGAAGGCGCTTCGTTTGAGATCGGCTGACGGGAATTTCCGTCGCCTTCACGTCCTTCATCCGAAGGATGTAGTTCCTGCTGAACCAAGGGACAATCTCCTTGATCTTGTTGATATTGACGAGGTGTGACCGGTGCACCCTCCAGAAGATCTCCGGATCCAGCCGGGCCTGTAAGTCGTCCAGGGTCCGGTAGTTGGAGGTGCCTGTCACGTGCCCCGTTACTATGTTAATCGACTCGTCGGCCAGAGAGGCGAAGATGATCTCCTCGGCCTGCACCAGCATGAACCGCTCGCCGACCTTGATCGCCACCTGTTCGCGCCGGACCTGACGGTCCGCCATCATCTTTACGATTTTTTCGAGCTGATCGTTGACGGCCAGCGGCTGGCTCGGCCGTTCCGAGGCTAATCGACGTCGCGCCCGCTGCACGGCCTGCTCGAGTCTTCCCGCTTCCACAGGCTTCAGCAGGTAATCCACCGCGTTGACCTCGAACGCCTCAATCGCATGCTGGTCGAACGCCGTGACGAAAATCAGGGCCGGCGCCTCCTCGTCGCGCTCCAGCAGACGCCGGGCGACCTCGAACCCGCTCAGGCCAGGCATCTGCACATCAAGAAAGACGAGATCGGGCTCCAAACGGTCGATGGCGGCCACCGCCTCCACGCCATTGCCCGCCTGTGCCACGACTTCCAGATCGCCGACATGCTCGAGCTGATAGCACAATTCGTCTCGCGCCAACTGCTCGTCATCGACCACGATCACCTTCAAAGCATTAGTCACGCCGGAATCGGCTCCGTCGCGACGAGTTCAGGGACGACGATCTGCGCGCTCGTCCCTTTTCCCGGTTCGCTCGTCATCTTCAACTGGTAGTTCGCGCCATAGATCACGCGCAGGCGCTCGCGCACGTTGGCCAGCCCGATGCCGCTCGACATCGGCTGATCCAGTCGATCGAGCACGAATCCCATCCCATCGTCCTGGACCTCGATGACGACACGGCCGTTGTCGCGGTGGCTGCGGAGCGTGATGCACCCCGGCCCCATCTTGCGCGACAGCCCGTGCTTGATGGAGTTCTCGACCAGCGGCTGGAGGATCATGCTCGGCACCACGATGTCGAGCGTCTCCTGACTGATTTCCTTCCGGACACTCAGCTTCGGTCCGAAGCGGACCACCTCGATGTCGAGATACTCGTCGACCGATTCCAGTTCCTCCCGCAGAGACACGAAATGTTCGTGGCTGCGGAGCAGACGGCGCAGCAGCCCCGACAGCCTGACAATCAGCATACGCGCCGTGTCGGGCTGCGAGCGGATGAGCGACGCGATCGAGGTGAGCGTGTTGAAGAGGAAGTGGGGGTTGATCTGACTCTTGAGCGCCTCGATTTTGGCGGCGAGCAGCAGCTTTTCCTGTTCCTGGAGGCGATGCTCGATGCGCGCGCTGTTCCAGATCTTGATCGGCGTCGCCACGCACAGCACCGTGGCGATCACGACCAACAGCGTCATCCACGGCGATGGCGATCCGAGGAAGAACAGCCGCTGCTCGCCGAAGCGTGCCGCCAGCGCCTGACGCAGCAGCTCGAGGGCGACGGGAGCCAGCAGCAGAACGATCTGCCAGTTCAACTCGACGCGGCGTACGGTCTGCCACACGTGTTTGTACAGGTCGATGAACACGAACGGCGTGAACTGCCAGATCGCTTCCTTGGGCGCCGCCTCGCGCAGGCCGCCGCCGGCGAACCCGCATCCGATCGCAAAGGGCAGCGCGATGATTTCGCCGGCGAGCATCGCGGGGAAACCGACCATGACTCCGACGAGGGCTCCGGTATAGGGGCCCGCGATCACGCCGGCCAGGAAGGCGCCTTCGAGCGTCAGGTCCGCGGCCTTGTAGCCGAGCAGCACGCGGAACGCGACGCCGGCCATCAGCGGAACGCCGATCGAGAGCGTGAAGACGAGGCGATCGAGCCAGCCGCGTCGCTCGAAGATGAGGATGTGCCGGAAGCGGCGGTAGCGCGCCAGCATGGTGGCGAGCACCGCGATGACCGCCAGCTTGACGATGAGGGTCGTGAGCAGGAACTGGTCCGGCGACAGGATGCGCGGTTCCTGGAGCACAGGTGAATTCTACAGGTATCAGGAGTCAGGAATCGGGAATCAGGGCTGTCCGGAATCAGGCTCGAGGACGCAGGATCGCCGTGATTCCAAGGACCTGAATCCTGGCCCAGCCCTGAATCCCGATTCCTGATTCCTGATTCCTTCCGCTATGATCGAAGGATGATTCGTCCGCTGATCACCGGCTTCCTCACCACCTTCCGGCACATGTTCAAGCCGAAAGTGACGGTGAATTATCCGTATCAGAAGATACCGATGTTCCCGAAGTACCGCGGCAAGCAGGTGCTGATGCGGGACGAAAATGGCCTCGAAAAGTGTGTCGCGTGCGGCCTGTGCTCGGTCGCCTGTCCTGCCGACGCGATTTACCTGGAGGCTGCGGAAAACGACGGCAGTGTGATGGCCGGCCCTCGCTACGCCTCGGTGTACCAGATCCACAAGACGCGGTGCATCTTCTGCGGCATGTGCGAGGAAGCGTGCCCGGTGTCCGCCATCTTCATGGGCAAGGACTACGAGCTGGCGGTCTACAGCAAGGACGACTTCGTCTGGGACAAGGCGGATCTGTTGGTCGCGCCACCCGCGAACGCGAAGGCTCCCGCTGAAGTGGCGATGGCCGCGCAATAGAGGCTCTGGACTTCAGGCTGTAGGCTTTTGGCCTGGACGTGACGGCCCAAAGCCAACAGCCCAAAGCCCAAAGCCGACCATGATCCTGGGCGCGCTCGCCGACATCCACGGCAACTTCGACGCCATGACGCGCGCCATCGAGCGGCATCGCGACGTCGCGTACTGGATCTGTGTCGGCGACCTGGCGAACCGCGCCGGCGAGTATCCCGAGCCGCCCGCTCCCATCTACTGGATCAAAGGCAACAACGAGAACTTCGACCGGATCGCGGAGTGGGAAGCCGGTGCGCCGCAGCCGCGCAATCTGGAGTACATCCGCAATGGCACTGCCGTCGATGTGTCGACGACGCGCGTCGCGGGTGTGGGCGGAACGTTTGCCCCGACCTGGTTCAACACGCCCGCCGCGGATCTCCCGCATGTCCGACCGAGCGACGACAAGCGACGTCACTTCGTGCGTGAGGAAGTCGAAGCGTGCAAGCAGCTCCGCGGCGTCGACATCCTGATGACGCACGAAGCCGCGCGCCCGTTCATCCTCGCCGATGTCGGTCGGCCCGGCGGACGACCTCGGCGGCTCGACGCGGGCAAGCCGGCGATCAACGAGCTGCTCGCCACGCTGCAGCCTCGTCTCCATTTGTGCGGCCATCATCACCGGTTCGTCGAGACCGAGCGCGAAGGCGTGCGATCGGTGTGCATCGATCGCGTCAATCGGTCGTATCTGCTGATCGACACGGCAACGTGGCAGTACGAGAAGATCGACCAATGATGAAAGTCAAAAGTCGAAAGTCAAAAGTCCGAAGTAAGTTCACAAGTACTTTGAAACTTACTTTCGACTTTGGACTTTTGACTTGTAACTTGCGATGAAGCCCTTCCGCGATGCCATCGCCGACCGCGTGCTCGTCTGCGACGGAGCGATGGGGACCCTTCTCTATGCGAAGGGGATCTTCATCAATCAGTCGTTCGACGCCTTGAACCTCGCCGATCCCGAGCGCGTCGCCGACGTGCATCGCCAGTACGTGCGCGCCGGGGCAGACGTCCTCGAGACGAACACGTTCGGCGCCAATCGGATCAAGCTGCGCGGCTTCGGCCTCGCCGATCGCCTGCGCGACATCAACATCGAGGGCGCACGACTGGCGCGCGCCGCGGCCGATGGCCACGCATACGTTGCCGGCGCGATTGGACCGCTCGGCATACGCATCGAGCCGTGGGGACGGACGAGCCGCGACGAGGCCGAGGAACACTTCCGTGAACAGGCGCGAGCGCTGGTCGACGGCGGCGTCGACCTGTTCATCCTCGAGACGTTTCGCGACGTGTCGGAGCTCGGCGCTGCGATCGCCGCTGTTCGCGCGGTCTGCGACCTGCCGGTGGTCGCGCAGATGACGATCGAGGAGGACGGCAACAGCCTCGACGGGACGCCGCCGGAGCAGTTCGCGCCGGCGCTCCAGGGCTACGGTGCGGACGTCATCGGCATCAATTGCAGCATCGGTCCCGCGCACATGCTGGAGACGGTCGAACGGATGGCGTCGCTGACCGGCGTGCCGCTCGCCGCGCAGCCGAATGCCGGTCGGCCGCGCGACGTCGAAGGACGCACGATCTACCTGACGTCACCCGAATACATGGCGTCGTACGCGCGCCGCTTCGTGGCTCAGGGTGTGCGGCTCGTCGGCGGTTGCTGCGGCACGACCCCGGAGCACATTCGTCAGATGAAGACCGCGATCGCGCGCACCGCGGCGCAGCGGGTCTCGGTGTCGTCGGCGCACGCGAGATCCGGCGAGCCCTCGTCTGCCGTCGCGACGCCCGCGCAGCCACCGGTCGCTCGTCGTGACAAGTCCTATCTGGCGCACGCGCTCTCATCGGGCCGCTTCGTGACGATGGTCGAAACGCTGCCGCCGCGCGGTCACGACAGCGACACGATCCTCGACGAAGCCCGCCGCCTCCGCATCCGCGGTGTCGACGTCCTGCACATTGCAGAGGGAATGAGCGGGCCGCGCGCGAGCGCGCTGGCGACCGCCGTGTTGATCCAGCAGCGCACCGGCATCGAGACGTCGCTGCAATACTCCTGTCGCGATCGCAACCTGCTCGGCATGCAGTCGGATCTGCTGGGCGCGCATGCGATGGGCGTGCGCAATCTGGTCGTCGTGACCGGCGACGCGCGACCCATGGGCGATTATCCAGATGCGAGCGCGGTGTTCGACGTCGATTCGATCGGGCTGCTCAACGTCTTGTCGCGGTTGAATCACGGACTCGACATCGGCGGTCAGGCCATCGGAACACCGACCGCGTTCCACGTCGGCGTGCGTGTGAATCCGGCAGCCGAACATCTCGACAGCGAGGTTCGCCGCTTCGAGTACAAACTCGAGGCGGGTGCGGAGTTTGCCATCACTCGTCCTGTGTTCGACGTCGAGAACTGCGAACGCTTCCTGAAGCGTATCGAGTCGGCGCGCCTGCCTGTTGTGCTCGCCTTGCTGCCATTTGCGAGCGTCGTCGACGCGGAGTTCATGGCCAACGAAGTGCCGGGAGTGCATGTGCCGCCTGCGATCGTCGAGCGCATGCGTCGCACGACATCGCCCGAGGCGGCCGCGGATGAAGGCATTGCGATTGCGTGCGATATCGCGCGAGCGCTGAGGGGAGCGACGAGCGGACTTCACGTCATCGCGCCCGATGGCCGCATCGCATCCGCCCTCGAGGTGGTCGAGGCGGTGCGCTGATATTCGGGCTTGTGGGGATTGCGCCGGGAAGATATAGTCCCCAGCGGCTCCCACGCGTGAGACCCACGCGTGGTTTTTTTTGATGGAACGCGGACCATTACGGCCCGCGTCGCCAGCATGGCCCCAGAGGCCTATGCCCATGTTCGGAGCCTTGATCGGAGGGGCCAGCGAATGGCGCTATTCGAGCACGAAGATCCGGACTTCGGATCCGACGTGGCCACCCGGGCGCTGTCGGTCACCGCGGTCGAGAACGATTTCGTTGCACGCGTTTATGAAAAGCTGGCCAGTGTCTACGACGTAGTTTTCGGTCCCACGCTCCATCCCGGCCGACTTGTCGCGCGCGATCGCATGGGGATCAGGCCCGGTGATCGCATCCTCGAAGTCGGCGTCGGCACCGGCATCAACACGTCGCTCTATCCGAAGAATTGCCACATCACCGGGATCGATCTCTCATCATCGATGCTGGAGAAAGCGCGTGAGCGGGTGGCACGCGAGGAGCTGCGCAACGTGCGGCTGCTGGAGATGGACGCCGCGCGCCTCACTTTCGCCGACGACTCGTTCGACATCGTCTACGCACCGTATCTCGTGAGCGTGGTTCCCGATCCGGTGCAGGTCGCCAGCGAAATGCGCCGCGTCTGTCGACCCGGCGGAAAGATCATCATCCTCAATCACTTCCGCAGCGCGAATCCGCTCCTCTCGCGCATCGAGCGGGCCCTCTCGCCGTTCACCGTGCACGTCGGTTTCAAGTCGGATCTCGACCTGCCCGGCTTCCTCGCGCAGGCGGACCTGCAGCCGATCTCGATTGAAAAGGTGAACGTGCCGCGGATCTGGTCGCTCGTGACCTGCGCGAAATAGGTAGCTGGGTAGATGCTACGCATCTACCCAGCTACCCAGCCACTTAGTTAGATCTTCGCCTTCGGTCTTCCGCGCGGTTTCTTCGGCGGCTTGTCGAGCGCCTTCAGCAGGATATCCGCCGCGACCTCGGCGCCGTTGGTTTCCGGCTTCTTCTTGATCTTCGGCTGCGCCCGCAGCTTGTCCAGATGCGACTCCCACTTGCCCGCGAACAGATCGTCGTGGCTGATGAACGCCGACCGCACGTACTTCGGCATCTCCTCGACGAGGATGTCGTACTCGGGAAAGTGGCCGCGTGAGGTGTAGAGGACCGCGGTGTCGTTGGCAATCGCTTCCGAGATGATGCCGTAACCCGGTTTGGTCACGAGCACTTCGGCCGCGGCGACGAGATCCTCGTAGCGTACGCCGACGTCGTACATCGCCTCTTCGTTGATGCTGAAGAACGTGCCCTTGCGCTCCACGAGCGGCGCGTCCTTGCGGGCACGGCTCATCGGGATCGTCGCCGTCGTCAACACGGTGTATTTCTTGAATTTCGCGAGCAGGTCGCTGTCGAGGCTGGGCAGACCGTAGCCGCCGAAGGACGCGAGCACGATCGGCTTCTCGTGCGGCAGCTTCAGAATCTTCACCACCTCCTCGCGCGTCTTGCCCGCGTGGCGTGCGATGAACGGGATGTCGCGCACGTTGTTGAAGACCTCGAAGCCCGCCGACATCGGCAAGCGCAGGGCCATCGACGCCTTCGCGTAGGCGCCTCGAATCGCCGGCAGCAGCGACGGGGCGAGCCGGACGCGCGGATAGTCGGCGTAGACCCAGTCCCACGTGAAGTTGCCCAGTGCGATCGATGGGATGCCGGCTGACCCCCCGACGGCAAACGCGAGCGGCGGAATGTCGCCGACGATGATGCCGGCACCGAGCTCACGCAACACGCGCGTTTCGCTGGCCGCGCGCGTCACGAGATCGCTGTGGAACGATGAGGCGCGCCGAATGCTGTCCGCTTCGTCGAGCGTCAACGCGTCGATCTGCACCACGCCCGTGTCACATTCGAGCGTGCTGTAGGTGACCTTGCCCTTGACGGTGAGATCGAACAGCCATCGCGGCGCCGACGTGCGGACGCCAATCCGCGTCTCCGGGCGCGTCGCCAGAACCGCGTTGATGACTTCGATGCAACGGGAGGCGTGGCCGAAACCATGCCCCGAAATGTAGAAAACGATCGCGGGCGCCACTTACCAGCCCGCCGTCGTCCAGAAGAACCGAGTTGGGAGTTGACCTCCCGGGGTCGTATGGCAACTCACCGTCATCAATTCGGGCGCTCCATGGAGGCTGCTGTAGCGGTCTCGTGAGTCTTGTGGGCCATCGCGACGTTGACGACCTGTTCGAGCGTTTCTACCGGGACGAAGGTCATATCTCGTTTGATCTCCTCCGGCAGCTCGGCGAGGTCCGGCTCGTTGAGCGCCGGAAGAATCACCGTCCTGATGCCGAGGCGCCGCGCCGCCATGGCCTTCTCGCGGATGCCGCCGACGGGCAGGACCAGGCCGCTCAGCGTGATCTCCCCGGTCATCGCCACATCCTGCCGTACCGGCACGTTCCGCACGGCCGACAAAATCGCGGTCGCCATCGTCACGCCGGCCGAGGGGCCGTCTTTCGGAATGGCGCCGGCCGGCACATGAACGTGGAGATCGTGCTTCGCCAGGAACTCAGGCGAGATGCCGAGCTCGCGCGCCCTGGCCCGGATATGACTGAGAGCCGCCCTGGCCGACTCCTGCATCACGTTGCCGAGTTGGCCCGTCAGAATAATGTTCTGGTTCCCGCCTGGAAGCAAGGTCGCTTCGATGAAAAGTACGTCGCCACCCGTTTCGGTCCATGCCAGGCCGGTCGCAACTCCCGGCCGCGATGTCCGGAACGCCACTTCCTTCTTGAATCGCGCTGGTCCCAGATAGTCATCTACATCGCGCGCATCCACAACGGTTTTTTCCGCCGGAAGCGCATCCGGAGGACGCGAGGCGAGCCGCGCCGCCACTTTTCGTGCAATAGTCCCGAGCTGTCGTTCGAGATTGCGCACGCCCGCTTCGCGCGTGTACTCGGAAATCACGATCCGCAGCGCCCCGTCGGTCAGTTCCATCGCGTCGAGCGGCAAGCCATGCTCGGACATCTGCCGCGGCAGCAGGTACTTGCGGGCGATGTGGACCTTTTCTTCTTCCGTGTACCCGGCAAGGCCGATGATCTCCATCCGATCGAGCAGCGCCGGGTGAATCGTTCCCAGCTGGTTCGATGTGGCGATGAAGAGCACCTTCGAGAGATCGACCGGCACCTCGAGGTAGTGGTCGCGGAACGCGTGGTTCTGAGCCGGGTCGAGGACCTCGAGGAGGGCAGCCGCCGGATCGCCCTGAAACCCGGCGGAGACCTTGTCGATCTCGTCGAGCATGAACACAGGATTTATCGACCCGGCCTGCTTGAGCGCCTGGACGATCCGTCCCGGGAGTGAGCCGATATACGTGCGGCGGTGCCCCCGGATTTCGGCCTCGTCGCGCACGCCGCCGAGCGAAATGCGCACGAACTTCCGTGACATCGCCCGCGCGATCGACTGCCCGAGCGACGTCTTGCCCACACCCGGAGGGCCGACGAAGCAGAGGATCGGCCCCTTCATATCGCCCTTGAGTTTTCGAACGGCCAGATACTCGACGATCCGTTCCTTGACCTTGTCCAGATCGTAGTGGTCTTCGTCGAGGACTTTCCGCGCCTCGATCGGGTCGATCCGGTCGTCCGTCGTTACTGACCACGGCACGTCCAGCAGCCAGTCGAGGTAGGTCCGCAGCATCTGGTATTCAGGCGAGGCGGGCGTCATCCGCGCCAGTCGATCGACTTCCCGCATCGCGGCCGTGTTGACCGATTCCGGCAGCTTCGCGTCCTCGACCCGCTTGCGCAGTTCCGCCTGTTCGTTGCCCTCGCCTTCACCCAGCTCCTGCTGGATCGCTTTCAACTGCTGCCGCAGGAAGTACTGCCGCTGCGCGTCGGTCATCTCCTGCTGTGCTTGCGACTCTATCTTTCCCTTCAATTCCAGCAACGAGACCTCACGCGTGAGCGCGCCGGCAACCAGCTGCAGCTTCTTGAGCAGGTCGTGCTCTTCGAGCAACGCCTGCTTATCCGCTGGCTTGATGTCGATCAGCGTGGCCAGGACGTAGGCCAGCCGCAGCGGGTCCTCGATGTTCATGACCACGCCGCGGAGTTCTTCGGAGAGGCCTGTCGCCAGCGAGAGTGCCTTCTCGATCAGGTCCTGAATGCGGCGCACGTGCGCATCGACTTCGATGGTTCGCTCGAATTGCTCCGGCAGCGGGGTGATTGCCGCGCGTAAGGACGTGCCCGTTCGAGTGATGACGTCGGCGCGCACGCGAGCCACGCCTTCGATGATGATGTTGATGCCGGCGCTGGCGCGCTGCATCTGCCGGATCATGCCGACCGTACCGACGCGTTTGAGGTCCTCGGGCTTTGGCTCGTCTTCGTCGTTTTCCTGCAGCAGCAGCAGCACGAGTCGATCGGATCCCAGCGCGCGGTTGACCGTCTCGATCGAGACCGGGCGATTGACCGCGAGCGGTTGCAAGGTCAGCGGGAACGCGACGGTCCGTCGAAGCGGAATGACCGGAAGTTCGGAGGGAAGCGGAGGAGACGTCGATTCGGCCATCAACTGATACGTGAAGGTATCAGGAATCGGGTGTCAGGATTCAGCGCTGGGCCAGGAGTCAGGCCTGATTCCCTGACAGCCCTGAATCCTGATGCCTGATACCTGATTCCTACAGTAGCATTCATCAGTGGATGAACGGCAGTTCTTCAGCGAAAAACCTGAGCAGCGTCCGGCTCGTTTTCAATGCCCGCGCTGTCGTCGCACCAACGATTACTCCATCCGCTGGATGCGGCGCACGAAGAAGGCACAGCCGCCACCTGGCGCCGATGCGCGGGACCGAGCGCTGTTCGCCAAGGTCAAGGACCATCTCGTCCGGGTCGACGACGATGTGACGTGCAAGACGTGTGGCAAGCGATTCGAAATTCCGTCACATCGTGCGCTGGTATTTCTCGAGGAGCTCGAAGGTCTGCCTGCGGATGTGGAGGAGGAGGAGGATGGGGGGTAGTGGGTAGTGGGTAGTGGGTAGTGGGTAGTGGACGGTGGATGTCTGCTTTCGACATTCCCCTACGAACCACTACCGACCATCCACCATCCAACAGCCGCCCACCATCCGGCGCTGAACACTCCAGGCAGCAGCCTCCAACGGACGCGCCTGGTGTACGCGGCGTATGCGTCCCCGGTGCTGCGTCGCAGCGAGCGCTCCTCGAGCGGAATCGCCAGCAGCAGGTACGCGCAGCTCGTGATCGCGAACACGAGCCTCGTCATCGTCATGGTCGGGACGGCGAACACCACTACGAACCAGCCGGCATAGATCGGATGACGAATCCATCCGTAGGGGCCCGTGGTCTTGAATTCAATCGGGGCGTCAGCCGCGCGCACACCGTGCAGTTGACGGACGCCGGCGAGATCGAAGATGTCGATGACGGCGGCGCCGCGCAGCGTCAGCAAGACTCCCAGGATCTGCAGCACCGGAAACGGCCACGCCGCGATGCCGTCCAGCCGCCACGCGATGCCCGGCACGGGTCTCCACGCCGCACACACGACGATGAAGAGCGCGCTCGCAATCCACACGTACACCGATCGTTCGAGTGGTCCTGCGAGCCGTTGCATTTCGGCGCGGACGCGCTCGCGAGGAAAGAGGCTGTGATGAAGGGCGAAGATCGAGAAAAGCGCGACGTTCCACGCGATCGGACCCGCCGCTCCTGAGGTACTCGCTGGTCGAGTTCCGACCGTTTCTCCGAACGTAACGAAATACGCGAACAGGAAATAGAGCAGGGAGGCAACAAAGAGCCCAGCGCCGGCCCACGCGACCGTCCGCCCGGCAATTGTTGGCACGGAAGCGGAAGTGTCCACGCCTCAGTATCATATGTGGCCCATGCTCTCCAACGGCGTGCCGCGTGTGGTCATCAGCGGCATCGGCGTCGTCTCACCGTTCGGTGTCGGCCGGGAACCGTTCTGGAATCACATCAGTCACGGCTGCAGTGGCACCAGGCGCATCACGCAGTTCGACGTGTCGACCTATCCCTGTCAGGTCGCCGCATGGGTCCCGCCTGTCTCGATCGACGATGCACCCGTCGTCGATGGTGACGACGATCAGGATCGTCGCGCCGATCCGAAACGCTATTCACGCGCGGCGATGTTCGGCGTCATCGCCGGACGCGAGGCCTGGAACGATGCGGGCCTCCGCGCCGGCGAGTCGAAAGCCGGCGTCCTGATCGGCAGCGGCGGTGGCGGCATCGACATCGGCGAGCGCCAGTACGAAGACTTCTTCACCAACGGCGGACGGCACGTGACGCCGTATGCGATTGCCGTTGGCATCTGCGGGATGGTGTCGAGCGAGATCTCGATTTCGCTCGGGCTGCGTGGCATCAGCCACGTCCTGTCGTGCGGCTGCACTTCCTCAACCGATGCGCTCGGGTATGCGGCGGCGCTGATCCGGGCAGGGGAGTACGACGTGCTGCTCTCGGGCGGCACCGATGGCTGCGTGCTGCCCGGAATGATCTTCGGCTTCTCGCGCATGCGTGCGGTCTCGACCCGATACAACGACCGGCCGGCGGCAGCGTCGCGCCCGTTCGATCGCGGCCGCGACGGGTTCGTGCTCGGCGAAGGCGCTTACATGCTGGTGCTCGAGCGCGAGGATCGCGCCCGCGCGCGCGGCGCCACGGTGTATGCGCGGATCGAAGGGTACGCCTCGACGTGCGATGCCTATCACCGCGTGCAGATGGATCCCGATGGCGCCGAGATCGTGCGGTGCCTCGAAACCGCACTCGAGAAGGCGCACCGCGATCCACGCGAGATCGGCTACATCAACTACCACGGGACCTCCACGCAACTGAACGATGCGGTCGAGTCCCGCTGCGTGAGGCGCGTGTTCGGCAGCACCGCCGACAGCGTGCCCGGGTCGTCGATCAAGTCGATGATCGGCCACCCGCAGGGCGCCAGCGGTGCGGCGGGTGTGGCGGCGACCGCGTTGGCGATCACGCGCGGCGTGTTGCCGCCGACGATCAATCTCGACGAGCCCGATCCGGCGTGCGACATGGATTTCATTCCCAACAGCGCGCGACCGGCCGAGATCGACGCCGCTCTCTGCAACTGCCTTGGCTTCGGATCGAAAAACAGCGCGTTGGTGTTGGGGCGGGCGCGGTAGGGCGGGTTCTGCGTTGTGGACCCGCCGTGGTGACGTGACGAACTCCACAGACGTCCTTGTCGTCGGAGCAGGGCCTGCCGGCAGCGTTGCTGCGCTGGTACTCGCGCGTGCCGGTGTCCGCGTACGCCTGATCGACCGCGCGCGCTTTCCGCGCGACAAGCTGTGTGGTGACACGCTGAATCCGGGGGCGCTGGCGATGCTCGATCGGCTGGGCATTGGCGCACGCATTCGCGAACGAGCGCTTCCGGTCGAGGGGATGATCGTGACCGGGCCCCGCGGTACGACGGTGTCTGCAGACTACCCGGCGGGATTGCGTGGCGTCGCGGTCAAGCGTGCCGATCTCGACCTTCTACTCATCGTCGAGGCGACTGCGGCGGGCGCGTGCTTCGAGCAGGGCATCGCTGTGCGAGCGCCGCTGATCGAGGGCGAGCGCGCCGTACGCGGCGTGCGTGCGACCGTGAGCGGATCCGAGACGGAACTGCGCGCGCGCGTGGTCATTGCCGCCGACGGGCGCGCGTCGCGGATTGCGTCGGCTCTCGGCTTGTCGCGCTTCGCATCGTCACCCAGGCGCTGGGCGTTCGGCGCGTACTTCCAGGGCGTCACGGGTCAAACCGCGCGTGGCGAGATGCACGTCCGTCGCGATGGCTACATCGGTGTTGCCCCGTTGCCCTGTGGTCTGACAAACGTGTGCGTCGTGCGCGACGTCGTGTCCGGCTTCAGCCGGACCGGAAACGATATCGTCGCGGATGCCGTTGCCCACGATCGATTGCTGCGCGACCGCTTCGCACCCGCGCGGCAGGTGTCGCCGGTAACCACGCTCGGTCCACTTGCGATCGATTCGCGCGCCCCGGGCTGCCCCGGCTTGCTGCTGGCGGGCGATGCGGCCGGATTCATCGATCCGATGACCGGCGACGGTTTGCGGTTCGCGCTGCGCGGCGGGATGCTCGCCGCTGAAGCCGCATTGCGCGAACTGGACAGCGGCCGGCCCGCGTGGCAGTCGCTGGCGGCCAGCCGCGCGCGCGAGTTCTCGGGAAAGTGGCGCATCAACCGCGTATTGCGACGACTGGTCGGCTCCCCTTCCGGCGTGGACCTCGCGGCGCGTCTCGCGGCGCATTGGGATGCGCCCGTGCGCTACTTGATCGGCGTTGCCGGCGACGTGGCGCTCGCCCGCGGTTGAATGCCACCGCCCCTCGTCATCGTCGTCACCTCGCTGGTGATCGTTCTCGTCACCATGCTCGTCGAGCTGCGGATCTCAGTCGCGCACGAACGCGAGCTCTTCCGGGTCGGCGCCATCGAAGCCCCCGATCCCGTGTACGCGACGATGCGCTGGGCGTACCCGGGAACGTTTGTCGCGATGGCCATCGAAGGCCTGGTCACGGCTTCGCCGCCAGGACTCCTCACGATCGCCGGCACAGTCGTGTTCGTTGCAGGGAAGGCACTCAAAGTCTGGGCGATCGCGTCGCTCGGCACCCGCTGGACGTATCGCGTGCTGGTCGTTCCGAAGGCGCCGCTCGTCACGCGCGGCCCTTATCGATTCCTGCGCCATCCGAACTACGTCGGCGTCGTCGGCGAGCTGGTCGGGATGGCGATGCTCGTCCAGGCTCCCGTCACCGGCGTCTTATCCATCGTGGGTTTCGGCTATCTCCTCCGACTGCGGATTCGCGCGGAAGAGCAGGCATTGGGATTGCAGCGCTAGGCGGCTCCTGACCGCGGAGCGTGGACTATACTGACGCCTGCCTGGGTGGTGGGCGGTGGTTCGTGGATAGTGGTGGCGGTGGTTGGTAGTTTGTGGTCAGTGGAAGTCGGATGATGTCGGGCTGCTCACCGCCGCGTCATGACCACTTAACCACCAACCACGATCACCATCCAGACTCGGGTTCCCTACGGAGGCCCACATGCCGCGACGGCTGTTGCCGCGTCATCTACTCTCGGCTGTCTTCGTCATTCTCGTCGTCAGCGCACTCATTCTCGCCGCGCAAACTCGACCCACGGCCCAGCAGCCCAGCACGCCTGCGGATGCCGCACTTCGGGCGCTCAACCTTGGCCACTACGACGAGGTCGAGCAGTTGCTGCGCAATCAGACCGATCCGCGATCGATCGCGCTGCGGGCGCGCGCCGACCGCGAGCGTGGGCGCTACGCGGAAGCTGAAAAGCTGTTGACCGCACCGGCGGCGGCCGCGCCGATCAGCGACGCAGCGCTCGAACTGGGCCTGCTGCAGATGCAGCTTGGAAAGCGCCCGGAAGCGCGACGCACGCTCGAGCGGATCCTCGGAGCGGATGCGCGCACGGCCGCCGACTACATGCGCATCGGAAACGCCGCCCGTGCGCTGGGCGAGTTCGATGATGCGAACCGGTCGTTCCGCGAAGCGAACCGTCTCGCGCCCGACGATCCCGACGTGAACACCGCCTGGGGCGAGCTGCTGCTCGAGAAATACAACCGCGCGGACGCGATGAAGTCGTTTCAGATCGCCTTGCGCGTGAACGAAGACAACGTCGCCGCGCGCATCGGTCTCGCCAGAGTCGCGCTCGAGGAAAACCCGCCCGCGGCAAAGGCCGCCGTCGAACGTGCGCTGAAGACCAACCCGAGTTACGTCCCCGCACACCTGCTCGCCGCGGAAATGGCGATGGACGATCGCCGGCGGGATGACGCGAAGACGTCGATCAAGGCGGCGCTCGACGTGAATCCAAACAGCCTGGACGCGCGCGCGCTCGATGCGGCGATCGCGTTTCTCGAAGGCCGATCGCAGGACTTCACGCGCAAGTCCGATGAAATCCTGAAGATCAATCCGAAGTTCGGCGAGGTCTATCGGGTGGCCGGCGATCACGCCGCGCGCAACTATCGCTTCGACGAAGCCGCGGAGCTCGTGCGCAAGGCGCTGAGCATCGATCCCGACAACTCGCGAGCGTATTCGGAGCTGGGGATGCACCTGTTGCGCACCGGCGACGAGCCGGGCGCTCGCCAGGCGCTGGAGCGCTCGTTCAAGGACGATCCGTACGACGTCGTCACGCACAACTTGCTCGAGATGCTCGACAAGGTCGACAAGTTCGAGACGGTCAAGGACGGCGACCTCATCGTGCGTCTCGACCCGGAAGAAGCCGGCGTGATGAAAGAGCAGGTCATGCCGCTGGCGAAGGAAGCGCTGGCACGACTGTCGCAGCTCTGGGACTTCAAGCCGACCGGGCCAATCCTGATCGAGATGTTCCCGAAGCACGATGACTTCGCTGTGCGCAACGTCGGTTTGCCGGGGATGATCGGCGCGCTGGGCGCGTGCTTCGGCCGCGTCGTCACGCTCGATTCACCCCACGCGCGCAAGCCCGGGGAGTACAACTGGCAGCCGACGCTCTGGCACGAGCTCGCGCACGTGATCACGCTCCAGATGTCGAACCAACGTGTGCCGCGGTGGCTCACCGAAGGCATCTCGGTGTGGGAGGAGAAGCGGGGCCGACCTGAGTGGGGGCGCGAGATGGACATCACGTTCGCCCACGCGATGGACGAGAACAAGATCCTGAAGCTCGACGTGCTCAATGAAGGCTTCCAGGATCCGCGCATGATCTCGCTCGCGTATTACGAAGCCTCGCTCCTGGTCGACCACATCGTCGAGCGGTTCACCGAACAAGGTTTGCGGAAGATGCTGCGCGCGTACGGACGCGGCGTCGAGACTGACGAGGCGTTGAAGGAGGCGCTTGGCGTCACGATGGACGACCTGCAGAAGACATTCGATGCGCGGCTGGAGAAAGATTACGCGCCTGTGCGCAAGGCGCTCGCGCGGCCGAAGCTCGAAGGGCAGCCGCCGGCATCCGTTGACGAGTGGAAGAAGCTCGCATCCGAGAACGCCGGAAGCTTCCCGGTGCAGATGGGCCTCGCGCAGGCGCTGCACAAGGCCGGAGACACAGCCGCCGCGATTCAGACGTACGAACGCGCGTCGCAATTGCTCCCGCTGGCAACCGGAGACGACAATCCGAACAAAGCGATCGCCGCCATTGCCATAGAGAAGGGTGACAACGCGCGCGCGGTTCAGGCGCTCGAGGCCGTCGTCAAGGTCGATCACAGCGACGTGGAGTCCGCACGCAAGCTGACGTCACTGCTCACCGATCGCGACGCACAGCGCGCCGAAGATGCGTATCGGCGTCTGGTCGCGGTCGATCCATTCGACGCGGCCGCGCAAAGCCGGTTTGGGCGACTGCTGATGCAGCGGAAGAACGCGCCGGACGCCGTTCGTGCGTTCCGCAGCGCGCTTGCCTCCAATCCTCCCGATCGCGCGGCGGCGCACCTCGATCTGGCAGAGGCGTACGTCACCACCGGTCAACTGGCCGACGCGAAACGGGAGACGTTGGCCGCGCTCGAGATTGCACCGTCCTTCGAGCGGGCGCAGGACCTGCTCCTGAAGATCGTCGACGCCGGAGCCGCTCCCAAATGAGAACGGCCCCTGCGCTCATCGCGACGGGGCTGCTGTCGGTGCTCCTCTTTGCGGAGCCGGCGCACCTCTCGAACGCGTTCGCGCAGGTGCCGGGACTCGATGACGAGCGATTCGCCGGACTGCAGTGGACCTTCGTCCGCATCCGGTATTCCACGTTCACCGTCGACAGCCGCTATCGCCTCGATTACTGGGGCGAGCCGTGGGCGATCGACGGACCGGCCGCCGAGCAGAACCTCTCACGACGCGTGCGCACGGTGACGTCGATCGAGGTGAAGGACCCGATCGTCCTCACGCTCGACGATCCGAAGCTCTGGAACTACGCGTGGATCTACATAGTGGAGCCGGGCAATCTGCGACTGAAGGACTCCGAAGTCCCGATCCTTCGCGAGTTCCTGCTCCGCGGAGGGACGCTCACCTTCGACGACTTCCACGGCCCGTACGAGTGGGACAACCTGGAGAAGGAGCTCAAGCGCGTGTTCCCGGATCGGCGCATCGTCGATCTGGAACCGCCACATCCCATCTACTCCTGCTTCTACAGCCTCTCGGCGTATCCGCAGGTACCTGGCCTCGGATCGTTCCTCGCCGGCCGCACGTGGGAGAAAGGCGGTTTCGTCGCGCACTTGCGGACGATTCTCGATGACACCGGCCGTCCGATGGTTCTCATCAACTGGAACACGGACATGGGCGATGGCCTCGAGTGGTCCAACGCCGAAGAATACCCGGGATACGTCAAACACACTGCGGACGCGTACCGGATGTTCATCAACGAGATCGTCTATACGCTCACTCACTAGGCATTCGTGATGACCGACGCCGCCGCTCCCAGCTTCGCCGAACACGTGCGGCAGGGGCGCGCGCGCATCCTGGCCGAATTGCGCAAGGTCATCGTCGGCCAGGACGACGTCGTCGATCAGGTGCTGATGGCGCTCTTCACGGGCGGCCATTGCCTGATCACCGGCGTGCCCGGCCTCGCGAAGACGCTGCTGATCAAGACGCTCGCCGAGATTCTGGATCTCAGCTTCAAGCGCATCCAGTTCACGCCCGATCTCATGCCGGCCGACATCACCGGCACCGAGATCCTCGAGGAGCATCACGGCACGCGCGGCCTGCGCTTCGTGCACGGCCCGATCTTCGCGCAGATCCTCCTGGCGGACGAGATCAACCGCACGCCGCCGAAGACGCAGGCGGCGCTCCTCGAAGCGATGCAGGAGTATCACGTCACGGCCGCGGGCCACACGTATCCGCTCGACCGCCCGTTCTTCGTGCTCGCGACGCAGAATCCAATCGAGCTCGAGGGAACCTATCCGCTTCCCGAAGCGCAGCTCGATCGGTTCATGTTCAACGTCGTCATCAAGTACCTGCCGGAAGACGACGAGGTGAAGGTGGCGACCGACACGACGGGCGCGCATACGCCGGAGCTCGCATGCGTGCTGCGCGGTGCCGACATCCTCGAGTATCAGCACATGGTGCGGCAGGTGATTGTGACCGACGAAGTCGCGCGATACGCGGTGCGTCTGGCGTCGGCGTCACGTCCCGGTCAGCCGGGTGCGCCGGAGTTCGTCGAGAAGTACGTCAAGTGGGGCGCCGGGCTTCGTGCCTCACAGGCGCTGATCCTCGGCGGCAAGGCGCGCGCGCTGATGAACGGCCGGCACCACGTGTCGGTGAAGGACATTCAGGCACTGGCGCTGCCGATCCTGCGCCACCGCGTGATCACGAATTTCTACGCCGATTCCGAGCGACTCACCGCTGATGCCCTGATCGGCCGCCTGCTCGAGACCGTTCCTGTTCCGCAAAGCGGTTTGTCATGAGCGGCGCGGCCGAGGAGCTCCGCTTTCTCGATCCGGCCGTGCTGGCGCGGCTCGGTACGCTCGACCTGCGGGCGCGGACGATCGTCGAGGGATTTCTGTCGGGCCTCCACCGCAGTCCGTTTCGGGGCTTCAGCGTCGAGTTCGCCGAGTATCGCCAGTACCTGCCCGGTGACGACATTTCGTCGATCGACTGGAAGGTCTACGCGCGCAGCGACCGATACTACGTGAAGAAGTTCGAGGAGGACACGAACCTCGATTGCTACCTGCTGCTCGATGTGAGCGCGTCGATGGGGTATGCGTCGCACGGCCTGACCAAGCTCGAGTACGGGTCGATGCTGGCGGCATCGCTGGCATATCTCATGAACGGGCAGCGGGATGCAGTCGGGTTGACGGCGTTCGACGAGCGAATCGTCAGCATGTTGCCGCCAGGTGCGCGGCCGCGGCATCTGCACCAGCTGCTGCTGGAGCTCGAACGTCTGAGGCTCGGCACCGGCACGAACGTCGCGAAGCCGTTGCAGGTGCTGGCCGACGGGATCGCCAAGCGCGGGATGATCGTTTTGATCTCCGATCTGCTCGACGACCCCGATGCGGTGATCGACGGCATCCGGCCGTTCCGCTTTCGCGGGACAGATGTCATCGTGTTCCACGTTCTCGATCGAGACGAGCTGACGTTTCCCTTCGAACGCGCGACGCGCTTCCGCGACATCGAAGGCAGTGAGGAAGTCATGGCGGTGCCGGCGGTCGTCAGGGCCGACTATCTCGCGGAGCTCAATCGCACCATCGAACGGTTCCGGCGGGAGTTCGGCTCGATCGGCATCGACTACCGCCTGCTCGACACGTCTGAACCGCTGGAATCAGCGTTGATGGCGTACCTGGCGACGCGCACGAGAACCAGGTGATGTCGTTCCTGTCCCCGTTGTTCCTGGTCGGTGCCCTCGCAGGAGCAGTACCTGTCGCGCTGCATCTGTTTCATCGACGTACGGAACCGGTGGTGTCCTTTGCCGCGATGCGCTTCTTGCGGCGAACACCGGTCGAGGATTCGCGCTGGCGTCGGCTTCGAGAGCTCGTTCTGCTTGCGTTGCGCGTGGCGGCGATCGCGCTGCTGGCCTGTGCGTTTGCCCGCCCGTACCTGGCTCGCGCCAACGGCGCACTCGATCGCACGGCGACGCTCGTTCTCATCGACACTTCCGCCAGCCTGTCGGCACCAGGCCAGGTCGAGCGTCTCCGCGCGCTGGCTGCGGACGTCATCAGCAGCACGCCGCCAACGCAATCGGTCGGCGTGGTCACCTTCGCGCAGTCGGCGGACGTGGTGGCACCGCTCTCCGACAATCGTGCCGGCGCGCTCGCGACCGCGCCGACGCTGACAATCAGTGGCGGGGCGACGCACTATCGCGGGGCGTTCGCGCGCGCCGCCGAGGAGCTCCACGATCGCCCCGGTCGCATCGTCATCGTCACCGACCTTCAGCAGAGCGGGTGGGACGCAGCCGATGAGGCCGTTCTTCCGGAGCGCGTGAACGTCGAATTGCGCACCGTGCCTCCGCCACCCGGCAATCTCGCTGTCGCCGCGTTGACTGTCGAGGCAGGCGATGCGGTCGCGACCGTGCAGAGTTATTTTGCCGGTGACATTGCGACCCACGTCTCGTTCGCGATCGACAGTCACACGATTGGCACCGTGCCGGTGACCGCTCCCGCGCACGGCACGGTCGACGTGCGATTCCCGCTCGCCGGCCGGCGAACGGGCGCCTTGTCAGCCACGGTCGTCGATCGTGTCGGCTATGCAGCCGATGACGTCCGTTATTCGGTGCTCGACACCAACAGCGGGCCATCGGTGCTCGCCGTCAGTGCCTCGGGTCGCGAAGAAGAATTCTTCTATTTGTCCCGCGCCCTCTCGATCGGCACCGATAAGGGTGCGTTTCGATTTCGCGCCATCGGCAGCCCGGCATTCTCCGATCTGAAGAGCGAAGACCTCGCAGGTGTCGACGTCCTCGCGATGCTCGGAACCCGCGGCCTCGACCAGCGCGGCCGCGATCTGATTGCCGGCTTCGTTCGTCGGGGTGGAGGGCTGCTCGTCGCCGCCGGGCCGCAGGTCGATCCGGCCGTCCTGAGCAACGTACTCAGCGGCACGATCCACTCGACGCTCGCACCGCGAGCCTCACTGTCGCTGGCCTTTGCGCCCGAGGATACGCGTCATCCCGTGTTTCGCCTGTTCGACGGCGTCGGGACGTTGAGCAGCGTCCGCTTTGCACGGTCATCGCTGTTGACGGCCGGCGAGGGCGCAGACGTCATCGCCAGGTACTCGGACGGCAGTCCCGCGCTCCTCGAAGAGCAGGCCGGCGAGGGGCGCGTGCTGGTGTTCGCATCCGATCTGAATCACGAATGGAACGACTTTCCGGTGCAGCCTGCCTTCGTCCCGTTCGTTCACGAAGCGCTTCGCTATCTGTCCAGTGTTCGCCTTGCGCATCGAGACTATCTGGTGGGTGACCTGCAGCAGGCGACGAAACCGGGCGTCGTGACCCTGGGTCGCGGCGCGCAGCGCGTGGCAGTGAACGTCGATCCCCGGGAGTTCGATCCGACACCAATCGCGCCGGAGACGTTTCGCGCCGCCATCGGCCGCCTGCATGAGGCGGCGGCGCAGCGGGCGAGCCGCGTCGCGTCCGACCACGAAAACGATCAGGGGCTGTGGCAGATCGCGCTGGCGCTCATGGTCGTGGGCCTGGTGACCGAGGGTGCGCTGGGGAGAAGGCTCGGGTGATCAATGGACGATCGAGCTGAGCTCGCTTCGGTTCTCAGAAGAGTTCGCGCCAGGTGGCGCCTGTTCGTGCTGCTGCGGACCTGGGGTGCGGCGTCGACGATTGCGGGGATGATCCTCGCGCTCGCTCTGTTGACCAGTCTGTTCGCCTACGCTGACGGGTCGCTCACGGTTCTGTTGTGGGCCGTGGCGCTGCTGTCCGCGGTCCTCGTGGGCGGCATCCTGATCGTGCTGGCGGTCGTGCGGGTCCCTGACGACGACACCATCGCCCGTTTCATCGAGGAGCGCCGTCCGGATCTCGAGGACGTGCTCGTGACGGCGGTTGGCGAAGCGCGCCGGACGCCGCCGCATCCCATGTCCGCGACGGTCATCGCCGATGCGGTCCAGCGTGTTCGTGACATCGATACACGACAACTGATTCCGCCGCAGCCGATGCGGATCGCGAGACTGAGCGCCCTTCTCGGCACGGCGATCCTCGCCCTGGTGGTCGGATTGTCGGCGCGATCAGCGATCCATGCGGCGCGCGTGTTCTTGCTCTACGCCTTTCCCGCGCGGGTCGGCTTCGAGGTACAGCCGGGCGACGTCAAAGTGCGCGGCGGTGACGCGGTCACGTTCGTTGCCCGGCTCGTCGGCGCAACCAACGATATCGCTCCCGTGCTCCACATCATCGACGGCGACGCATCGTTCGACACGCCGATGACGGCGAAGGAAGGTCGCTATACCGCCTCGATGCAACACGTCGAGCGCGGACTCCACTATTCCGTTTCGGCGGCTGGTTCACGTTCACGCGAGTACACCATCACGGTCGTTCGGCCTCCACGTGTCGACCGAATAGACCTGCGCTACGAGTACCCAGCGGCGTTCCATCTCCAGCCGCGTGTCGAGGAGGACGGCGGCGACATCTACGCCCCGGCGGGGACGCGCGTACACGTCTCGATTCGCGCCGACAAGCCGATCGCCCAGGGTTCGCTCCAGTTAAGCGGCAGCGAGTCGATACGCTTGAAGGCCGCGGGCGATCGGGTGGAGGGTGAGCTGACGGTCACCGCCGAAGGCTCGTATCGTGTCGCGCTCGCTGACGCCGACGGTTTGAACAATCCCGGCGACACCGAATATTTCATCCGAACGATCGATGACCGTCCCCCTGACGTCCGCATCGTCCGTCCCGCCGCAGATCGACAGGTGTCGCCAATCGAGGAAGTCCCGGTTGAGGCCCGTGCGGACGATGACTACGGCGTTGCGTCGCTGGAGCTCGTGTACTCGGTGCGGGGTCGCGGCGAAAAGGCCGTGCCGTTCGGAGATGTGAAGCCCGGGACGACGGTCAACGGCACACGCACGCTGTATCTCGAGGATCTCGGCGTGAAGCCAGGCGACTTCGTCACGTATTACGCGAGAGCGCGTGACGTCAGTCACGGCAAGCGATCGACCGAAGCGCGAAGCGACATCTTCTTTCTGGAAGTCAAACCGTTCGACGAGGAATTCGTCGCGTCACAGAGTCAAGGCTCGGGCGCGGGCGGCGGCGACGCCACGTCGCTCGATGAGCTCGTCAACGCGCAGAAGGACGTCATCACCGCGACGTGGCGGCTCGATCGACGAGCGCGCGATGCCGGCGGTCGATCGCCTGACGACATCCGCGCCGTCGCACGCGGGCAGGGCGAGGTGCGCCGGCGCGCCGCCGGCATTGCGGCGCAGCAGCAGCGCTCGGTCGACGTTCGACGACGTCGCGGCGCAGGTGGTTCGCAGCCTCGAGCCGACGACGCCGGGGACCAGCCGCTTTTGAAGGCAATGGACGCGATGGCCGGCGCGCAGGAACAGCTCGATGCGCTCAAGACCACCGAGGCGCTGCCCCACGAGATGACCGCGCTCAATGAGCTGCTGCGCGCGCAGGCCGAGATCAGGCGGCGCGAGGTCCAGCGACAGCAGGCGAATGGGACCGGGAGCGGCGGCTCGAACCGGCAGACGCAGGACCTCTCGTCGCTCTTCGATCGCGAGCTGCAGCGGCAGCAGCAGACGAATTACGAGACGCCGAACAGCACCGAGACGCGCGAGCAGAAGTCCGGTAACAACGACGCCCTCGAGAAAATCCGCGAGCTCGCACGCCGGCAGGAGGCGCTCAATCGCGATCAGGACCAGCTCGCGACCAACACCATGTCCGCGGAGGAAATGCGTCGCCAGCTCGAGCGGCTGACACGGGAACAGACCGAGCTCCGGCAGCAGGCGGAAGAGTTATCGCGGCAGTTGGAACAGCAACAACGATCGAGTCAGGGGTCGCAGTCGGGCCAGCGCGCAGGTAGGTCTTCGGACCCGCAGCGCGGTGGCGGCCCATCGAGTTCGCAGCCATCGCCACAGCGTCGAGGCGAACCTTCAGGTTCGTCTGGATCCACCGGTTCGAGTCCGCCGGACGAACAGACGCGTCGCGCGATCCAGCAGGCGTCCGAGGAGATGCGCAACGCGGCGAGCGAGATGCGGCGTCAGAACTCCGGAGAAGCGCGGGCGAGCGCCAATCGCGCACTCGATCGGCTGCGTGACGTGGAGCAGCGGATGCGCGGCGCGCAGCCGGACGATCGGCGGCGAGCGGCCGGGGAACTGCAACTGGAAGCACGCCAGCTGGCTGATGCCGAACGTCAGCTCGCAGCGAACCCTTCGACTTCGCTCAGGGACGGCCCTTCGACTTCGCCCAGGGCAGGCGGATCGCAGCAGGGGAACGCTGCGACATCGGCTGATGATGCGCGACGAAGAAGCGCGGAACAGGAGCGTCTGGCCGATCGGGCGCAGCGGCTCGAAGAAGGCGTGAAGCAGCTCGAACACGCGGAAGGAGCATCGGCGAAGAACCGCGCGGCGCTCTCCGACGCGGTTCGAGAGCTCGACAAGGAAAAGCTGTCCGAGCGGATGCGCAACGCCGCGCGACCTGGTCAGAAAAACGGCGCGGCCGATCGCAACGATCTTCAGGAGCTCGCGCGAGCGCTGGACCGTGTCGGCGATCGCCTGGCGTCGGCCAATGGCGACAGCGACGAGACGCGCCGCCTCTCGGAGCAATTGGCCAAGGCGCGCGAGCTGCGTGACCGCCTCGCGCGCGTCGATCAGCAGCTTGCCGACGCGCGACGCCAGGGCGAGCAGCAAGGAAAGCCCGGGTCTGCCAAGGACTTGCCCTCCGCAACCGGCAGGGAATCGCAGGCGCCTGGGGCTGGACAGGGGCAGGGTGCGAAGCCGGGAGAGCCGCAGCAGTCCGCATCGGCCAATCCCGGTCAGCAGTCATCGGGTCAGGGTGCCGGCTCGTCGACGAGCGGCAGCTGGCAGGAGGCGCAGCAGCTGCTCGATCAGCTGAAGCGCGATGGGCGTCTTGGTTTCAACGCCGACGACCAGGGCTTCAATCCCGGTCGGTCCGCGCCGGGCACCGAACCGTGGAAGCAGGACTTCGCCAAGTGGGACGACTTGAAGAAGCAGGCGGCCGCCGCGATCGAAAAGCTCGAAAGCACTGCGGCCACGCGCCTGCGCGAACAGCAAGCCAAGGATCGCCTCGCGGCTGGTGCCGCGCAGGGAGTCCCGGATTCCTATCGCTCGCTCGTCGAGCAGTACTACAAGGCGCTCGCAGGCAAAGGAGACCCGAAGAAGTAGAGCGAAGTTCGGCGTTGGATTTGGGATTTGGGTTTTGGGATTTGGGATTTGATGTGATTCAGTTCGCCACCGCGTTTCCGTGGTGGATGCTCGCACTCATCGGCGTGGCCATCGTCGCCGTCGCCTGGCTGTCGTACGCCCGGACGCTCATCCCGCTCGCTCCCGCCCGGCGGCGGACGCTCGTGGCGCTGCGCGCCGCCGCTCTGCTGCTGATCGTGGCGTGCCTGCTTCGTCCGATCCGCGTGTCGCCGCCCGACGCGTCGCATGACGCCGTCGTTCCGATCCTCGTCGACACATCCCGCAGCATGCGGCTGACCGACGCCGAGGGTCGTGCCCGCATCGACGCCGCTGGCGATCTCGTTCGGCGAACACTCCCGGGCGCGCTCGCAGGGCATTTTCGCTCGGAGCTCTGGACCTTCGGCGACGCGCTGCAATCGGGCGCGGTCGACACGTTATCCGCCGGCGCATCACGAAGCGATCTATCCGGCGCGCTGCGATCCATTCGCGATCGCTACCGCGATCGTCGCGTCGCCGGCATCGTCGTCATCTCCGACGGTGGTGATACGGGTGCGCGGGATGCGGCGGCTGTTGTCGACGCGACCAGCGTTCCGATCTACACGATTGGCGTCGGGTCGCCGCGCCCGGGTGTCGACTACGAAGTCGTCGACCTCACCGCAGGTGAGGCCACGGTGTCTGGTGCTTCCGTCGATCTCACCGTCTCGGCGATTGGCCGCGGCACGACGGCCCCTTTTGATATCCGCATCCTGCAGAACGGGAATCCCATCGATGTTCGTCACGTCACGGTCGCAGCCTCGGGCGGCCCGGTCAACGTGGTGTTCACCGTCTCGCCAGGGCGCGATGCCGCGACGATGTACACGGCGGAGATTCCTTCGGCGGCGGGCGAGCTCGTCGTCGAGAACAATCGCCGCAGCGTCATCGTCGAGCCCTCCGGACGCAAGCGACGGCTGTTGATGATCGAGGGCTCGCCAGGGTTCGAGCACTCGTTCATCAAGCGCGCGCTTGCGGCGGATCCGGCGCTCGAGCTCGATTCGGTGGTGAGAAAAGGACGCGACGGGTCCGGCGATGCGACGTATTTCGTGCAGGCCGACGCGGAGCGCGCGCCGCTGCTGGCGCCAGGGTTTCCGAATGCGCGCGAGGCGCTCTTCCGCTACGACGCGATCATCCTGGCGAATGTCGAGCCGGACGCCCTGTCGTCGGCACAGCTCAGCGCGGTTGCCGACTTCGTCAATCATCGCGGCGGCGGATTGCTCGTCTTCGGTGCCAAATCGTTTGCGCAGCAGGGCCTGGTCGGAACGGCCGTGGAGGAAGTCCTTCCACTCAATGTGTCCGGACGAAGTGGCATCCTGCTGACCGCTGCGCAATCGGACGGACTGGCGAACGACGTCACCCCAGTCGCGCAGACGGTGTCTGCGCCGGCGTCACGTCGCACGAGCGGCGGATTCGCCGCACAGCTCACACACGACGGCGAGGGCCATCCGGTGATGCGCATCGGGGCGAACCCGGACGAGACGGCGAAGCGCTGGAGCGTGGTCCCGCCGCTCTCCGGCCTCTCGATGCTCGGTGCGCCGCGCCCTGGCGCGCAGGTGCTTGCCGTGGCTCGCGTTCCGGAAGGTGTGCGACCGCTGGTGGCGGTGCAGCGATACGGTCAGGGTCGATCGATGATTTTCGCGGGCGAAGCATCCTTCCGCTGGCGGATGCAGTTGCCATCGAACGACAACACGTTCGAGTTGTTCTGGCGTCAGGCGGCCCGTTGGCTGTCGAGCAGTTCCCCCGAACGGATCACGATTCTGGCGCCGCAGCCCATTTCACCTGGTGAGACGTCGCCGATTGCCGTCGACGTTCGCAACGACAGTTTCTCGGCAGTCACGGACGCGCAGGTTGCGATGAAGGTCACTGCGCCCGGTGGTGGTACGCGCGATTTCAGGGCTCCGCTCACGGATCCGCGCGCCGGGCGCTATTCGACCGACGTGAAGTTCGACCAGGCTGGCGTGTATCGCGTCACGACCGAAGTCAAGCGCGGTGGAACGGTGCTCGGTACTGCCTCGCGTTGGGTTCTGACGGGTGGCAGCGACCGTGAGCTCGCCGATCCGCGTTTGAACGAGGACGTGCTCCGGCGAGTGTCGCGCGCGACCGGCGGACGATACCTCGCGCGCGGCGACATTGAAAAGCTGCCATCGCTGCTCGCGGCCAGCGATCCCGTGACCGCCGCCCCCCGCGTCCAGGAGCTGTGGCACAGCATCTGGATTTACGTCGCGATCATCGCGCTGCTCTCGATCGAATGGTCGCTCCGTCGGCGATGGGGCCTCCGATGAGCGTCACCCGAGTGCTCGCGCTCGCGTTCATGCTCTTGACCCCCCACGCGGCGAACGCCGCCGAGCGCTACGCGGTGATCATTTCAGGCGCCTCGGGCGGCGAGAAATACGCCACGCAGCAGCAACACTGGCGCGCTGATCTCGCGTCTGCGCTCAAGACGACCTTCAGCTTTCCCGATGCCAACCTTGTCATCCTTGCCGAGGACAGCACGGGGACGTCGGCCGCCACCGCGGAGAACGTGCGACGCCTGTTCACCGATCTCAAGCGCCGCATCACGAAGGACGACACACTGCTGGTCGTCCTCATGGGCCACGGTACTTTTGACGGTGTCGATGCGAAGTTCAACCTTGTCGGTCCTGATCTCACGGCGCGTGACTGGAAGTCGCTCCTGTCTGGCGTCGCCGGTCAACTCGTGGTCGTGAACACCACTGAAGCCAGTTTTCCGTTCGTCGAGGAGCTGTCGCAGCGCGGTCGGGTGGTCATCACCGCCACCGACTCCGCGGCGCAGCGCTTCTCGACGGTGTTTCCCGAGTACTTCGTGAAAGCGTTCCTGGATTCGTCGGTGGACTTCGACAAGAACGGGCGCGTGTCGGTGTGGGAAGCGTTCGCTGCGGCCAGCGCTGCGGTCAGGCGCTATTACGAGGAGCACGGGCAGCTCACCACCGAACGTCCTCTGCTGGATGACGACGGCGATCGCGTCGGCCGCGAAGCGGAAACTCCGGGTCAGGACGGTCAGCTCGCGCGCACGATCTATCTGGACGCCGGCACGCCGCGTCCGACCGGCGATGCCCAACTGGCAGCACTCGACCAGCAGCGCCGCGACATCGAAGCACAGATAGAAGCCTTGAAGTTGCGCAAGCCAGTCCTCAACGACGACGAGTACAACGCGACGCTCGAAAAGCTGCTCATCGAGCTGGCGAAGGTCTCACAGCAAATCCGGAACCGCTCCTGAGCGCGGACACGACGCGCGTAGTCGGCGTTGCACCGACCAGCGTCAGTACCGTTTGTCCCACCACTCGACGCGTTGACGCTCGGGTCTTCGGAAGAGCATGACCGTGCCGACGCCGGTGACGAATCCGGCGATGTGGGCCCAGAAGGCGACGCCGCCGCCGGCCTCGTGGATGCCGGCGGTCGCGAACGATCCGACGCCCTGCAGGAACTGCAGGAGGAACCACACGCCCAGGAAAAAGATCGCCGGCACTTCGACGAGCTGCACGAAGAAGAAGAGCGGGAGAAGCGTCAGGATTCGTGAGCGTGGATACAGCACGAAGTACGCGCCCATGACTCCGGCGATCGCGCCGCTGGCGCCAACCATTGGCACGCCTGAATCCGGAGTCAGCGCGGTCTGGGCGAATGCGGCGGCCGCGCCGCACAGCAGGTAGAACACCACGTAGCGGCCGTGGCCCATGCGATCTTCGACGTTATCGCCGAAGATCCACAGGAACAGCATGTTGCCGCCGACGTGCAGCAGGCCACCGTGAACGAACATCGACGTGAACACCGCTGTCCACGAAAAGGACGCCGGGATCAGCGCGAACGCGTCGATGAAGGCCCCGAGCCGGTCGCCCAGCGACAGCTCGTACACGAACACGATCACGTTCAGGCCGATGAGCGTGAAGTTGACGTAGGGCGTCGTTCGCGACGGGATGACGTCGCGCAGCGGGATCATGGAGCGGCTCTGGGCTTTCGGCCTCGCAATACACTACTGTACCGCCTGAGCCCGACGCCTCTCCATGATCTGTAAACACTGTGGGACCGAAATCGCCGACAAGGCGCTGATCTGCTATCGCTGCGGGAACGCGACGACCGAGCCGCGCATCAAGCCGCCGGCGGAGGAGTCGCTGTTCGACCGCCCCCGCCGTTCGCGCCTGCCGCTCATCGTGATTGTGATCGTCCTGGTGCTCCTGGCACTGCTGGGCGTCTACGAGTTCCGCGACGTGCTCCTGGCACCCTAGCGCGTCTGAATCGACGCGCTACCCGCGTTCCTTCACCCCTTCCGAGATGCGTTCGAGAGTCTCTCCCGAGCGGCCCTCTTTGCTTTCCTTGACCGCCAGATCGCCGAGCGACACGACGCCCACGAGGCGTTCGCCGTCGACGACGGGCAGACGACGGACCTGATGCTCGCGCATCAGCTCGTTCGCCTCGCGCGTCGACATCTCCGGCGTCACGCAGACCACGTTGGTGCTGGCGATGTCGCGAACCGGCCGATTGACCTGACCGTCGTCGGCCACCGCGCGAATGACGATGTCGCGATCGGTGACCATGCCGACCGGACGGCCATTGTCGACCACCGGGACGGCCCCGGTGTCTTCATCGCGCATGATCCGCGCCGCGCTCAGGATGCTGTCGTCCGGAGACACGGTGCGGGGATTCGGCGTCATCACATCACGAATATTCATGGGTTTCGCTCCTCTCGATCCGACCACGTTCCGCTGATGCTGATCGCACTGAACAAAGCAAGAGACGCGCCCGCCGAGGGCGGCAAACGTCGGCCGTATAATCGAACCAGCCAACGGACTCTGCCCTTGATATCCCGGAGAGCCCACGGCGGTTGCCAGTATCTTTTGTCGCGCTTGCGCGGCGAGGACCGCTATGCGATCGGCGACGAGACAGGAATTCGGGCAACGAGCGGCATAGCAGTCGAATGACGGCGATGCGCATGGTCGTGTTCACCTTCGTTGCAGCCGTTGTCGTGTTCGCGGTCGTGCAGGATCGATTGACCGCCTCGGCGGCACGACAGTACGTGCGTCTGCAGCAGGCCGCCGAGAGTGGCGCCGGACCGGCCGTGACCATCGATGAGGTGATGAAACCAGGCGTTCGGCATTCGGTGCGGATCGCGCTGCTCTGGAGCGGTGCGGTGACGATGATGGGCCTTGCCGCCGCGGCGACGATGGCGCGAAGGAGCCGCCGTGAATGACGCGCTGATCTACGACTGGAACCGCGAGTCTCCCCGCCCGCGCCCGGCCGTGGTGATGCTCGACGACGAGACGTTGCGTGACGGGTTGCAGTCTCCCTCCGTCCGTGCGCCTTCGATCGAGCAGAAGCTGCACATCCTCCACCTCCTGGACCGCATCGGCATCGACTCGGCCGACATCGGACTGCCTGGCGCCGGGCCGCACGTCGTGCGCGACGTCGAGCGGCTGGCGATCGAGATCCGCGACTCGCGACTGAACATCCGCGCCAATTGCGCCGCACGCACCGTGATCGCGGACATCCAGCCGATTGCCGATGTCGTGCAGCGCACCGGCGTGCCGATCGAATGCTGTTGCTTCATCGGCTCGAGTCCGATTCGTCGCTACGCGGAGGACTGGTCGGTCGATCATCTCCAGCGGTGCACCGATGAAGCCGTCGGCTTTGCGGTGCGGCAGGGGCTGACGGTGATGTACGTCACCGAAGACACGACGCGATCCGATCCTGAAACGCTGCGCCGGCTGTTCACGACGGCGATTCATGCGGGTGCCTCGCGCCTGTGCATCGCCGATACGGTGGGGCACGCGACGCCCACGGGTGCGCAGGCCGTCGTGCGGTTCGCGAGGCGGATCGTCGAGGAGGCAGGGGGCGGCGCCGGAATCGGCATCGACTGGCACGGGCATCGCGACCGCGACATGGGCACGATCAACAGCATCGCCGCGCTGGACGCCGGGGCGTCGCGCGTGCACGGGACCATCCTCGGCATCGGCGAGCGCGTCGGCAACACGCCGATGGATCTGCTGATCGTGAACCTGGTGCTGATGGGATGGATTGAGCGCGACCTCACGCACCTCAACGATCTGGTCCAGGTGGTGTCGGACGCCACCGGCGAGCCTATCCCCGACAATTACCCGGTGTTCGGCCGCGATGCGTTTCGGACGGCGACAGGCGTCCACGCAGCTGCGGTCGTCAAAGCGTTCCACAAAGGCGATCCGGACCTTGCGGACACCGTCTACTCGGGCGTGCCCGCGCGACTGGTCGGCCGCGCGCAGCAGATCGAGATCGGACCGATGTCCGGCAAGTCGAACGTCGTCTTCTGGCTCGAGCGACACGGCGTGCCCGCCGATGAGGAGCTCATCGAGCGCATCTTCCGCAAGGCGAAGGCCTCCGCGACGGTGCTGACCGAGTCGGAGATTGAACGCGAGATCGAGCAGGCGCGCATCTACGCGACGACTCGCCTCGACGCGTAAGTGTCCATTCTCACCCTTCACATTCGACCTGCCGTCGTCGCCGATACCGCCGTGATCGAGGCGATGCTTCGCGAGGCGGCGGAATGGGTCGATGCGTTGGGCGTGGTGATGTGGGAGGCTGGCGAGCTGGTCTCCGAGCGCATTGCGAGCGAGGTCGCGGCGGGACAGTTCGTCATCGCCGAATCGCATGGCGAGGCGGCCGGTGCGCTCCGCTTCCAGATGGAAGACCTGCTGTTCTGGCCCGACATCCCGCAGCAGGAATCCGCGTTCGTGCATCGCCTGGTCGTCAGGCGCCGATTCAAGGGCCAGGGGATTTCAATCGAGTTGCTCCGGTGGGCCGTCGATCGAGCGCGTGAGCTGGGGAAGCAGCATCTGCGTCTCGATTGCGACGAGAGCCGACCCAAGCTGCGCGCGCTATACGAGGGCTTCGGCTTTCGTGTGCACAGCTTTCGGCAGGTCGGCCCGTATTACGTGGCGCGCTATGAGTACAACGTGTCGAATGCGTCGTAGCATCGGGCTCAGTCGGTTGGTGGGTGGTGGGTGGTGGTTAGTGGGAGGAACGACACGTGAATCGTGACGAACTGCTGCTGGTGATGCGCGGCAATCGATACGCGATCGAAGCGACCGTCACCCACACGGGTGCACCGCAGGCGGCCGTGATCGGCATCGCGGTCACCGACGCGTTCGAGATCGTGTTCGATACGCTCGGCGGATCGCGCAAGGCGCAAAACCTGCGCGTCAATCGACGGGTTGCGCTCGTGCTCGGAGACTCGTACAACGGCGACGAGCGGACGATTCAGTACGAAGGGTTGGCCGACGAGCCGACCGGCGCGGAGCTGCAGCGTCTGAAAGACATCTACCTCGGCGTCTTCCCCGACGGCCGCGAGCGCCAGAAATGGCCTGGCATGACGTACTTCCGCGTGATGCCGGTATGGTTGCGCTACAGCAACTACAACGTGAACCCGCCGGAGATCGTGGAGTTCGACGCGGGAGATCTGACGTCCGCCTGAGGCGACGCTATTACGAGGGTTTCTAGCGACGCGCCGTTGCCAGTCGTGCCTCGATGTCAGGCAGCGATGCGAGGACGACGTCGCCGACGACCTGCA